>Ga0181570_10004113_pt1 | contig 10773 bp, 16 predicted proteins | sample 101ome_18_FD_148667 | JGI IMG/M metagenome (GOLD analysis project Ga0181570, IMG submission 148667) | Coastal salt marsh microbial communities from the Groves Creek Marsh, Skidaway Island, Georgia - 101406AT metaG (spades assembly) | ecosystem: Environmental > Aquatic > Marine > Intertidal zone...
GCTTAAGAGGCCCTTTCTTTGACTTCTTAACGGACAAGTATCCACGTGGTGGTTCAATTCCGTTTGTTGCGTTCGACACAACGGAACTGCTCTCCGATGGCATTTGTGCGGACAAAGTTGAGTGCCTAAGCCCGTGTTCCTTAATGTCATTGCGGAGACTATCCCAATCATAGTTTAGTTTGTGTGGAACGATTGTGTCCACATCCTTTTTGTAAGTGTCAATTGGCAGAATGCCATCTGAGTATTTAGTACGGTTGAAATATTCACATGCGCCACGCTCTTTAGCAAGATTGTTTGATGCTTTTAGCAAGTAGTATTGGAATGCTTCTGTTAGATCGTGTACTAGTTTCCAAGATTTTTTGTCTTCGTACTTGGCGTGTTGTTTTGCAAGAAAGTGGGCTAGTCCGATATAACCTATACCTAGTGAGCGTCTTGCTTTAGTTGATTTCTCAGCAGCCACAATAGGATAACGTTGATAGTCGATAATTTCTTCTAATGCTCTTACTGCTAGATCGCATAGTTCTTCTAAATCATCTAGTTCTTTAATAACACCTACATTAATAGCACTTAAAATACATAATGCAATTTCACCTTCTGGATCATCAATGTGCTGTAAAGGTTTGGTTGGTAGTGTAATTTCTTGACATAGGTTACTCATAAAGACTGTATCCTTAAATGAACTGTGTGTGTTAGCATGGTCCACGTTCATGATATAGATACGTCCTGTTTCTGCACGTTCTTTAACTAGATTGCTAAAAAGTTCCATTGCTGGAATAGTCTTTTTCTTGATGCTAGTTTTGCGTTCATACATTTCGTACATTTCTTTAAACTTTTCTGAATCACCAAAGTATGCTTCGTATAGTCCTGGAACATCGTGCGGCGAGAATAGGGTAATATCTTCTCCGGATAACAATCTTTCATACATAGTTTTGTTTAACTGGATTGAATAATCAAGTTTGCGTACACGGTTGTCCTCTGTGCCTTTGTTGTTCTTTAGCACTAGGATATCTTCAATCTCTTGATGCCATAGTGGGAAGTGAACGGTGGCAGAGCCGCCACGCACACCATTCTGCGTACAGCATCTTACTGTCGACTCGAACTTCTTAAGGAACGGAATGATACCTGTGTGCGCAACTTCTCCGCCTCTGATCTTAGAGTTCACACCGCGGATTCGTCCTGAGTTGATTCCAATGCCTGCTCTTTGCGCTGTGTATCTACCAATCGACATATCACTTGCGAAGATACTATCAAGGGTATCGTCACTGTCAACAAGGACACACGAAGCAAACTGTCTAATAGGCGTACGGACACCGGCCATGACTGGCGTTGGGATATTGACTTTAAAAAGTGAGGTCGCGTCATAATATCTCCTTACATAATGCATACGTGTTTCTTTAGGATAATTCGCAAACAATGTTGCGGCAATCATCATGTACATAAATTGTGGAGTTTCGAAGATCTCTCCACTAGATCTATCTTGACACAAATACTTATCTACTACTTGACGCATACCTGCATAGGTAAAGTTCTCGTCTCGCTTGTGTTTTATATAAGAATCAAGACTAGCAATTTCTTCTTCGGTATATGATTCAAGAATAGCAGGATCGTATACCTTTCTTTCAATATTTTGTTTAATAATATCTAAAAAAGGCACTGCAAGGAACTTACCAAATACTTGTTTATAAAGTCCATAAGTTAACAATCTTGCAGCGGCAAATTGATAGTTAGGCGAGTCTAAAGAAATAAGATCGTTTGCCGAACGTACCATTATTTCTTGTATTTCTGAAGTACTCATACCATCGTAAAACTGTAGGTTTGCATTCATTTCGATTTGACTTGCACTTACTCCTGCTAGTCCTTCACAGGCATGCATAACAACCTTGTGAATTTTGTTAATATTAATTGGTTCTTTGGAACCATTACGCTTCACGATGTGAATACCGTTTGACATGTCTGTGACTCCTATTCTCTTTAATTCTTTTTAATATATTAGGTATTTATTGCAATGCCAGCATCGGGTAGATTCGTTGCGAGTACAAGGCATCTGGTAAATCCTCTTTCGGAACGACAGTGTCGTACTCTAAGCCAAGAACATTGTTATCGACATAGAGCAAGTAATAACTTTCCGATATTTCGTTGTTTGTACTGATATGTATCTCAAATTTTGACCCCTTAAACCTATCGGTTAACTGTAGGGAATAACACATTCCTAGTACGATTCCAAACTCACAATATTGGTTCTCATTTAAAAGCTCCCAGGGATCGGGCCATGTACTTTGGTCCCAAGGATCAGCACATAGTCTTGTACGAGGAGCTCTATTATAAAATTCAATTACGTCTTGAAATGGGTTTCTTGATGTTTCTAAATCTTCGCGAAATCTTCGCCAGAACAACATTCTTTCCTCAAATTTTTTATCAAACATTAAGACTTAGACGCTATAGTAAATTGTAAAGTTCCAGTATCGGAGTTAGTTCCATTTTTCATTTCGATGTATGCAGTTTCTTTAGTAGTATCTCCTGCATCACCACTTGTTATATTAACAAGTCTTGACCTAAAAGTCAAGTTTTCTGCAACAGATTGGGTAAGTCCCAAGAAGTTAAATTCATCTGTTACGGATATGTAATCGTTCTCTTTGTCAATAAGAACATGTAGAACACCTGTGCGTGTACCATTAATCTCATCGGAACGATATTGATAGTTGATCTCAAAAGATCGTGTTTGATTTCCGGGTAATCTAAAAGCAGTTACCCAGTTGCCCGAAGTTGCAATAGTAGGAATTTTATGTAGTGTAGAGTTTTGATAGTTAAAGAAGCCAGACACTTCAGGCAAGTACTTTGGACCATCGATATCAGCTTGATAGTTAATACTATTGCTTGAATTTACATTAACATAATCTTCACCATATGATAAATCTAAAGTTCTTTCAAACCAGTCATCCATGGTATTGTTACCTTCTGATTCAAAAGCAACAATTGAAGTTACCGGAGTAGCACTTGTGCCTCCGTCATTACCTACATCATAAAATTTATTGTTCTGCGATAGGTTACCTTTTCCTTTATGTACTGCAAATCCTTCATTGAATATTTCTCTAAAAGAACAGTTTTGTACAGTTGTATTGTGAGGACCATATGCTCGGCCTTCGCCTAGTTTGTCAGCAACATCTGCTGGATCTGTGTAATCAACTACTGGCATATCGGCACCTAGTCTAATACCTTTTAAGCATGTTTGGAAATTAACGTACAATAATGCGTTGTTCTCAATATCCCAACTACTATCTACACCATACGAAAACCCTTCAATATCAATTCGTTCAAATCTATTGTTTTTAGATCTAACTGCGCCACTAAAAGATATAATATCTATACCCTTTGAGTTTGCCTGGGCGCCGTCACCATCCCAAAAACCTTGAAGTTTCAAATCGTGAAAGTAACCGTCTGCACTGCTTTGTAGTTTCAATGCAGTGTTAAATATCTTAGTAGGACTATTTTCAAATCTAAGTGTCATACCAGATATATCTAATTTATTTGCTTGATTGTTTGCACTTAACGATACTGTTTCGTCGTAGTTGCCAATAGTACTTGATCCGTTTACAGTGATAAAGATAGGGTTGTCAGTGGTTTGTTCAATAATAGTTTTATCTTTACCTGCACCTCTTAAATTTACATAAGGTGGTAATTTGATACTATCGTCAATTCTAAATAGACCTGGTCCTAAATTTAACACATATCTATTCTCAGGACTTGTTTTTGTATTTAGAAATAGATTATCTATTGCACGTTGTATAGCTTCGGTTTGAATAATAGTGTCACTATGAACAACACCAAAGTCTCCTATAAAAACTTGTAGGTCTAGTCTTTCTTGTAGCGTAGTTTTATACGGAGTACGAGCAGTTGCACCTGTTTGTATATAAGTATCATTTGATCTGTACTCATATTGATCTGCGATATCAAAAATATTATCTGCTGAAGTAAGTACTTTAGTATTACCTACTTGTGGTGCACCTTCTGCAACACTGCCGTTACCTATGTAAAGTTCTTGAGTATCTACTGCCCAACCTAGTTCACCAGAGGCTAACTGAGGAATATTTTCTGTTCCTTTTCTTCCTCGTCTTACTTGAATTCTTGATATCTGTACAACAGCCACGTGCTATCTCCTACGCTTTTATTATGTATTTAGCCGTCTTAGCTAAGTTCCTAACACAGGAGCCACACTTGATGTCGTTTTCCAACAGTCGCTTTTTTAGATCTTTTTGTGTACAAAAATCCTTGTCGCTTATTTGTCTACAACTACATACTATCATGCAAATTTTTCATAATAAGTGTATACTCTATTGTACCACTCATTGCGCCATTCGTCATACTCATCTGGCCAAATGTCAAATTGCTGATATTGTAAGTCTCTGCTACACATGAACACATGACCTTCACGTATATTAGTACCGTAGACTTCATTGTGTGCTTCTGCATATGCGACCAGTTGTAAGAAGTAATCAACTACCCATTCAACTTTCTTAGGTTTGTTAGTTTGTTTAAAGTCCATAATAGAGGGTTGACCTTTGTATTGTCCAACAAGGTCAGTAGTTCCTGCATACATGTTGGGCATATAAAGATTTACTTCGGATCCCCATATCTCATCTACATCTGTAAGTGCCTGGGTCTTGATTTGTTCAGCCATGCTGTGTGCTTGTTGAGCATAAGGATTACTGCCCGGCTGCGGCCACTCACCAAATTCTATGTAATCTTCAAGATACTTATGCATACGAGTACCTACAGAAGCTGCCTCTGTTACAATCTCTTGTGCTTTTTGTTCGCCTACTCTCTTCTTCCAAGCAATAAGATGTGTTTTATCTTTAGTAGCATCTAGTATTGTAGTAACACTTGCAACAGCATTGCCGTCCGGTGTTTCATAAAGTCTTTTACCGTTTACTTGTTTTCTTGAGATAGGCTTATAATCAAACGTCTTTGTAATTAAGGACATTAAAGCCTTCCTTGTAGTATGGATCTACACCACTTTCTTCGTCGTCAACTGCTTCAACAACTTCTACTTCTGGAACATTGGCTTTAATTATTCTTTCGACACCCATCTTTAGTGTCATCTTACTGCCGGCGCAGCCTGCACAAGCACCGCTTAGTTCTAATAGTAATTCGCCGTCATTAAATTCTTTAAAATTAATTACACCACCGTGTCTTGCAACAGCTGGTTTAATTTGTGTTTCTATGATTGATTCGATTTGATTAATAATCTCTTCATTTGTCCGAGACATGATTGCTCCTTTATTATCTTTTATATTATAAGATAATTCTTGTAAAAAGTCAAGTGTTTATTGACGATTTTTCGTAGCTCGTTTGGCCATTTGGCTAACTTTGCTGTTACTATCAATATCCTGTTGCGGTGCAGTTGTGTCAGCATCGACATCTGTTTTAAGAGTGATACCTTCTTGATTGAAGTTTTTAATCATTTTCTTAATACGTTCATCTGAATCATATGCTGCCTTAAAAGTTCTATAGTCAAACTGCTCACGACCTGCATTTCTCATTAACTTATTGAGTTCGTCAAAAGAAAACTCGCTTGGTTCCTTTTTCAAGTTAGCATCAGCGAGTTTGTTTCTCAATACGAGAATTAATTTTTCGGAAGGGTTAGACTCTTCCGTTACTTTTTTTTTGAGAGGATAGAACCTAATTTTCTACTTCTTTCTACGCTTTCGCGTTTTGCACGACCAGCTTCTTCTTCGCCGCCCGCGGCTGGTTCAGCCGTTGCCATTCCGTCGTCTTCTGCAGGTGCTTCAGCGTCTACTTCTGCATCAACGTCTACAGTTGGCTCCATTGCAGGTTCTTCTGCAGGAACTTCTTCATCGCCCATTGCTGCTGGTGCTTCACCTTCACCTGTAAGTAGTCCTACACCGCTTGTAGTTGCTTCACGTGTTGCTTCCAACGCTGTGTATAGTGCTTCTAGTGCAGGCTTAACTGCTGCAACAAATGCTTCTGATTGCTCCGATCCCATTTCATCACGAATTGAGTCTGCTAGTTCTAACATACTTTCAGTTTGCATTTCAGCAGTGTCTTCCATCCAACCGGTAATGCGGTCTACCATATCCTTTGCCGCCATTACTAGTTCGGCTGCTTCTTCAGCACCTTCTTTAACAACTGTTTCCCCGACCTTCTTTTTCTTTTTATCTTTAATAGCTTTTTTCATTGGCTCTTTTTTGTTGCCATCTTTATCCATATCTAAAAAGTCTGGCTTTGCCTTTTCCGCAACGTCCTCACGCTCTGTAATTTCTGCATTTAGTACATCAAGGAAGAGTTTTGATTTTTGATATGCATCACTTTTTACAGAGTTAAAACTTTCTGTTGTTTCTACGTTAAAAAGTTCTGTGCGTAGTTTATTACGAGCATCTTGTAATTGCTCCAACGTAAACTTTTCTAAGGCAATACGCTTACCGAAGCGTTTTGCTAGGCTTTCATTCAGCGACTTTGCTGTAATTGGTTTTGAAATCTCTCTAATGTTCATTGTAATACTCTTCCTGTATTCTAAGTTTGTTATAGTTATTTATCATCAATAATAGATATATGAGTCTAATTTGTCTTTAGCATCGCGTGTCATATCTGCTGAAATATCATATCTAACTTGAGCTATGTCATATTTAACATCGTCTTTAGTTACTTTCATCATATGTTTATAAAATAGTGCATCGTTAAAATGCTTTGATATTATATTGTCAAGTTCCTTTATACGTTTAATTGCTGAAGATCCTCTATTTTTAACAACTGATTTAGCAATAGCAACTGCACTAGTCTTACAAAACATCTTAGCAATTTCTTTATTTTCCTTTGTATCAAATACTAAGAAAAAACCTACTTTAGTTTCTCTAACAATAACATGACCAATACGAATACTTTTTCCTTTTACATAAGGAAAGTAACTTGTATCAATTTTATTATTGATTAAGTTTTCTAAGTCTTTAGCTAATTTAGGTGTTAATTTATTTGAGCTCATTTACCATCACCAGTATAGAACCTTTACTATGCACTTTACTTACTAAACTTTTTCTAATCAAGTTCTCAATTATGGTTTGTTCCCTTTCTGGAAACGAGTCAAGTGGTACTATGTCATCTATTTTAGATAACACTGCTTTTTCCTCATTTGTTGTGTAGATAGTAAAATTACCTACTAACTCATTCAGTTTCATTCTTGTCCTTGTACCATTTGCTGTATAATTGGATCTAATTCTTTAGTCTTGTGTACAGTTTTAACTGGTTCGCCTGGTTTTGGCTTAGGGTTAACTAGTGTAACTTCGTCACCCTTTAAATCATCTATTTCAAAATCTTGTGTTGTGCCGCCTTCTGCTGGCATGGGAATAGATTGTCCCTTTTTAAGCACTGCTTTTTGCAATGCCTGTGCGTTTTTTGCAGCTACTTTTTTTGCAAGTCCTGTGCCTGTTGCTTTTGCTCCTTTAACTGCTGCTGCGCCAACTTTCTGTGCAGCGGCTGCTCCTGCTTTTGCTCCTGCTTTAGCAATACCGCCTGCGGCTTTTGCTGCCATGCCGCCTACTGCTCTTGCAGCCATACCAATTGCAGGTAAGATTTCATCTAACTTTTCTTCGTCTACTTTTTTGTTTTTAAATTCGTTAAATCTCATCTTCTTCTCGATGTCCTGCGTTTTGGCTTTAGTTTAGAACGTGAATGTACATTCAATACACTTAGTCTTTTTGCTGACTTTCTCGCTCTTTTTGTTCTGGCAGACTTGACCTTCATTAAAGATCCTTTACGTCTTTTTGCCTTTTTAATGTTTACCTTACTAGTAACATTTACAGGTGCTGTACATGTACTAGCCTTACTTACAATCCTTCCTCGACGTTTACCTGAAGTGCATCTGTATTTACGAACAATTTTATTTCCGCTACGTCCTGCAATTTGTACGTAGCCTTCTTCTAAATAATCTAGTTCAACATCTTGAAAGTCTACAAATCTCATCTTCTTCTACTTGATGCCTTATTCAACCTTGCTACTGCCTTTGATACAGCTGATGTACGTTTAGTTTTTCTAGCCTTACGTGCCATCTTACCTCCAAGTTTTGCTTTTGTACGTTTTAAAGTAAAACGCTTTTTCATATCTGGTGCTGCAAAACATTGTCCTATTTTAGAAACAATGCGGCCTTTGCGGCGTCCTGATTGACAGCGAAACTTGCGTACCACTTTCTTTCCGCTTTTGGCCCATACACGTTTTTCGTCAAGGCTTATTGTAAGTTCTCTTAACTGCATATTGTATTTAGTTTTTTAGGGAAACGTTTATTGTGGTAACGACATTAGTAGTACTACGATTGTTGATAATAGTCCTGCAACTATTGTGCCTGCTGCACCAATTAGTACCTTTGTCATTGATTGATTTCCGGATTTAATATCGTCGTGTATTTCTTCTACCTTTTCTTCAATTTTAGTCATACGCTCGTCCAGATTCTTATAGCGTAGAGCGCATAGGTCTACGTGTGCTTCTAGCGATTCTTTTTCTAAGTTTGTTGTTGGTAGGTCTGACACCATTTATCTCCGTTAATTAAGTAAACTCGTAGTTGGCCTTAATTGCCTTAATCTAAAACAGAAAAAACTATATTCCTCTCTTTTTTCTCTGTTCTTAATAGTGCCTTGTCTAAGTTAATAGTTTCGTTTAATCCAGTTATGATCGGTATAAGATCAAAGTCGCTTGTAAGCATATCAACAGTTAATCCACCTTCGTACTCTATATAAAAGTCAAAGGTCCAAACCATTTGCTTACCTTTGTATTTATCACTGAAGCCTATTTTTCCCAAACTTATTTCTTCAAATGTTGGACTATTATCAAAGTAAACGTTTACTCTTAGTCCTAATGTTTGTATTAAAGTTTGAAAATTTGCCTCTTGCTTGTAAGCAAACTTATCATCACCTTGACGGTGGGCTTTTGTATTAGTAATATCTACAAGTGTTTGTAAACGAAATCTCATACTGTATTTACAGTCATAAAAAAAGCACCACTATAAAAGTGGTGCTTTAGTGTGACGCCTTCCGTTGTCACGGTCCCTAAGGTAGTTAGGAATTCTTTATTATGCTGCGAAAGTTGCAACTAGTGAGATACCACTAACTGCTTCTGCGCCGCCAGGTCCACCTTGTACTGCAATGTGGTTACCGTCTGCTGTGCCTTCAACTGCTGCGATGGTTCCGCCGTAAGTTGTTGTGATTGAAGCAATCGCTTCGTCGTGTGTTAATGTACCTGTTGCTACTGCATAGATATATGTTGTTGGTCCTAGACCTGATTTTGCAACTACTGCTGCATTTGGATTTGTTACTGATGCCATTTTTATTCTCCTTAAATTAATCTAAATGGTTAACTAGTTCCTTTCTCTTCAGAACTTGTTATATGTATTTAGTCTTTTGAGTAAAAAATGGGGTAAAAGGCTACTTTTTATGTCTCTTATGTAGGTTTCGTAGCTGTGCTATAGCACCAGGACCAGCATCTACTAAGTCATCTATCATTGCTATGATAGGGAAATAGCCCTTGATTAGACTAGCAGGTATGCCATGTCCTTGTTCTGCTTCTTCTATAAAACGTTTAGCCCTTACTGCGTTTTCAGGACCAACCAAGTAGCCATAAAGTGCAACGTTACGCTCATCACGTAAACGTTCTACTCTACGTTTGCGGATATCGGCCCACGCATCTTCGTCTAGATGCTTTTCAACTAGGCCTTCTTGATACATATCCTTGATAAAGTCCATTACTTTACTAGACCTTTTGATTTAACAAACTTGATCATTTTTGCAAGACCTTCAGAATTTTGAATATCTTTCATGATTTTCATTTTTGTATCTGGCGGCATGCTCATTCTTAGTACTTTAAGAACTCCTATTGCTTCTGGGCGTTCTACACGCATTTCTTTACCGTCATCAGTTTTTACTGTACGGATTGGATTTTTAATATCTGGATGATCCTCACTATCTTCAATTTTCATTAATTGAATTTGCATTGCTTCTTGAGAGAAGTTTGTTTCGTCATCTTCAGGTTTTCTAATTGGATCGTCATCTAAATCCCAATCGTCACCTTCTCTTAATACGTCTTTTATTTTCATTGTAGTTCCCCTATCGTTCTACTGCTCTGTTATATTTACTAAATGTCTTTCTCGGTACTAATTTAATATCACCTTCTGGATGTGCAAGGACATAACCTTCACCGCCTTCAGTTGAATCATCTCCGCTTGACATACTTTGTCTAACAGGTATATCTTGATTGTCAAGTTGTGCAATCACATCGTCTTTAACCTGTTGTATCTTAGCAACAATTTCCCACAATGCATTAAAGCCTTGTTGATTATTACTAACATATTCTGCAATCTTTTTCTTGGCACCGTCACTTAATTGGTTACGTGCTTGTACCCAATCAAGGAAATCTCCGCCTAAATTTTCTAATCCAGTGTCTACTTTACTATTCATATATGAATAAAATACTTCTGGAAGTTTCTTCAATTTCATTTGTGTAAGTGTATCTATATTAAGCAATGTATCCATTGCCGCTGCATCTTTAGATATTACTGCTTTTAATTCATTAACACTTCCGGGATCGATTTTAGGTGCACCGCTTGCTGTAACAGGCGGAACAACTAGTACTTCTTCGCCTTGGAAAATATCACCGTTCTTTAGTGGACCTTCTTGACCTTCTGCATTAACTTCTCTGTGTATAACAATACCAGTTATACTCTTGCCAATCTTTTTACCTAGTTCTGAGTCTTGCTTAACTCTGTATTCAACAATGTTT
>Ga0181570_10004120_pt1 | contig 10760 bp, 15 predicted proteins | sample 101ome_18_FD_148667 | JGI IMG/M metagenome (GOLD analysis project Ga0181570, IMG submission 148667) | Coastal salt marsh microbial communities from the Groves Creek Marsh, Skidaway Island, Georgia - 101406AT metaG (spades assembly) | ecosystem: Environmental > Aquatic > Marine > Intertidal zone...
ATGGTTATCACCGGCGATGGCGAAGCTTTAATGGGAGTTGGTGGGCTTGCGACAGTAGCGGCGCAAAAACCAAACAACCTTAGCATTGCTGTTCTGGATAATGGGCATTTTGGCGAGACCGGTATGCAGAAAAGCCATACTTCACTTGGTATTGACCTTGCCGAAATTGCGGCTGGCTGCGGCTTTGTCGGATGCCAGACGATTTATGACTATGCTGGCATTGACGCATTTATCCACAAACCGAATGAACCGTCAGGCCCGCGTCTGGCAGTGGTTAAGATAACCACTGAAAACCCGCCACGCGCATTGCCAAATGTCGATGGAGTCTATATCAAGACACGGTTGCGGCAATGGCTTGGTCACCAGCCCTGCTAGATACGGGTATGGCGAAGGCCAGTGTGTATTTGAGTGTGTATTTGTGTTTCTGGCATGGTCTGATTTGAGCTGTGTTGCTATAGCTGATATGAGGTATGACATTGTCAGCTTGACTGGGTAATTGTGATGTCGCGCAAAGCGTCAAAAGCGATACCCCTATAAAGTCCAATTTTTAAGGCAAACAGATGAAAAAAAACCTGCTGAAGCAATCCAATCGCTATATCAATGACCTGCGCCGAATGGACTATCAGCAAGAGCAGATCAAATCCGCCCGGTCCGGTCTTCTGCCCTTTGTGATTGCGGCGATCTTTTTGATCATTGCCGGCATTTACGGCAGCTTGAGTTTGCAGGTTGCTAGCGAAAATATTATAATGCTTGTCGCGGCGGCGATTATTGGTGGCTATATGGCGCTAAATATCGGGGCGAATGACGTTGCCAATAATATGGGGCCAGCGGTTGGCGGAAAGGTGCTGACCGTTGCTGCTGCGGTTACGATCGCCGCTATTTGCGAGAGTGCTGGCGCGATTCTGGCTGGTGGTGATGTCGTCCAGACCGTTGCCAAGGGCATTATCAATCCGGGCGATGGCGTCACCCCCTCTGATTTCCGTAATTTGATGCTAAGCGCGCTTTTTGCAGCAGCGTTATGGATTAACCTCGCAACCTATTTAAATGCGCCTGTATCAACGACCCATTCGATTGTTGGCGGGGTTATGGGGGCAGGTATTGCTGGTGCTGGCTTTGGCTTGGTCAATTGGGTAACCATGTCAAAAATTGCGGCAAGCTGGGTCATCTCGCCAGTCTTTGGCGGCATTGTCGCAGCCGGATTGTTGCTGTTGATCAAGGTCAAGATCCTTAATGTTGAAGATCGCAAACAGGCTGCCCGCAAATGGGTGCCAATTCTGATCGGCCTGATGGCAAGCGCTTTTGCCGCCTATATGGCAATGAAAGGGCTAAAGAAAATTTGGAAGCCGTCAACCACCGCCATTATCGGCTATTCAATCGCGTCGTTCTTCATTGCGTGGCTGTTGTCGGTTCCCTATATCGCCAAGCGCGCCGAACCGCTGAGCAATCGCAAAAAGCATATCTACACATTGTTTAACCTACCATTGGTGATCGGTGTATCACTTTTATGCTTTGCGCATGGGGCAAATGATGTGGCGAATGCTGTTGGCCCGCTTGCGGCAATTGTGTCCACATTTAGTACGACTGGCGTCGCCGCCAAGGTATCTATCCCACTTTGGGTCATGATTATTGGCGCTGCTGGTTTGGCCTTGGGCCTGCTGTTATTCGGGCCAAAACTGATCAATACTGTTGGTGAGAAAATCACCCGCCTTAACGCCCCGCGCGCCTATTGTGTTGCGCTGGCATCGGCGGTAACCGTGCTGATTGCGACCACCCTTGGCCTGCCGGTCAGCTCGACCCATATCGCGATTGGCGCAATTTTTGGTATTGGCTTCCTTCGCGAGTTTCTGGAAAACCCCGATAAAAAACGGCTGAAGCGCTCGCATAAGCTGAACGCCACCGCGCTTGATGCGTTTCAGAATGTCAATATAAGGCTTCAGCGCAAGCTGGTTCGGCGGCAATTCGTTCTCTCGATTGGCGCTGCATGGATCATCACCGTACCGGCATCGGCGACGCTGGCAGCTATGCTTTTTTACGTTTTGCAGTTTCTATTATCAGCGGCTTAATCGCCGCAAACTGCTTGACAACCTGTTGGAAATCTTCGCGGTCGGTCACCCGCTCGGCATCTTCTAGCAACGCCCAGTGGCGTTCACGCTTTGCCTGTTCCGGCCATTCGTCAACCTGCTTTGATACCAGCATCGGGTAATAGGTAACCGCGACTTGGCTTAGCTTGCCATCGCTGCTTTTGGTGACGACATGGGTCATCGGCAGTTCGCTCATGATCCGCCCTTTTACGCCAGCCTCTTCAAAAGCCTCACGCTTGCAGCCTTTTTTATGGCTTTCACCCGGCTTTAAATTACCCTTCGGCAAAATCCAGCGGCCGCGGCGTTGCGATGTCACAAACATAATGGCAACGCGGTCACCGCTAATAGCAAACGGTATGACACCAATCTTGTGATCCATCGACGACTTCCTTAAAATTCAGTTTGGCTGGTCGCTAGCAGTGCAATCTTGGCGCTGCTTCGGCCGTTTAACGCCATCATCATAGAACAGGTTGGCGAACGCCGACAACTTATGTTTTCGTCACGGTGGCAGTTTTCGTATTGGTGGATTGCGGCTGCATAAACACATCATAGCGCACCGATTTTCCGATTATTTGATGCGAGGGCGCGCGGATACCCACCATAGCAGCAGCTTTTGCCGGCCATTTCAGCACGACCCGCTTTGATGCGTGCGCCAACGCTGTTTGCAGCAATTGGGTCTGATCATCATCAACACCAACAAGCGCGCGGATCTGGCGCATTTCCGCCTTTACCAAGGCCGACTTATTGCGTGCCGGATGCATCGGGTCAACCAGCACAATTTCCGGTGATAAGGTTGGCAAAAGCGTGATTGCATCACCATGGATCAGCGTCATACGACCAACGATATCGCCAGTAATCCCGCCTGCATCAATGGCCCGCGCCATACCATCGCGCAATAATTCATGCATTTCTGCCGATCGTTCAATCAGCGTAACAGTCGCCCCAAGCGAGGCCAGCAAAAACGCATCCCGGCCCAGCCCGGCAGTCGCATCAATAATATGCGGATTAACACCGGGCTTGAGCCCTGCCGCCTTGGGCAAGTCCTGCCCACGCCCACCGCCAAAGCGTAATCGGTGATTAACCGCCCCACCAACAAAATCACACCGAAGCGGCGCACCAAGTGAGGCACGCTCGGCACCGGCCGTAGGGTGATCCTTGCGATCATATTTATTTTTATCGCGCATCTTTTATGCCATTCCTTGTGGCCGCCGCTGCCAACAACATCCCCAAAAAATAAATCCCAGAAAAAATAGATCGAGCAGCATCTTTTCGTCATGCCATTTTCAGCCCTCCCCCTAAGCCTATCGCAGCGCGCCCCAGTCGGGCAATGGTTAAGCGACGAGATTTGCTCGCCTGCCGTTAAGGGCTGGTGAAGCTGGTAAAAAGGCGCATAATAAACACCATTCAATATTGGCTTCTGACCAAAATACCATCATTTATTGCAGTAAAGGATAACGGCGCGTGGAAAAACGAAACTTTGGCAATACCGGTCTGGCCGTATCAAGATTGACCTTTGGGTGCGGTGCGGTTGGGGGGCTGATGACCAAGGGCGATGCCGCCGATCAGGATCGTGCAATTCACTGGGCCCGCGATCATGGCGTCAATTTCTTTGATACAGCGGCCAGTTATGGTGACGGCATTTCTGAGGAAAATCTTGGGCGCGCGCTAAATGGCAAAACGGACGGGCTGGTTATCAGCACCAAAGTTGGGCTTGGCAATGCCGATCTGGCTGATGTCGATGGTGTGATCACCCGTTCGCTCGAGGCGAGCCTGAAAAGACTCAAACTCGATCATGTCGACATCTTCCAGCTGCATAACACGTTGGGCCGCGCCGATTTTCGCGGCAGTTTGACAATTGACCAGATCATGGATGCAGTCGTGCCCGCCTTTGACAAGCTGCGCGATAGTGGCAAGGTGCGGTTTCTGGGCTTTACCGCCAAGGGCGAGCCGGATGACGTGCACCGGCTAGTCCAATGTGGCGTTTTTCATTCTGCGCAGGTGTTTTACAATTTGCTGGTGCCATCGGCTGGCGAGGCCGTTCCGGCAGGATATCCGGCCGATGATTTTCGGCAATTGCTGAATATTTCGGCGGATTATGGGGTTGGTGCTATCGGCGTGCGGGTTCTGGCTGGTGGTGCCTTGTCAGGAAGCGAGGAACGGCACCCGCTTGGCATGGCAGCGGTGACGCCAATTGGATCGGACAGCGATTACAAAACCGATGTTGAACGCGCCCGTCAGTTTCTACCACTGGTTGAGGCTGGCCATGCGGACAGCCTGCCAGAGCTGGCGATACGCTATGCGATTTCGCATCCGGCATTGCCAACGACCGAGATCGGTATTGCGACGCTGGATGAATTGCAACAGGCGACATCAGCGGTCAATAAAGGGCCATTATCAGCGGATGCGCTGGCGCAGATCAAAACGGTTCAGGCAGGTTTTGTGATCTAGCCTTTTGACAAAACCTCGGCCAAGATATCCAGCATTAACATCGGTAATTATGCAACCACCAAGCCATAGCGAGATCTGAGTGCCACTTCATTTTTTCTTCTTTCTTGGCGCCAACGCGATCAATTATCTGGTGATTGCGATGCTGTCGGTTGCGCTTGGCTGGCATATATACCAAAGCACCGGCAATCCGTTTCATCTGGCGCTGGTTGGCCTGATGCAAGTTACGCCGGTTTTCGTTTTCTTTTTTGCAACTGGCTGGATTGTTGACACCTTTGCCCGCAAGAAGATTTTAACCTGCTGTGCGCTTGTTGATGCGGTTATTCTGGCAGCGCTGACTGGTGTGATGCTGGCCGAAACGTTAAACCTGTTCGTGCTATTTGCGCTGTTATTTGCACATGGCAGCGTGATGGCGCTGTATTTTCCGGCAAGCCAAGCGATCATTCCAAACATCGTTCCCGAAGCGCAAATCAGACGCGCCATCGCCTTTAGCTCGACGGTCAATAATATTGCCCAGACCGGCGGCCCGTTGCTGGCTGGCCTGTTAATCGCAGCGATCAATTTCCATATTTATGCGGTGATGACCGGGCTGATGATACTGTCGGTCTTGAGTTATCAGCTATTGCCAAGACTGCCGCGCATCACGCCAACACCGCGGTCATGGGAACATATTATTGGCGGGCTAAAATTTGTCCGCTCAAACTCGATTGTGCTTGGTGCCATCGCGCTTGATCTGTTCATCGTGCTGCTTGGCAGTGTGGTAACGCTATTGCCGATTTATGCCGCTGATATTTTAATGATCGGGCCAGAACAGCTTGGCCTGTTACGCGGTATGCCGGCGTTTGGCGCGGTGTTTGTTGGCTTGCTTTTAGCCAGCCTGCCAGAGATGCGCGGCTGCGGTATCAAGCTGTTTTTTGCACTGTTCATCTTTGGCGTTTCGATTGTGGTGTTCGGCCTATCAACCAATTTCTGGCTGAGCATGGCGGCGCTGTTTATTTATGGCGCGGCAGATATGGTAAGCGTCAATATCCGGCTTAGCCTCATTCAGATTGCCACGCCCGATCATTTGCGCGGACGGGTCAGCGCGGTAAATGGCATTTTTATCTCATCGTCAAATGAGATGGGCGATGTGCGCGCTGGCAGTATGGCGGCGCTGTTGGGGCCGGTTGGTGCAGTGGTCATTGGCGGGGTGATGGCGATTGGCGTTGCCATCGGCGGCGGGCTGGTTTTTGGCAAATTACGCAGCCTCGACAAGGTGAATGACGCCGCCCCCACCGTAACGTCGCAAAAGGCTTAGGCCTTCGGGCTCGATGGCGACGGGACAGCAAATTTTTGCAGATTATCTAAAAAACGCGCTGCCCAGCAGCCGTTGCGCCAATTCAGGGCAATTGGATTAAATCAACCCACCTTCACCTTAACAGTATCTTATTGGAGTGATATGCGTTACCGTGACGGCCATCAGATGCGTGCGATCTCAAGGCAGTTTGTGTGACTTCAAAAGTCTTGCCCAAGCGCACGCCTCATTCAATCTGGCTACACAATGCTGTAGCGCAAGATTTATAAGTTGTTGAACCTATGCAAGCTAGGAACGCCCCTTATAATTCAGGGGGAAACCACTATGCCTAGCAACAACAAATCCAACGAATCTATAAACGCAGACGCCAAAAACAATGTCACCGCCCACATTTTGCTAATTCTGTTTGGCTGGCTGGGTGTTCACAGGTTTTATATCGACGCAAGAAATTCTGGCGTTTTGATGCTGGCACTTTTTTTACTGTCAGTTCTGATGCTGCTTGCCAATCTTGGCGTCGCCGGCTTTGTCGCTCTGTTTTTTTGGTGGGTTCTTGATGTTTTCACGCTTCACCAACTTGTGCAAAAGCGGAATGCAGCCCCTGCCTGAGCTGAATAAATGCAGATTTTTCAATTAAGTATCGCCAACCCATTTTGCGAAGAAAATGCGGTTTCCGATTTCAGAACTATTATTCATAAAGAGAGATAAATAAATGCAAAAAGGTAACGTCGCGTGGTTTAGTGCCGGCAAGGGCTTTGGATTTATTACGCCAGAAGGTTCATCCGAGGATATTTATATAAACATCAAAATCGTCAGGGATGCAGGCTTTGAAGCGCTGGAGAGCGGGCAAGCTGTCGGATATGAAACGGGTGAAGGACAGGACGGTAGGCCAAGCGTTGTAAAGCTCACGCTCCTCTAATTTTAGCCGCAAAACATCGCGCTGTTGGCATCTAACAAAAACATCAACTGCGCGCTATTGGCTGAACCGTCAGGGGCATAAACGGTGCGCCCCTTAATCCTCGATAACAATAACCCAGCCTCGGCGTCGTCGGGCTGGGTTATGCGGTGTTCCCACTGTCGTGTTATTTACGTCTGACAATCAATCTTTGAAATCATAAACATTTGGCATCTCTCTGATATCATTATCAAACAATTGCGCCATGTCGCCCAGAGTCTCAACAATCGCCTCGGCACTTTCAGCCTTCCACCAGCAGAACATAACCTTATCCGTCTTGCCAGCATTCCATTGCATTTGAAATGATGCTTTTTCATTCTTCATTGCGCCGCGGATATCAGCCTCACTCATTGTTTCTAAAGCCTGAAAATAAGCATCCATTGCTTCATCTGATTTAAGAGTGTGGGTTACCATAAAATTTTTCATTTTTATTTCCTCTCTCATTGTAATTTTTGCGGACTAAAAATTCAGATTGCGTCGATATTCTGGCCGAATAATCGGTTATGAAGTAACGCGGTCTTGGGTGCCGAACACGATCCAGCCATCATTTAATTGAGGGGCTAGTCAGCCGTTTTCCATGGTCCAAAATTCTTACCTGAATCCATGATTTCATATGCGATTACAGTTTCATCACCGACAACCCAGCCATCGTGACCGGGGGCAAAATAGTAAGCATCACCCGCCGACACCTCAATTTCACTGCCGTCGTCATGCACACATTTTAATGTTCCCTGAATAATCACCCCGACATGCCCCGCCTGACAGCTGTGGCCACCAACAGCTGGCTGCACACATTCTGACCATTTCCAACCGGGCTCGAGGGTGAGTTTGGACGCGGTGATGCTCCCCAAAGTGACAACAGCGGCGTTCGTCTTCGGTGGGGTTTTTAGCTCGTCGGGTTGCGCAAACGACTTCTTTGATAAATTAGACATGTAAATATTCTCCTCACTTTGTTTGAATGCTAATCGCGGCGTTATAGACAATGCGCCTAGGAAGGATTCTTGGGTGTTCTGTGGGCAGTTCCTCACCCTTCCTTCTCGAAAACAACGGTTCCTGAAACAGGGTCTGTCACGCCTAGTTCAGGTGATAGCTCCTCGAGGAGGTGGCGTGCACTATCCAATAATCCAATCATGGATGGCATTGCGTTTGACATATGCTCGGCGCTTTCCCACAAACCATAGCCCACATAGCTCTGTTCGCCGGTGCGCGCTAAAATTTGAAGCAACTGGCCGTCCCATTTATCAGCCGCTCTAAAGAGGGATTCGAATTCTTCCTGTTTTCCTGATTTCACCTTGAATCTGACGACATTTGTGTGTTTAGCCATGTAACTTTTGCTCCTTAACTCTGTTTGTAAATGAGGGCTTGGTCACTCATTACCGGGGGTTTTGTAGCTTGATTTGACCGCGTTAATCGCTTTCAAACCCGTGTCTAAGTCAAATTCCGGAAACATCATCATATCTTCCCAAGCACCAGAGTCCTGCACGGCCTTTAGCAGCCCGCTAGCCGTCTCAATGTCTGGCAACTCCATAAGGGCTGCCATATCGTAGTCACCCTGTAGATACATCAAATCAAGCAGCTCTCCACCGGCTGCCTGGGCGATCGAAGCCGCGGCGTCTTTTCGCTTTGCAAGACTACTGCTCTCCAGACCTTTAAAGCCTTCCTCACTATACATCCCGACATAAAGAACTCTCATGCGCACCACCTAATCTCATCTGTTTCGAAAGCAAAGCAATGAACCAAAACACTACTTTACGGAGAAAATCATCTGAACAAGACAGCTGCTAGTCCATTTTCGTTTTGAAACCAGTTCAATTTTTGTTACGGTTTTATATGTTCAAGGTAGCTTACATGGGGTTGAGTAATGGATGATTTGGTGAAAAACAGCATAGCAATGCGCGGCGAAGTAACCTGCCCCATCGCCCTAGCAGCCGAGGTACTATCAGACCAATGGACGGTTATTGTCCTTCGCGATATTGCATTTTTTAACCAGCGAACATTTGGCGCAATTTTAGAAAATAATAATGAGAGGATCCCCCGGCCAACACTGGCAAACCGTCTAAAGCGTCTTTGTGATATCGGGCTCCTCAAGGCACGCGGTGACGCAAAACACTCACAAAGAAAAGTTTACAGCCTCACCGAGGCCGCATTGGGGCTGTTACCGGTTATGGTTGAAATGGCAAACTGGTCATTGAGTCAAGACGCTATCAAAGCCGAAAAAATTGATTTTTTGACTGAGCTTTCGGCCCCTGAATCACGGGCTATGACAGACTATATGGACAAGCTTAGAGTGACCCATTTGGCCATGTAACAATAACCCGCAGACTATCGTTTTTTTTCAACCCTATCGCGCACACCATTTTATTACCAAGACACCCTCGCCAATTATTTCTGTACTGGATTTATTTCACGGGAGATTTTTTGACCCTAACTTTGACCCTAACAAGAAGAGAAAAATGAAGTTTTTATTTTTAGGAAAATACTCAAGCGCTGGTCTCGCTGGATTTTTGAAAAACCCTGAAGATGACAGGCGCGCGGCAATCTCTGCAATGGTTGAAAAGTCAGGTGGCGCATTCATTGACCTGCAATTTCTCAGGGGCAAATACGACATCGCCGTTGTTGCGGAAATGCCTAGTTTTGCCGATGCGGCCGCGGTGAAAGTCCTCGTCGCAGCATCAGGTTCTTTGGATGATATGGAGATGTTGGAGTATATTGATATGCATGACATTGCAGGTCGCGCAAGCAAGATAACCGGGGCATATCGCGCACCCGGCGCGTGACCAATATCAAAAACAAGCTCTTACGAGCTTTTAAAGGTCAGACTTTGCGCTGGCCTTTTTTTATGGCAACGTTTTCGTGATATCCAAATTTATGTGCAGACATGTCTATATGCGGAGATGAAAGGCAACCCTATGCAACCAACAATAATCTCTTGTGCGGTAACCGGTTCTGCACCAACGCCTGAAAAAAATCCTGCCGTACCAGTGACGCCAGCGGAAATTGCAGAAAGCGCAATTGAGGCAGCCAAGGCGGGGGCGGCAATCGTGCATTGCCACGTTCGGGATCCTGTGACCACAAATCCAACGATGAATATTGACTTATATCGGGACGTCACTGAACGCATAAGACGCTCTGGGGTCGATGTCATATTAAACTTAACAACTGGACCAGGCGCTCGGTTCTCACCTTGCGACCATGATGCCGGCATCGCATCGAAGGATAGTCAGATGTGCCTGCCGGCAGAACGCGTTCAACATGTCATTGAACTACGCCCCGAGATTTGTTCGCTCGACGTTGTGACTATGAACCGAAGGCGTCACGTTTTTTTGAACCATCCGGCCCATTTAAAAGAAATGTCAGCAGCAATCCAAACCGCTGGTGTAAAGCCCGAGTTGGAAGTTTTTGATACTGGCCACATTTTAAATGCCATCAGTTTAATCGAGGATGGGTTTATTGAATCGCCGCCATTCTTTCAGTTTTGCCTTGGGATTGATTTTGGTGCGCCCGCCACGGTTGAGGCAATTGTCATGATGAAAAATATGCTGCCTAAAGGCGCAATCTGGTCTGCGTTTGGCATCTCGCGGTTTCAGTTTCCAATAGTTGCCGCTGCAGTCCTGCTTGGTGGCCATGTCAGGGTCGGTCTGGAAGATAACATCTATTTGGAAAAGGGTGTTCTTGCTCCATCCAATGCAGCCTTGGTAACCAAAGCAGCAAGGATCATTAATGATTTAGGAGGTTCGGTAGCATCGGTTGCGCAAGCGCGCGATTTGCTCTCGCTATCTCGATAAGCGTGGCAGGCACGTTCACTCAACCAGCGTCTCAATCGCCTCTATAGTGTAACCACGGGCAAGATCGGCAACGTGTTGTTCATCATGGTTTATCACCATACTCCGCAGACATCACTTTGTAGCGTGGGTCAAATTGAATTATCTCGCAGTTGTTCGGTTTAATTCCAGTTAACGCACGAATAAAGTTACCATGAGAAACAATT
>Ga0181570_10004138_pt1 | contig 10745 bp, 7 predicted proteins | sample 101ome_18_FD_148667 | JGI IMG/M metagenome (GOLD analysis project Ga0181570, IMG submission 148667) | Coastal salt marsh microbial communities from the Groves Creek Marsh, Skidaway Island, Georgia - 101406AT metaG (spades assembly) | ecosystem: Environmental > Aquatic > Marine > Intertidal zone...
TTTATTTTTAACCAGCGTGATTTTTTCCAGTGTTGGTATTTCTGTTACCAGGTTCTGCCACATTGCAGACTGATCATCAAAGTGCTTGTTACTGTCAGTTAGCAATAAAATATGATCAGCTTTTTTTATGGCATCCCAGGTTCGTTTCATACCTTCTTGTTCAACAGGGTCTGTGCTTTCGCGCAGGCCGGCTGTGTCAATAATATGAACAGGTAATCCATCCAGATTGATAAATTCTTTTAAGGTGTCACGAGTAGTTCCCGGAATATCTGTGACTATTGCTGAAGACTGTCCACTAAACAGATTTAAAAGACTGGATTTTCCAGCGTTTGGTTCACCTATTATTACAATGGAAAAACCATCTCTTAATATACTGCCAGTTTTAGCTTGAGCCAGTATTTTATCCAGACCATGAATAAGTGATGAAAGTTTATTTTTAACCTCATCAGAGGCAAGGAAATCAATTTCTTCTTCCGGAAAGTCTATTGCTGCTTCGACAAAAACACGTAACTCAATAACGGATGAGACGAGAGAATTTATTAAAGAGGAAAACTCACCTTGTAGTGAACGTAAGGCATACTGAGCGGCGACAGAAGAATGGCTATTTATAAGATCAGCAATTGCTTCAGCCTGGGTCAGGTCAATTTTATTGTTTAAAAATGCACGCTGGGAAAACTCTCCAGGATTAGCAATTCTGGCACCACAGGAGATGATGGTTTGCATTAGCTGGTCAAGAATTATAGGACCACCGTGAGCCTGAAATTCTATGACATCTTCACCGGTAAATGAATTGGGAGCAGGAAAAAACAGGCTTAAACCTTTATCAATAATTTTATTATTGTTATCTAAAAAGGTTGAATAAAAAGCATATCTTGCAGGAGGAACCTCACCGATAACTGCTGCAGATATTGTTTTTGTCAGGGGTCCGGATATCCGGATAATGCCAACACCGCCAACACCTCTAGGGGTGGCAATTGCACAAATCGTATCAGTATAAAGATCGCTGTTGGCTTTTGGCATGAAAGGACATATAACTCATATAACTATGCAGCTTTAGTTTCGTATGATTTATTAACACTACGAATGATGTAGGACTGTTGTGCAATATTAAACACGTTACTGACTAACCAGTATAAAACCAGTCCGGCTGGAAACCATAAAAAGAAGACAGTAAAAATGACAGGCATAAATTTCATAACTTTTGCCTGAACCGGATCAGAAGTTGCCATTGGTGACAGTAGCTGTGAGACAAACATGGATGCGCCCATAATTAACGGCAAAATAAAATAAGGATCCATTACAGATAAATCTGTGTACCATAAAAGGAATGGCGCCTGTCTTAATTCAATACTCTTCATTAATACCCAATATATACCGATTAGTACTGGCATTTGTAACAGCATGGGTAAGCAGCCACCAAAAGGGTTTACTTTTTCTTTTTTCCAAAGCTCCATTTGAGCTTGCATAAGTTTCTGTTTGTCTTCGCCATAACGATCTTTAAGCTGATTTATTTTAGGAGCCAGACGCCGCATTTTTGCCATAGAACGATAACTGGAAGCAGATAAACGCATAAAAAGAATTTTTATTACGATGGTTAAGCCAATAATAGACCAACCATAATTTCCTATTGCTCCATTAATTTGCATTAACAACCAGAAAATAGGTTGAGCAATAAACCATAGCCAACCATAATCAATGGTTAAATCCAGATCTTGATGAATTTCTTCCAGGCGGTATTGATCTTTTGGACCAGCCCAAAATCCAGCTTCAATAGTTTGAACTTCACCTGGAGCGACTGAAGTGGCAGGGCTAACGAAACCCATTAAATATTCTCCCGCATTATTTCGCCGAGTGGTATAGGTGTTAATCTGATCTTGCTGTGGAATCCAGCTACTTAGGAAATAATGTTGCGAGAAAGCAATCCAGCCACCATTAACGTTGTATGGTGGTTCTCCATCATCTATATCATCAAAATCTATCTTTTTATACGGGTCATCTTCAAGATTGAGAGCAGCACCCAGAAAGTCTCTTAACCCAAAACCACCAACTGAACTTGGATCAGGCGCTCGGTCTCTTTTAATATCACCAAAAAGATTGGCAGACCAAACAGCCGGGCTTTGGTTATCAATGATGTACTCGACGTTAATTAAGTAATCATCAGCAGAAAAAGTAAACCGCTTTGTAATGATTACTCCGGCAGGATCTGTATAAACCAGGTCTACAGATAAATTGCCGCTTTCCAGCGAATAACTTGATTGTGCAGATTGATACAGCGGGCGCCCCTCAGCGTTATTATCAGGCCCGTTTTCACCGATTAATCCACTGCGCGAAACATAAAGGCCGGAATTGTCATTTTTAAGCAGAACAAAAGGATCCTCGGGAGCATCCAAACTGATTGGATATTTAGGTAAGGAAATGGAAACAATATCTCCGCCCAACAAATCTATTTTTGCTTCGTGAACAGGCGTTGATATTGAGATCAAATTGTTATTAATGGTGCTGCTTGTTGCAGTTGCGCCGGATGCATTTTGAACCAGTGGCAAGTCGCCAGGCTGGTTGCTATTAGTTATCTCTGGCAGATCAAGCGTGTTTTGCGCAGGAGCAGAAGACAGCTCAGCACTTAATTGCTGGGTTTGCTGAGGATAGTCCTCATTCCAGGCTAAAAGCATTAAGTAAGAAACAATGGCTAGGCCGGCAATTAAGGCGTTTCGGGTATGATCCATGATATTGTTACTTTTGGTTAGTTGATTCGGATAGTTTAGGAACCGGGTCGTAGCCACCCTCATGATAGGGGTGGCAACGGCAGATTCTTCTAATACCGAGCCAACCACCTTTTAATGCCCCGTGTTCCATGACAGCTTCTCTAGTAAAGGCTGAACAGCTTGGATAGTATCGGCAATGTTGGCCTATTAAAGGACTAATTAAATAGCGGTAAGTATCTATTATTCCTAAAAAGATTTTGCTAAGCAGAGACGGTTTCTGGGCTGGCATTATCTAGCTCTGTCAAGTTTGTTTACTAACTCATCAAATAAAAGATTTATTTGAACCAGTACATCGGAGTTATTCATTTTATCCAGGCCCTGCCTGACCAGAACAACCATGTCGATTGTACCAAACTCTTCCTGTCTGAGCCGAAAAGTTTCACGAATTATTCTCTTTAACCTGTTTCTTTGAACCGCACTTTTTACATTTTTTTTGGCGACAACCATACCAAGACGTGGAGCCTGTTCGGACTTCCGGACAAGTATTAGCAAAGAGGAGGCAGACAGCTTGAAATCCGCTTTTTGAAAAACCGTGCTGTATTGTGAAGGACCCAACAGGCGGGAAGCTTTACTAAAGCCCTGTTTGGCCATCGCTTTCTCCTTGTTGGTGAAGAATGCCAGACTAGCGAAGCAAGCTGAAGAAATCTAAAACTTATCTAAAGGCTTAAACTGTTATAGCATTCCGGCTTCGCGTAAAGCTCTTAGGCTGAGAGTTTAGCTCTGCCTTTGGCTCTTCTGCGATTCAGGACCTGTCGCCCGCCCTTACTTGCCATTCTTGATCTGAAACCATGAGTTCTGGCTCTTTTCAATACGCTTGGCTGAAATGTTCTTTTCATAACAAACTCTAATTATCGAATGATTAAAAAAGGCTATGACTATAAATTTGTCGAGATGCCTTATAACAGGGGTCGCGATTCTAAATGGTTAATATAGGGAAAGCAAGGTAGGTAAGAAAAATAAAGGTTTGTTAGTGGTATTTATTAAATAACCATACATTCTTGTGTGCGTTTTTTTACTGGAGATAAAGCTAGAAAGGAAAGTGCTTTGAGCCAACAACTTACACACAAGTTATACACAGGAAATGCTAGATAAATACACCCGGGAAACACGCTTTTTTAAGGCTGGTTTTTTCAGCAAAAATATCATAACGCTATGATATTAAAAGCTTTTTAAAGGGATGAAAAAATTGTGTTTTTTTGGTTTTTATGTGGATAAGAGTTCATCCAGTCAGTAGAATTGGATCAAAATCTAATAAAAAAAATCAAACTTGGAGTCTTTAGCATTGTGATTGTAGCTACCTGGCAAAAGTGTATTTATTGCCTGAAAAACGAACTCCCTGCACAACAGTTTAATACTTGGATAAGGCCACTAAAAATAATTGCTGAAAAAACAGAGCAAAGCATTAGTGATGGTGAAAATGTTGGAAAAGAAGTTCTGTATTTATTGGCGCCTAACAAATTTGTTCTTGAGTGGATAAAAGATAATTTCCTTGATCGTATAACTGAGTTAATGGACGAGCTGAGTATACACACGCCTCCGAGCATACTACTTGGAGTAACGAGCAACTCAGGTTTAGATCTAGAGAAAGCTATCAGCACGACTGATTTAAGCAACCTGCAAGCACCGGAAGATTTTGATGCTGTTGATCAACCGTTAAACACAACCACAGATATATCTTATCGAGCAGGCACTGTAAGTAGGGGTCTGAACAACCATGAAAGCCTCCCCCAGAACAGGAAGGTTGATCAATTCAGCTTTGATACCTCGCACCAGTCAATCAGGCAGATAAGTGTCGCCCAACCTGCTGTACTAAAGCAGCAGGGTGCTGACTCACAAATTAATGCAGCTAGCAAAAAAGCCGGTGGACGACTGCGCTATAAAGGCGAGCTTAATAAAAGTTATACCTTTAATAACTTTATAGAAGGCAAATCCAACCAGCTAGCCAGGGCAGCAGCGGCCCAGGTTGCTGACAATCCTGGTGGCGCTTATAACCCACTATTTATATATGGCGGTGTGGGGCTTGGTAAAACCCATCTGATGCATAGTATTGGTAATCATTTGCTTGAACAGAACCCTAATGCCAATGTGGTTTATCTGCATTCGCAAACCTTTGTAGGCAGCATGGTTTCTGCACTCCAGCTAAATGCCATTAATGAATTTAAGCGCTATTACCATTCAGTTGATGCTTTGCTTATTGATGACATCCAGTTTTTTGCCAACAAGGAAAGGTCCCAGGAAGAGTTTTTCCATACCTTTAATGCAATTTTTGAAGGTGGGCGTCAAATAATTATGACTTGCGACAAATATCATAGTGAAATCAATGGCTTAGAAGACAGGTTGAAGTCTCGTTTTGGCTGGGGCTTATCAGTAGCCGTAGAACCTCCGGAGCTCGAGACAAGAGCGGCCATCCTTATTAATAAGGCTAACCGGGAAAATGTGTTTTTGCCAAATCAGGAAGCCATGTTTATGGCGCAAAAACTACGTTCGAATGTCCGTGAACTTGAAGGAGCATTGAAAAAAGTTATTGCTCATGCCCGTTTTACAGGCAGTGAGATTTCGATTCCGCTTATCAAGGAGGCCTTAAAAGATCTGCTAGCCATACAGAACAAACTTATCAGTGTTGATAATATCCAGCGTACAGTGGCAGAGTATTACAAGATTAAAATGACTGATATGATATCGAAGCGACGCAACCGCTCAATAGCAAGGCCCAGGCAAATGGCAATGTGCTTATCCAAAGACTTAACCAACCATAGTTTGCCTGAGATAGGCACTATGTATGGAGATCGCGACCATACCACGGTTTTACATGCCTGCCGCACAATAAATGAATTGAAAAAATCCTCTTCGGATATTTATGAAGACTATCAGAATTTGCTGAGATCCCTATCCAGTTAATTTCATGCCAGTAATCAGAAACCAGAGCCAGAAAAGAGAACAACCATGCAATTTGAGATTTCCAGAGAGACCCTGATTAAGCCCTTGCAATTAGTAACCGGCGTTGTAGAGAGGCGCCAGACTTTACCAGTATTGTCTAATGTTTTACTGGTGCTTGAAGGAAATCAGCTCTCTATGACGGGAACGGACTTGGAAGTTGAGTTGATTGGCCGTGTAGAAGTAGAAAATGGTGCACAAAGCGGGGAGGTAACGGTCCCTGCCAGAAAACTCATGGATATATGCAAATCTCTTCCCGATAGCGCTACTTTAAAAATGGAGCTTGATGACAATAAGTTGGTTATTCGGTCTGGCAGAAGCCGCTTTACTCTCTCTACTTTGCCCCCATCAGATTTTCCTAGTGTAGAAGAGTCTTCAGAGGCCCTGGAATTTTCAATTTCCCAGGAAAGGCTAAAAGAGATGTTGGATAGCACCAGTTTTGCTATGGCACAGCAGGATGTGCGTTATTATCTCAACGGCCTTTTGTTTGAAGTAAGCCCTAACTTCCTCCGTGTGGTAGCAACAGATGGGCATCGCTTGGCTATGGACACTGAAGATATGAACACGGCGGCAGATAAAACCATACAGGTTATTGTGCCGCGAAAAGGCATTCTGGAATTTGCCCGCCTCCTGGGTGAAGGTGAAGACAATGTTGATGTTGTTATTGGTTCAAATCATATTCGGGCAAAAACAGCTAATTTTACTTTTACCTCCAAGCTGGTAGATGGGAAGTTTCCGGATTATGACAGAGTGCTGCCAAAGGGTGGAGATAAGAAAATTATCGCTGATCGTAATGAGCTTCGACAATCATTAAGCCGAACTGCAATTCTCTCTAACGAAAAGTTTCGGGGAATCCGCCTGACCTTGCTGGATGATGAAATTAAAATTCTTGCCAACAACCCGGAACAGGAAGAAGCTGAAGAAATAGTGCCTGTCGAGTATAAAGGGGACTCTTTGGAAATAGGCTTCAATGTGAGTTACCTGGTGGATGTTCTGACAGTGCTTGATACCGAAACGGTGCAAATTATTGTTTCTGATCCAAATAGTAGCGCCTTGATACAGGGAGCAGACGGCAGCAGTGCTCTTTACGTAGTCATGCCTATGCGGCTGTAAACTTGTCTAATGGGGCCTATTTGCCCTCTAACCCATGCCATATCTAAAAAAGCTGAGCATTTCCAGATTACGCAACTTGGACTCTGCTTCGCTTGAGCCTTCCCCGGGATTTAATCTGATAGTTGGAGAAAATGGCAGCGGGAAAACATCTTTGCTTGAGGCGATTTACTTGCTCGGCAGAGGCAAAACCTTTAGAAGCAGCAGCAAGGCGCCACTTATCCAAAGGGGCGCAGAAGAAAGCGTTATTTTTGCTGAGCTTGATGATGCCAAAAGGCTGGGATTCAGCAGAACCAAATCCGGCGAGCAGAAATCACACTTAAATGGTGAAAAAGTTGCAGGTTATGCTGAGCTCGCTCAAATACTGCCTCTACAAATGCTTAATGCGGACGCTTTTAACATTCTGGAAGGAGGGCCAGGAAACAGAAGATCCTATCTTGATTGGATTGTGTTTCACGTGGAACATTCTTTTATTTTGCATTGGCGTCAAACACAAAAGGCACTTACGAATAGGAATAGTCTGTTAAAAAGCAAAACGCCACAAATTGCTGAAATAAAGCCGTGGACACATGAGTTCTGTCAACATGCCGAGATGGTACACCATTATCGCCAAGATTATGTTGTCAAACTTGTAGAGCACTTACAAGCTATGCTTAAAGACCTGCTGCCCCTGGATAATTTTAAGTTAAGCTATTTCAAGGGCTGGGATGAAGCACAAGAGTTAAAAGAGTCATTAGAGCAGAATTTACAAAAAGATCTTAGGTATGGCTTTACAAGTATCGGGCCACACCGAGCTGATCTCAAAATTCAGGTTGGCAAAGACTTGGCGGCAGATGTTTTATCAAGAGGACAGCAAAAACTTCTGGTAATTGCAATGAAATTGGCACAAGCAGAGATACTCAAGCAGAGCTCGAATAAAAGCTGTTTGTTTCTGGTAGACGACCTGCCTGCAGAGCTGGATAGCCTGAACAGAGAAAAGGTATTGACTATATTGGCTCGAATGGGGGGGCAGGCTTTTGTCACCGCAATCGAGAAAAGCCAGCTTTATGATGCTTTACAAAAAGAGAAAGAATTGAAGCTGTTTCACGTGGAACATGGTAAAATAACAGCTATCTAGAGTTTATAGATTTTCGGCCTGGAGGGCCCATGAAAACTGGGCTTTCAGGTTGTGAAAACAAAGCATTCTGCCTGTTGAAAGCCTAGGGGAAGAAATATGGCAAAAGAAGAAAATAATTACAATTCGTCCAGCATCAAAGTTCTGAAAGGACTGGATGCTGTCCGGAAGCGACCGGGGATGTATATTGGCGATACTGATGATGGTACAGGCCTGCACCATATGGTTTTTGAGCTGGTTGATAACTCTATCGATGAAGCGTTGGCAGGTCATTGCGACTTAATAAAGGTTATTATTCATAGTGATGAAACGGTCAGCGTTTCAGATAACGGCAGAGGCATCCCTACTGAGATTCATGAAGAAGGGGTATCAGCCGCAGAAGTTATCATGACGGTCTTGCATGCGGGGGGCAAATTTGATGATAACAGCTATAAAGTATCTGGCGGCTTACATGGAGTTGGCGTTTCAGTTGTTAATGCTCTTTCTTCCTATCTAAAACTCACGATTTTTCGAGATGGAAAAATTCACGAACAAACCTACCATCATGGTGTTCCCGAGAAGCCTTTAGAGGTGGTTGGAGATACCGATAAAACAGGAACCCTGTGCCATTTTAAGCCGTCCGTAGACACTTTTACGAATATTGAGTTTCACTATGAAATCTTGGCTAAAAAATTACGTGAACTGGCATTTTTAAATGCCGGTATTTGCATTGAGCTTAACGATGAGCGTACCGAAAAAACAGATACCTTCAAATATGACGGTGGACTTAAAGCCTTTGTTGATTATTTGAACCAAAACAAAACAGCTATCAATAAGGTTTTTCATTTTGCTACAGAAACGGAAGACGGTATCGGCATTGAGGTCGCGATGCAGTGGAATGATGGCTATCAGGAAAATATTTACCCCTATACTAACAACATTCCCCAGAGGGATGGTGGCACTCATATAGCCGGTTTCAGAGGGGCATTAACGCGGGTTCTGAAATCTTATATAGATAAAGAAATGGAAAACAGGAAAGGCAAAGAGGTTGTCACATCTGGAGATGATGCCCGTGAAGGCTTGACGGCAATAATTTCGGTTAAAGTGCCTGATCCAAAGTTTTCCTCTCAAACCAAGGATAAACTGGTCTCTTCGGAGGTTAAAACAGCTGTAGAGCAGGAGATGGGTAAATATTTTTCAGACTTTTTATTGGAAAACCCTGCCGAAGCTAAGAATATCGTCAATAAAATGCTGGATGCGGCGCGAGCTAGGGAAGCAGCTCGAAAAGCCAGAGAGATGACTCGACGAAAAGGCGCGCTGGATGTTGCAGGCCTGCCAGGAAGCTTGCAGACTGCCAGGAAAAAGACCCCGCTTTGTCAGAGATCTACATTGTAGAGGGTGACTCTGCAGGTGGCTCTGCTAAACAGGGCAGAAACAGAAAAAATCAGGCAATTTTACCGCTAAAAGGTAAGATTCTGAATGTCGAGAAGGCCCGTTTTGACAAAATGTTAAGTTCAGCTGAAATTGGCACATTAATCAAGGCCTTGGGCTGTGGTATTGGCGGTGAAGAGTTTAACCCCGAAGCGCTAAGGTACCACAGCATAATCATTATGACTGACGCCGATGTAGACGGTTCGCATATTCGAACCTTGTTGCTGACTTTCTTTTTTCGTCAAATGCGGGAGCTGGTGGAACGTGGACATATTTTTATTGCGCAGCCTCCGCTGTATAAAATTCGTAAAGGCAAACAAGAGCAATATCTGAAAGATGACGAAGAACTGGCTCTGTTCCAGACGCAGATTGCCTTGGAAGACGCCAGTTTACATGTGAGCAAGGATGCGCCGGGAATCAGCAATGAAGCGCTGGAAGAACTGGTTAATAAATATAGAAATGTTCAACGCATCATAAAACGCCACTCGCAGCACTACCCTGATGAAGTACTTCAAGCCTTGGTTTCATTGCGCGAGCTGACACCAGAAGATCTTGCTTCAGAAGAGAAAGTGCAAGCCTGGGTAGAAGAGTTACAAGCCAAAGTTGCGGCAGCTAATGTTTCAGGTGCTTTGTATGTTTTTTCAAGTAAATACGATGAAGAAGAAAAGTTGTATGAGCCTCTGGTGACATCGACGATTCATGGCGTTAAGCGCAAGGTTACAATTACGCCGGAATTTTTTAAGTCGCGTGATTATAGGGAAATCTATCAGCTTGGTGAAACCCTGGAAGGCTTATTTGAAGAGGGGGCCTATATCCAGAGAGGCGAAAAACAACAGCCAGTTTCAGGTTTTAAAGAGGCGTTGAGCTGGTTAATGTCTGATGGCATGAAGGGTTATTATCTGCAGCGCTATAAAGGACTGGGAGAAATGAATCCAGGTCAGCTCTGGGAAACGACAATGGATCCAAGCTTTCGCAGAATGGCTCAGGTCACTATTGATGATGCCATGGCAGCAGACCAGCTTTTCTCCACCTTAATGGGAGATCAGGTTGAGCCCCGCAGGGATTTTATTGAGACGAATGCATTAACTGTCTCTAATCTCGATATTTGACAGTTGTGCCTGAAAAGGCCGATATCTGCGTTAAAATTAATTAAGAGCTCAGTCATTTACTGAAAACGTAAGTTCCTTCGCGCTTATTTAATATTGCTTTGATCGCGACGTTTTCAGAATAAAACATGGGCAGAGTTAAAAAAACATATGCTTGGCATATGTTAGTTCTGGTTTTGCTTGATCCAGCCTTCCACTTCTTCAATTAACTCGCGCGCGGAGCGACCAGAACTATCTATGGGCTCTCCAATAGTTACGGTGATTGTGCCCGGGTATTTTATAAACTTGCCACTCGGCCAGTGATAACCA
>Ga0181570_10004159_pt1 | contig 10698 bp, 12 predicted proteins | sample 101ome_18_FD_148667 | JGI IMG/M metagenome (GOLD analysis project Ga0181570, IMG submission 148667) | Coastal salt marsh microbial communities from the Groves Creek Marsh, Skidaway Island, Georgia - 101406AT metaG (spades assembly) | ecosystem: Environmental > Aquatic > Marine > Intertidal zone...
CCAGAAGAATCTTTTTTTGATAATCAAGACCGTAAATTAAGATTTTCTACAAATGTTAATAATATAGACATTATTAGAGTTCGTTCTTTTGATGTTGTTACTTTCCTAGCTTACGGTGCTGCTCAAATGGCATTCGTTGGAAGTGATGTTTTGACCGAGTTTAATCATTCTGAGGTTTATTCTCCTTTTGATCTGAATGTTGGGCACTGTAGGATGGTTGTGGCAGCTCAAAAGGAGATGGTCTTGGAAGAAGATCCAAGGACATGGAGCCATGTACGAGTGGCTACTAAATATCCAAATATTACAAGAAGGCACTTTGAAGCTAGAGGGGTGCATGCAGAATGCATCAAATTAAATGGAGCTATGGAATTAGCTCCTTCCTTGGGTTTATGTAGAAGAATTGTAGATTTAGTTGAATCTGGTAATACGTTAATTGCTAATGGTCTTGTTGAAGTTGAAGAGATATGTAAGGTGTCTACGCGTTTGGCAGTAAACAGAAGTTTCATGAAAACAAATGCAAAAACAATACAAGTTTGGGTTGATAAAGTTGGTGAAGTTATAAATGGATAAATTTCAATCAAAAATATTAAAAACAAATGATGAAAATTTTAAAGAAAAATTCGAATTTTTATTACGATCACGACAAACTAATCAATCAAATCTTTATGAGACTGTCTATGATATTATTGAAAAAGTTAAAAAAGAAGGAGATTTAGGTCTTAAGGAACTCGTTCAAAATTTCGATAAAATCAAACTTAATAAAATTGAAGAGTTATATATTTCAAAAAATATTTTAAAAGAAGCTTATTTAAATTTAAAAAAAGAAGAAAAAATTGCTTTAGATCTTGCAGCCAAACGAATTAAAGAATTTCATGAACATCAAAAACCTAGCAACATATATTATAAGGATCATGTTGACGTAAAACTTGGCCTTAATTACTCTCCAATAGAGGGTGTAGGTTTTTATGTTCCTGGAGGTAAAGCAATATACCCATCATCACTGTTAATGAATGCAATACCTGCTCTTGTTGCTGGTGTTAGTAGAAGGATAGTAGTTAGCCCAATTTCAGATTTAGAAAAATCATCTATTGTTTTAGCAGCTGCTTATGTTGCAGAAGTGACAGACTTTATATGTATGGGAGGTGCTCATTCTATAGGAGCGCTTGCTTATGGTACTGAGACAATTTTGCCAGTTAATAAAATTGTAGGTCCTGGAAATGCTTATGTTGCGGAGGCCAAAAGACAAGTTTTTGGTAAGGTCGGAATTGACTCAATTGCTGGCCCATCTGAGGTTTTAATTGTTGCAGATAAGACAGCCAATCCCGATTATGTCGCAATAGACTTGCTTTCTCAAGCTGAACATGATGAGCAAGCACAATCAATTCTTTTAACAAATGATCTTCAACTCGCTCAAAACGTACAAGTTTCTATTGAAAAATTTCTTAAAGAACTTCCTAGGTCTAAAATTGCAAGTTCGTCTTGGAACGATTTTGGTTCTATAATTCTTTTCGAAAATATGGATGCAGTAATAGACCTAGTAAATGAAATTGCACCCGAGCATTTGCAGTTAATGACTAGTAATACAGAACATTTACTTAAAAAAATTAAAAATGCTGGAGCCATTTTTATTGGTCATTTTACCCCTGAGGCTGTTGGAGATTATATTGCTGGACCTAACCATGTTTTGCCAACAAATGGAACAGCTAAATTTTCAAGTGGTCTTGGTGTTTTAGACTTTTGTAAAAGAACTACTATTGTTGAGTTTAATAAAAATAATTTAGATGCAATAGGTAAAAATGTTGTTACCCTTGCAAGAGCAGAAGGTCTTGAGGCTCATGCCATGTCTGTTGCACTGAGACTAAATAATAAATGACCAATTATGACAAAAATCTTGACTAATTTTTAATAATAGTGAGATTAGTGTTACCAATTAAAAGAAAGAGATTATATGGCTAAAGAAGGTGTTATAGAGTTTTCAGGTATTGTTGAAGAATTATTACCTAATGCAATGTTTAGGGTTAAATTAGATAATGATCACGAAGTTTTAGCTCATACAAGTGGTAAAATGAGAAAAAACAGAATTCGAGTTTTACTTGGAGATCGAGTAAACGTTGAAATGACTCCTTATGACTTAACAAAAGGAAGAATTACATTTAGATTCAAATAATCAACAACCTTTAGTTTGTTTAATGAACAAATTCATTTTGAACAACCAATTTGTATTAGGCTCTGCGTCTCCAAGACGACTAGACCTTCTTAATCAGATAGGGATAAATCCAGATCTTGTTGATGCACCAAATATTGATGAAACAAATTTAAAAAAAGAATTACCATTAAACTATGTAAAAAGAATGGCTATTGAAAAAAGCTTAATTCTGCAGCCTAAATATAAAAACTCAATAATAATAACTGCTGATACTGTCGTTGCCTTAGGAAGAAGAATTTTACCTAAAACAACTGATGTTAAAATGGCTGAAGATTGTCTCAGGATGATATCGGGAAGAAGACACAAAGTACTAACTAGTTTTGCTCTTTACTCCCCTAATAAAACATTAAAAGTTAAGACTGTAGTTTCTTTAGTAAAATTCAAAAGACTTCATAATGAAGAAATTAAATATTATCTTGAAACAAATGAATGGAATGGTAAGGCTGGTGGCTATGCAATTCAAGGTGTGGCAGCATCATTTATAAATTTTATATCTGGATCATATAGTAATGTAATGGGTTTACCTTTAGCTGAATTATATAGAGCTCTGCTATCAATTGGATACCAATTTAAAAATGCTAAATAAAATTGAAGATCATTTCATTCTCATAGATAAATGTGCTGGTCAAACAAGAATAGCTGAAATCAAATATAGAAAATTAATCAAGTATATTTCTTGGTTTGATAATAATCCCCCCAAAATTGGAAATATTTGTGAGGCAACTATTATTAAAAAATTAAATGGTGGAGTGGCACGTGCAAAAACCAGAGATCAAACAGTTCTATCTATTAGGGGTGTTCCACAAAATATAAAATCTCATAGTAAAGTTAATATTATAATTACTAGTGACGAATTTGATGACAAACCAGTCCAAGCAAAAATTTTGTCACAAGATTTAGCAAATATCACAGGACTTAATGATATTCAGAGAATTATTAAGCTATATTTTAATGAAAAATTACCTATTCTAGAAGATGACTACGCAATATATTGGGATTTGTTAGATTTAGATAATATTTTTCTTAGTGCTTTAAAGCCCAAAATAGAAATGATAGAGGGTGGTGTTTTATGGATAGAGAAAACTAAAGCAGCAACTCTTATAGATGTAGATACTACTAATTTACAATTAAACTCAGATGAAGCTAATTTAGATTTTTGTAAAAAAGTTTTCATGAAATGTGTAGAAGAAATCAAGCTAAGGAATATTGGAGGTATGATCATTATTGATTTCCCTAGAGTATCATTTCATAGCAGAAAAAATCTAAATGAGTATATTTTGAAAATAGGAAAAGAATATTTTTCTGATGGAAGTTTTCTTGGTTTTTCAAGGTTGCAACTATATGAGCTATATATACCCCGAAATTTTGCACCCTTAGAGAGTTTTTATAAAGATGATAAAGAGTTTGAATTTCGAAATCATATCAGATCTTTATGGAGAAAATCGAAAGAAATTAAAGCAAAAAATGATGTTCATTTTATTTGTGGTAAAACTCTCTATAAAAAAATTGCAAATGAGCAATTACCACCTTTCATTAAAATTATTGAAAGATTGGATGTCCCAGATGAATATGGAGAATTAATGGAAATGTCTAAATGAATAAAAATAAGATCAAGATAATAAAATGTATAACATGTAAAAAAATGTTTAATGAAAATGTATCTACCAAACCTTTTTGTTCTAAAAGATGTAGCTATATAGATTTAAATAATTGGTTAGGAGAAAAATACTCTGTTCAAGCAACAGAAGAGGATTATGAAAAAGATATTTAACTTTTTGTTTTTGTTAGCTAGACATAATCTTTTGTTCACGTTATAGATAATTATTGATTAGCCCGGGTAGCTCAGTAGGTAGAGCAGAGGACTGAAAATCCTCGTGTCGGTGGTTCGAATCCGCCCCCGGGCACCACATTTCCATTTCCTACATCAGACTTTAATAAAACGTTGATCACACTACTTTGATTAATATTTCTAGAATCTCAATTTATTTCTTTTTTATTTTTTAATTGCTAAAATATTATGAATAGTTTTATTAGAGGTTTCTTATGAAAACTGATCTACAAATAGATAATGCAACGAAGAAGGATTTGAATAGAATTGTTGAGATATATAATTGGGCTATAGAAAATACTTCTGCAACTTTTGATACAGAAATCAAAACTGTCCAATCTCAACTTGATTGGTTTGAATCTCATGATGAAGAATATCCAGTCATCGTTGCTCGACAAAATGGGCGAGTTCTTGCCTGGGGTTCAATTAGTCGCTGGTCTGATAGATGCGCATACTCTGGAACAGGGGAAATTTCACTTTATGTAGACCCAGATTTTCACAGTAAGGGGATAGGTTTTAATATTTTGAAACGACTAATTAAAATTGGTAAAGAAAAAAATTTTAGAACTTTAGTTTCAAGAATAGCCGGAAAATCTGAGGCAAGTGTCCATTTACACAAGAAGTTAGGGTTTTCTAATATTGGAACAATGAAAAAAGTTGGGAAAAAATTTGGTGAAATAATTGATGTGCATTTAATGCAAATATTATTTTAATATTTTAAATTATATATTTTATTTAAATAATCTGTCATTTAGCTTTTGTTTACATGTTAAATAAGATAATTTTATATTTGTTTAAATGCATTGGGGGTAATCGTTAAATGAATCTAAAAAATACCAACAAAAAAAAAGTTCTAATGGTTCAAGGTCTTCATGAAGAAGGACAAAAATTATTATTGGCTAGGGATGATATTGAGCCTATCACAATAATGTCAGCTGATGAAAACGAAATCTTAGAAGCTGCTAAAGATGTTCATGGTATTACCGTTAGGACTGCCAATATCTCTAGAAAAATTATTGAAAACTCAAAAAATTTGAAAGTAGTTTCTAGACATGGTGTTGGTTATGATTCTGTAGATGTGGAGGCTTTAAATGATTGTAATATCCCACTTGCGATAGCAGCGCATTCAAATATGATTTCTGTTGCAGAGCATGCCATGTTTATGTTGTTAGCTCTTTCTAAAAATGTATTTTATTATGATGATTTTGCAAGGAAAGCGGACTGGACTACTCGCTGGGATATAAGAGCATGGGATCTTTCTGAAAAAAGTTTACTTGTCATTGGGTATGGTAGAATAGGGTCAAAATTGGTAAAAAGAGCACTTGCTTTTGACATGGATGTTTATGTTTATGATCCTTATGTAGATGAAACAACTATAAAAAAATCTGGTGCTCACTATGTAGATGATTTTAAGTCTATTTTACCCCAAATGGATGCTGTGACATTGCATTGTCCAAAGACAAAAGAAACTACTGACATGTTTTCAGCTGAAGAGTTTGATGCAATGAAAAGTACTTCTATTTTAATAAATTGTGCAAGAGGTGGTATAGTAAATGAAAAAGCACTATACGATGCTTTAACAAACAACAAAATTCGTTCAGCTGGCTTAGATGTTTATGATGATGAACCATCAACATCATCAAACCCTCTTTTTGGTCTGAGTAACATTCTTCTATCTCCCCATATTGCAGGAGTTACACAAGAAGCAACTATAAGAATGTCAAAACAAGCTGTTCAAAATGTACTTGATGTATTTGATAACAAAGTTGATCCAGACGTAATTATTAATAAAAATGTTTTGTAGGAGATAATATAATGAAACAACAAACTTTAAGAAATTGTTGGGAAAATGGAAAAGGTGCTATTAATGCTTGGTGTTCTATTCCTAGTATGGTCACGGCTGAGATGACATCAATGAATGACTTTGATTCCATAACAATAGATATGCAACACGGTTTGGTCGATTATCAAGCAGCACTTAGTATGCTTCAAGTTATATCAGGTTCTGGAAAGACGCCAATGGTCAGAGTCCCTTGGAACGAGCCAGGTATAATAATGAAAGCTCTTGATGCTGGAGCATTAGGCATAATCTGCCCTATGATTAATACTCCTGAAGATGCTCAAAATTTTGTAGGTGCTACTAGATATGCCCCCTTGGGATATAGAAGTTCTGGGCCTACGAGAGCAATGATGGTTCATGGTTCTCAATATCATGATGAGGCAGATGAAAAAATTATTTCTTTTGCCATGATAGAAACAGTTGAAGCATTAGAAAATGTTGACAAGATAGCAGCTACAGAAGGTTTAACAGGTATATATATTGGACCATCTGACCTGAGTATTTCAATGGGCTATAAACCTGGTTTAGATAGACAAGAGCCTGAAATGATTGAGGCAATCAAAAAAATAGAAAATGCTTGTAAAAAAAATAATATAAAAGTTGGAATCCACTGTTTATCCCCTTCTTATTTGAAAGATAAACTCTCTAATGGATATGATTTGGCAACTTTAGCTAGTGATATCAGAATATATGCTGAAGGCCTTGGTAATAAATTAAAGGAAGCCAGATCATAATTTAATAAAGAGGTCTTAAAATGAAAGCAGTAGTTGTTACAGAAGAAGGTGTGAGAGTTCAAAATGTAGAAACACCTAAACCTAAAGAAAATGAAGTTCTTGTCAAAGTTTTCGCATGTGGTTTGAATAGAGCTGATTTAGTTGTTGCAGATGGGGGAGCTCATGGGGCATCAGGAGGGCCAGGGACTATAGTTGGTATGGAATTCTCTGGAGAAGTAATTGAATTAGGCAGCAATGTTAAAGACTACTCTATAGGAGACAGGGTCATGTGTTCTGGGTCATCTGCTTGGGCTGAGTATGCTGTTGCCGATCATGGAAGAGTAATCAAAATACCTAATAATAACATGGATTATTTAAAAGCCAGCACATACCCCATTGCTCTTGCCACAATGCATAACGCTATAGTAACTGCTGGAAATTTTACTAAAGGACAGTCCGTGTTAATTCAAGGTGCGAGTTCTGGTGTTGGTTTAATGGGCCTTCAAATATCTAAATATTTAGGTGCTAAACTTGTGATTGGAACTTCAACAAAACCCGAAAAATTTGAAAAATTAAAATCATTTGGTGCCGATTTAGTTTTAAATTCAAAAGACCCAGACTGGGTAGATCAAGTCTTATCGGCAACGGATAATCAAGGTGTAGATTTAATTATTGATCAGCTGTCAGGTTATACGGTCAATCAAAATATGATGGCTACTAAAGTTAAAGGTAAGATTGTAAATGTTGGCAGATTAGCAGGGGGTATAACAGAATTTAATTGTGATCTTCATGCCTTAAGAAGAATAAATTATGAGGGCGTAACTTTTCGTACTAGATCAATTCAGGAAATAAGGAACGTTTACTCAAACATGTGGAATGATTTTGAAAAAATAGTAGTATCTGGAGAATTGTCACTTCCAATCGAAAAGGTATTTGACTTCAATGATGTTGGTAAAGCTTTAGATTATATGAGAGAAAACCAACATTTTGGAAAATTAGTTTTAAAATTGTAAAGCTTATTTCTCTTGGTTTTTGATACTATAACAATAATAGCAATATTAGTTGCTTTCGCTTTAGGTGGAATTTTGAAAGGTGCAACAGGAGCAGGGGCACCTATAGTAACCATTCCGGTAATTGCTGCATTTTATGATGTAAGAATAGCTGTTATTATTATGGTAATCCCCAACTTGTTAACCAATATAGGTCAACTCTATCAATTTCGAAAAACTATTCTTCCATCTTTTTTTACAGTTTCGTTTGCTCTAGGTGGTGGGATTGGTGCCTTTATAGGTACTATTTTACTAGCAAACTTATCAATAAAAATTTTAACTTTATCTGTTGCATTTATAGTAATTATTTACATTTTACTAAAGCTTATTGTTCCGTCATGGAAACTAATATACGAAAAAGCAACAAAGTTAGTTTTTATAATGGGAACGGCGGGAGGGGTTCTTCAAGGAACTGCTGGCTTGTCTGCGCCTATTTCAATCACTTTTTTAAATGCTATGAAATTAGAACGTAATCAATTTATACCAACGATTTCGGTTTACTTTGGCGTAATGTCAATATTTCAGATGCCAACTTTATATTATTATGATTTTTTAAATTTTGAGATTATCGCAGCGAGCTTGATTTCTACAGTTGTTTTATTGTCATTTATGCCACTAGGGTCGTGGGTAGCCAAAAGCGTTTCTAAGGAAAATTTCGATAAAATTACCTTAATTCTACTAGCTTTTATAGCATTAAGAATTATTTATATTAATTTATAATTTTATTTAATTCTATTCCCACAGACTAGACGCCCTTCTTGACTTATACAGCCATATTGTAATTCCCATTTTTTATTTTTTTCGATTTCATGTTGAGGTAAAACTTTTTTACAATCACTATGAAACTCGTCATTAAATGGATCTAAATTTAAAAGCTTAGAAGATTTTTTTATACTTCCATTTGGTATTAATTTATAATCTGAGTAGGGGTCAAGGTTAATTTTCTTTTGAGATTTTTTTGAAAAAATTTTTAATTTACCCTCAAAATTTATTAACTTTATTTGCTTTTTGTAAGATAAAATCAGATCTGTTGGTAATCCATTTATTTCATAAAAAGAAAAATGTAGATTATAAATATTAGATTTATTTTGATTTATATCTAATAATAAATCACCCTTATTAAAATCAAATGTGTATTCAATTTTATTACCTATATTTTTCAAATCTAAAATTTTAATAGAAGTATTAGCGGCCAAACAAATTTTTGTTTTATCATCTAGTATTAAGTAGGCAGGTTTTTTTTTAGTTTTTAAATAGTCACCCTTTTTGATAAGTTTTGCATTAGCTAAAACATACCTCTTACCATAAATATCTAGAACAAAAACGTCATTTACAACTTCAGAAACATTAGCTTTTGCAAAGCTTGATGTGTTTAAAGAGCCTATTATAAAGAAAAAGATTATTAAAAAATAATATTTTTTTTGCGGGTGACACATTTTCAAAGGAAGGTAGCCATAAAGTACCATGGCTACCTATAAATTAAATTAACCAGGAACTTTTCCGTTAACTCCTTTGAGGTAGTAATTCATACCCCATAAAGCGCCATCATCTAAAGCTTTTCCTGCTGGAATAATTTCCTTACCAGTATTATCTACTAGGGGGCCAGCAAAAATCTTAATTGATCCATTTTTAATTCCATTAAGTGCTTCCTGAGCTTTTGTTACAACGTCATTAGGCATATTTTGGAATTTAGAAATTTTAAGCATGTCAGAGCTTAATCCACCCCACTCATTTCCAGGCCAGTGATCAGGACCATCACCAGTACTCCATTTTCCATTTCTGAGCTGTTCAATTTTCTTAATATAATAAGGTCCCCAATTATTTTCTGAAGCAAATAACTGAGCTTTAGGTGCAAATGGAGACATATCTGTAGACTGACCAAAACCTAATGCGCCATTCTTTTCAGCTATTTGAAGCATGGCAGGTGAGTCAGTATGTTGTGCTAATATATCAGCTCCCTCAGCTATATGTACCTTGGCAGCGTCAGCTTCTTTAACAGGATCATACCATGTATTCGCCCATATAACTGAAATAGATGCATCTTTGTTTACTGATCTTAAACCTTGAGCAAATGCATTAATTCCCATTATCACCTCAGCAATTGGATAAGCTCCAATATAGCCAATTTTATTTGTTTTGGTCATTAGGCCGGCGACCACGCCCTGAATGTATCTACCTTCATAAAAACGTATATTTCCAGTGGCAACATTTTTAGATCTTTTATAACCAGTGATGTGCTCAAACTTTACATTTGGAAATTCTTTAGCAACTTTTAAGGTAGGTTCCATATAACCAAATGATGTTGTGAAGATAATCTCATTACCTTGTTTTGCAAGCTCTCTGATCACTCGTGTTGCATCAGGACCCTCTGGTACATTTTCTACCACAGAGATTTTTACGTCATTTCCAAATCGTTTTTCAACCATTTGTTTGCCAAGCTCATGTGCATATGTCCAGCCATGATCTCCTGGAGTGGTAAGGTATACAAATCCAACTTTTGTTGGGTTTGCAAATGAATTACTGATTATTAATAAAATAACTGATGCACCAAGTGCAAACAGTGATAGAATACGTTTACAAGATTTTAACATTTTAAACTCCTAAATTAATCAGAAAAGTTTAGAATGAATCTCTAAAATAACAATAAAAAAAATTAGACTTAGATTAAATTATTTTTTAGTGCATTTTTTTTTGACATTTTTATTGCGCGTCAATAAAGGGTTTGCCTAGAGAAGCAGGTACAACACTATTATTTTTTTTAATTCTACTCGAAATTATAGTTAGTGCTATTATTGTTGCCAAATATGGCATCATGGAAAGAATTTGAGAGGGTATTGCCCACCCTCTAGCCTGTCCAACCAATTGAGCAATCGTGATGCCTCCAAAAATTAATGCGCCAACAATAATTCTCCAAGGTATCCAAGAGGCAAAGACGACCAGAGCTAGAGCAATCCATCCCCTGCCAGCTGTCATACCTTCCGACCAGTGTGGTGTTAATACCAAGGGTATGTAAGCACCTCCAACACCTGCACACATACCTCCAAAACATGTTGCATACCATC
>Ga0181570_10004161_pt1 | contig 10698 bp, 10 predicted proteins | sample 101ome_18_FD_148667 | JGI IMG/M metagenome (GOLD analysis project Ga0181570, IMG submission 148667) | Coastal salt marsh microbial communities from the Groves Creek Marsh, Skidaway Island, Georgia - 101406AT metaG (spades assembly) | ecosystem: Environmental > Aquatic > Marine > Intertidal zone...
CCCCCCCTCTTTTTTTTTTTGGGTTTTGTTACTTTTTTAAATTCAGCAATTGAAATGTATTTTTTGCAGTGTTTTACGAATTTTGCATTTGAGTTTTTGGTTTTGTATATATTCTTATTTTTCCCATTAATAACTAATGTCGCATGTTTAAAGTATTTTTCTTCTTTGACCACCATTCCTACTATATATTATATAATATTTTTACGACATAACAAATTTTTACTGTCAAAAAATAATTCATAAGATCACACCCTGATTTTGAAATAACATCTTTGTTATACCTTTGTTATACAGATTCCACATTGCTTGAGTTCAAATTTCCATTACCTATGATTACTATATTACTAGTATCTATACCAAAACAGAAACACATTTTTTCCATTTTTAGGACCCTCCTATATTCCTGAAGACGGTAAGTCAGTGTATAACGACATACTTTTATACAAGGGGATGTTAGCGCTGGTTTGATCTTGACTGTTTTTTTTTGAGAGGATTTGATCCTATTTTCAAAAATTTTGCAAATGATATTTGTGTTTACCAATGGGAAAATCAAAATTATCCAAACAATGCTATTTTTATATCACTCAAAGCAAAGTCAGAAAAGATGAAAAACAATATCAATTACATTATTAGTCGTAATAAAGGTTGGGGTTTTCAAGAAGCAAGATTAACATACGATTTACCATTGGATATGTTAGTTCTGCCATGTAGTTGGTTTAATGGAGATTGGATTCAAAATCCATATAATATCGGAACTATCAACTTCTTCAAAAATTCAGAAAAAACGTATGATTTTGATAATTTCTTCAACGGAGCATTTTGCTATCATTGGCATAACAAATGGGATATGCAAATTGAAGAAAATAGCATTATCTTACAACTCGTTTCAATTATTCAAAAAAATCTATAATAACACATTTAAGAATTTATCATTATTGTTCAAACAATATAATGAAAATTCATTTTATTAGTTACGGTGATGATTTATATGCAAATTCAAAAAAAAGAATAAAAGAAGAGGCAGAAAACTTTGGAATGTTTGATGAAATTTGTATATATGAACCACATAAATTGACTGAAGAATTTAAGAAAACATTTTCTGAAATTTTGTCCTTAAAAAGAGGTGGAGGATACTGGATATGGAAATATGACATTATTCTACAAGAACTTGCTAAAATGAATCAAAATGATATATTAGTTTATCTTGATTCTGGATGTACAATTGCAAAAACAGGTATTAAGCGTTTTAACGAATATATAGAGATGTTGACAAATTCTTCTCACAATTCTATTGGATTTGAGATAAATCTTTATGAAAGATCTTGGACTACAAAAGAAATATTTAATAGTTTTGATAGTAAGATAGACAATTCGTGTCAAATTATGGGAGGCTGTCAAATTTACAAAAAGAATGACAAACTTTTGGAAATGTTCAAAGAGATAATTGATGTATTGAAAAAAGACCCTTATTTAATAACAGATAAATATAATCTTACACAATTGCCGTGTTTTATCGACAACCGACATGATCAAAGCATATCAAGTATTGTTCGCAAAAAGTATGGTACAATATTGCTACCTTATTGGGAGATTGAAGTTGGACGTATTCAACCTGAAATGCAAAAAAATTACCCATTTTCCGCACTTAGACTCAAATAAACCATTCAATACTCATATTTCAATTTTTTTAAAAATATATAAGATTGATAGTGATTTATGACATTAAATGGATTGTTTTTGGATGTCAGAAAATCGCAAATCACATCTGCATAGTCTCGTAAATATAAATATATATTGAAAGAACATCCTTTACATCCAGCAACTAACACAAGGGATTGTTTTGAAATTTCAAAAAAATATCCAATAGAGTGGAATGAAATATTGGGAAGAAATTACCAATGTGTATTTGCGAAAATTATAGGTAAAAATTAACATTTGATTATTTTTGATTTTAGATATATATCCAAGACGTTATATCAAAGTCATTATGGTATTGAATATATTTACCAACCCTTACTTCATATCTATTATTTTGATATGTTACTGCAGTATAACCATTTTCGATACAATACTGTTGAGCATGTTCTAATGTGTTTTCATAAGGTAAATAATCAGGATTATATTCTGCTGGATATTCCATGACACAATAATTTTCTATTTTAGTAAATTTACTTTTATTTCTCAATTTAGTCAAATTTAATTTGAGAATAGTATCATGATTTGATTGAACAAGGTCGTATCCAATATATTGTAAAATATTGATTATTTCCTTCACGTCTATTTCTTTTGATAAAATATTACTTTCAAATAACACAACATGAGGTAAAAAATCATTATTATTAATTGAATTATAAAAATGTTTCAATATTGTTGTATCATGTCCTTCTGTATCTATTTTTAAATAATATACACCAGATACATTATTTTCTGTCATAATTTGTACGAGTGGTTTGCACTCCACACTATAACTCGTGATGATATCTTTAATATGAATTCCTTTTTCAAGTAATTTCATAGAAACAGTTGGATGATAACTGTTTATTGTATTACAACCTTTGACCCATTCTGGTAATTTGAATTTATCTATATTTTCTTCAGACAAGTAATTGATTGTGGCATTTCCAGTATAATTACTTACAGCTACATTCAATTTTATACATCCTTTTTTGTTTGGTAATTTATCAAGATAATGACGAACAGGTTCTACAGACAATCCAATTTTCGAATCGTTTTTTTGTATTTCTGTTTCAAAATCTGATGTACCTATTTCTATAAAGTCCATAAACATTTTACTAAATTCAATATACAATGTTGTACCGAAATATTCTTATATTAGTTTGAAATAACAACCTTATTCAACCTGAAATGCAAAAAAATTACCCATTTTTCCGCACTTAGACTCAAATGAATCTTAATTCCACTAAAGTTTAGTGATAGCAATTTTCCCAGTGTAATTTCACAATATTTTGTTTGATATTTTCATATATAACTTTTTTATCATATTCAGTTTCATGCGATTGATACTTGCTAAAAATGTTATACAATATATAAATATCAGATTTCATACTTACTTCAATATTTAATAACACATAATCAGTTTTCTCTCATTATGTGAAAAAATCCTACAACTTATACATGGAATTGTTCAACAACTTTCAAAAAATGTGTTTTTCAATACATGATTTATAAAACACTACATTATTTTAAAAATATTACATTAATTATAGAAATTGAACATTATATATGGGCGATGAAGAACCAAATATTTCAGACGACGATATGAAAATCTTGGAGCTAATAAAAAATTTCAAAAGTGTTTTTAATGATATCGAAAATCCTGAACAAATTGAAAATTTCAAAATAGTTTTAAATAATATTATTCTACAATCATCTGCAAAATTAAGTGAAATTGGTATAAAACAAAATGTCATTAAACATTTACAATCTTTGAAAAATATAGAGAATATAGAGGAACCGAAAACAATTATAAATGTGGGGGGTGGAAAACATGAATTTTGGTTTAAAACCGATGGGATTGAAATTTCAAAAGATAGTGACCAAAATCTAATTTACAAAATTCCCCTGAACGAAGAAGATAACAACATGATAATAGAAAGGTATTTGACGGGATATCAACATGATGATTTAAAAAATGACAAAATGCTAATTTTGTTACAAGCATTGAAAAATATCAAACACGTGTTTGAAAATCATAAAACAGGTGGTAAAAAATCAACAACATATATATTAAATGGTGAAAAAGTTATAATTATACATAACAAGAATAAGCTTCGCAGAAGTATCTATGTAAAAAAAGGAGGGAAAACCAGATATGTCAAAGTAGACAACGAATATATATTATACAGTAAATGTCAAAAACCTAAATAATATATAACGATGTTCTCCATAACTATATATTACAGTTTTTTATGCATTAAAAAGTACGTAAAACATATGAAAATGTTATCCATATGCTTTGTATTGTTTTTTTATTTTGGTGATTGTATTTTTTTTCATATTTTCAATTCTTCAGGGTTTTCCAAAGATACTTTATATGTCATTTTTGGTTTGACTGGACACGACAGTCTCTTTGATAACAATATTTGAGATAGCCCCTTGTTAGCATGACATGTCTTTCTTATAGTTTTGCAAATTTGGTTTTGATGAGATTTCATAAACTACAAAATACAAACAGATTTATCATTTTTTATAAAAAATAAAAAAGATTTCTAATGGTACAAATAATGATTTCAAAATTATTTATCAAAATTTTTAATGATATTGATTTTGTATTTATTAACTTCAATATCAATCATTTGTTTGAGATATTTTGGTACTGTTGCTACCTCTTCAAAATTGCAATTATCTTTTATTTCTTCATAGATAGATAATCTACTCAGAGAAGATTCTATATATTGTGAATTTTTCAACATATCTATTTCTACATTATTTTCAAACATTTCATTCAAATATTTATAAAGTATATAATTCGAGTAAATATAGACTTTCATTGGCAAACTTGGATCTACAAATATTTTGATAATAATTCCACTCGTTGCTATAACATTATTCATATTACAAGTTTTAGTACGAAATGAGTATTTATTCAAATGATTCAGAAAAACATCCTTATGTTTTTCATCAGACATTATATTAAGATCTTCGCAAATATTGTATAGATTTATATCACAATCTTCCCATCCTATATGGTCAATATCCATCATATATGAAACATAGAATCTACATTCCTTGTTTCTTGCGAAAAATAAACAATTGAAGTATTTTTTCATTATACTTGTTATCAATAATGAACACTTCATTCGACGCTTATTATCTTTAATTTTGAAATTTACCGCCTTTTTCAGAATTTTCAATACAATGAATGTATTATTTATATGTAGTTGCTGCGTATTTTCATCTTGTATTTTCATTTGACATAACTTTTTTTTATTTGAACCACATTGAATATATTCATATAGTTCATCAAACAAACGATAAGAAATTGAATTTTTTGATAATAGCGAAATCAGATCAACACCATAAACCAATGTATAATTGCGAAGAAAATCATCATTATTTATAACATAGGATAGAATCTGTTTTCTTTCTTTATGAAATTTTTTCGAAGCACTTGTCATCAGAATAGTGCCCGCAATACCAATATTTGGATATATTTTATGAATAAGAATATCAACTGGAAGTTTCATAATATTCATCATTGATTTGTATGATGATTATAATCAGAGTTGAAAATAACAAAATGTAAATATTATATCATTTTTTTAACAAAAAACTAAAAAAATAAGTTTTTAGTGATAATACAGAATGAATACAGAATGAATACAGAATGAAATACTTTAGATGTGTTTTTGAATATTTGTTTTGTAATCATTAATTTCATTCAAAATCATTTGATGAAAATATGATGGTATCAATTCCGAATACGTATTGTTCATACTTTTTTCATATGTATTCATAATATCTTTTGTTTTTTTTAAGTATTTTGTGTCCTTAATAATAGATTGTTCCATATTTTCTCTGAAAACAATATTCAAATACTTAAATATAATGAAATGTACATAAATATAAACTTTAGCAGGTTGATATTGGTTTATAAATAAACTGTGAATACATATAGTAGAATCACGTGTCTGATATCCATTTTGATTAACAATGGTACAATCAAACATTTGTAGATTTTGATTCAAAACATCAGATTTGTTACTATAGCACATAAGATTCAAATCCTCGCAAATATTGTATAAATTCAAATTGGATCTCTCCCAATTCGTATATATTTCATCCATAAATGATGTAAAATATTTTCCTCCATTTCTTGCAAAATACATTTGTTTGAAATATTTTTTCATTTCGTTCATAATGATATATGAATATTTATTCTGATTTGCAATATTAAACTGTTTTACTGCATAATGTATCGACAACTTCAATATCTTAAATAATATAAAGGTATTATTGATTTGATATTGATCCTTTTTCTCACACAAAGTATTATATTCTTCATTGAATAAATATTCTGTATTCGAATTATATTTGATACTATTGTAAAACAAGTCGAAACACTCAAATGAAAATGAGCTTTCATGAATAATATGGATAAGATTTATTTTATAAAATCTCGTATAAAAACTAAGAAATGCATCGTTTTTGATCAAATTCATATGAATTTTCCTTTTATTTTTATGAAATAATTTACATACACATATGATATGGAGTGTACTTGCAATTCCCGAATTTGGAAAAATATGACATATTATCAAGTCAATTGGAATTTTAAGTAGTTCCATTGAATTTTTTTCGAGTCAGTTTTTGAATGTTTTTTACATTATACAAAACTTATGTCATTTTTTCACAAATATTATGAAAAAAACATTTTTTTTATTTATTTTTTAAAGTATTCATTTATGCTTATTTAATCCCAATTTACCATCAATACATTCTCCATAATATATTTTCCAATAATCTGACATAAATTCCCAATTATATTTCGAACACATTGTTTCAAAATGAGCTTTATTTGATCTTGTCAATATAAAGCTCATTTCATTATAATCTTCGACATACCAATAACAGTCCGAATCGTTGAATAATATATCATAACCAATTTCATTGAATAAACCAGGTGATTGAATATATGACTCATAAGTATCCAACAGGGATGATTGAAGAGTTCTACTACAGTGTTTTTGTTTAGTAGTTGTATAACCATTTAATGGATTTGATGGTTTGCACATCGACTTATGTCCTTGAAACCAATGACTTTTCTGACATTCCTTAGAACAATAAATACTAATTTTGCATTTGCTACAAGTTTTGAAAACATTTGTTTCATTTTCAATCTTATTACAGAATGCACATACCTTACATTGTTTTATTTTATCATTTACTATAAATGTTTTTTTGTTTTTCAACAAAATAAAAGTGTCTTCTGAAATAAATGGAATATTTGACATTATTAAAAATATATAATCAAAATGTGGTCATTTTTTGCTCAAAAAATAAAAAATTGATATTATTTTATATTAAATAATAAACTCGATGGACATATATCATGAATATTCAACATCTATTTTTGAGGATTTAGATGATATTGAACCATGTTATAATCAAATGATTCACGAAAACAATGAGTGTATAGTTTATAATTATATTTATGACAATTTTGATGATATATATATAGAAACAAAAGAAGAAACAAGTTTTGATCACAATCGTAATGATTACACTTATTTCATTATAAATCGATTGAAAAATTTAATCCATGTTTTTCCAAATACAAACATGGAAATGTTATATACAATAGCTAAATTGGAATGGGAAAATATGAATAATTCAATTTGATTGTAACCTTAAAAAATGTAATAAAAATAAAAAACCTTTTTTTGATTTTTTATTTTTTAGAGTCAACAGAACATATGATATGATGTTTCTATTTCTTTGAAACCTTCACAATAGTTGTTCTCTTATCACGAGTACCATCTTTCTTAACGTGCTGTGGCACATTATAACGATGATCAATCTTACCCGACTTTGTCAGAGGAGCAACAAGAGTAGACTTAGGTGTAGGCATTACTAATGAAAGTATGAAATTTTATTTAAACAATTATGTCATTTTTTTTGTTTTTTTTGAAAAATTTATTTAAAAAAATCTCTCAAGTTATAGTAATCTATCCAATCAAGTCCGTCATCGGTTTCTTTTTGGCTATCGTCTGAAATATCCATTGATGCCTCAATTTCATTGTGATTTTCCAAAATAACTATAGGAGAGTGATCTGAAAGTTCTTTATAGTCACTATATTTATATTGTTTGCCTGATAATTTTCTTCCACCAACAATAATCTTTTCTACTTTTTTATTCATCATATTTATATTATTCTTAGTTATATATATTACGTTATCAATACAACCTGATACATTACCGTGTGATGATTCTTGTTTCAGATCAACAGTATCTTCTGGTTTTATAGGTATTTTACTATCATAATTTACATCATTTACCTTTTGAACTTTGACATTGTTATGGGTTTTAATTCTATCCATCAAAATATAAAGATTGTGATCTTTTATTTTTTGTTTTTTAGCAAAACTTGCCAATGTGTTGTATATAACGTTTGAAGTTAAATTAAAATCTCCAAAAATTCTTATGTTTTCAATGGTGTCTTTATGATCTTTAAAAAATTGATGTTGATTACTTCCTATTATATTATCCAGAAGAATATTCAATTCTGTAATAGCAAATTGAGTAGATGTATTTGTAACCCCCTGACCCCCTGATTCTAAATGTACATTAATAACAACTTCTGTAAAAGATTTGTTTGCTATAACTAAAGCAACATGATTTCTATCAGGTCCAGCTGTTTCTATCGCAATCAATAACACATGAGATTTATCTTGATTTGACCGAGGATCAAAAAATTCTGAACTGAAAATTGTACAAAGTTGTTTCTTATCGTTTCCAATTTTTTCCCGTGTAATTTTGTTCTGTACTTCAAAATTCATACGCTCGTCACATGAAATTGAAAACAATCGTTTTCCAAAGTAAATTGCTGTATCAATTGCTTCTGTTGCTTCTCCTCCTCTTTTTTGTCTTTTTGATGATTTTAATGATTTTAATGATTTTAATGATTCTTGTCTTGATCTTTTAGAAACAGTGACTTTATCACCTATAACAGATCCTTTTTCGAAATAGTTTGTTAAATCATGAACCATAATTTCGCCTAGATAATTATTGTTTTTAATTTCAGTTATTTGTAATTGAGGATGGAAAAAAACAGATTCTTTTAATACTGTTAATATTTCATCAATTTTTTTTGTTTCGTCTATTTTAAGTTGTGGAGATTTCTTCAAAATTTGTATTATATCTTTATAATGAAAGTTAATTCTTGAATTTTTCAATAAAGATTTATCTTTGATAATTTGTTCTAATTTAGTTAAATAATCGTCTATATATGTTTGATCGGAACGAGTTGGTTGTGAAGCGGACATTGACATAACACCACCTGATTGTCTTGACTCAATTGTTTTGAAATGTTGAATTAAAACATTTAATTTGTTTATTATATTGATTTTGTCATCATCTGTATATTGTATTTCGTTATTTATCATGGATTGATAATATTTTTTATCTTTTAATTGCTTTCCAGCTCTATAGGTATAGTGACTATATACGTCATAATCATCTTTATCATCATTATATTTAACCATTAAATGACCATTTGCAATCTCACAATTTGTATACATAAATTGACCATGTCCGTAAATTGTCTCATCCAATGATTTCCACCCTGCTTCTTGAAATAATAGTACAAAATTTGGATATGTCGGTTCATAATGAAAATTATTTACAGAAACTAAAGATGATTCTAAAAACTCTTTACGATATTGCTTCATTACACTTGCAAACCCGTTTTCAGCTTCTTTATTTTGAATATTATGTGTTAAATAAATCATGCCCTTACTTGCACTAAACCTTTCCTTTGCAAGTGATACAGCATCTATTTTTTGATCATCATCCCATAAATTTAAATTAAGAATTTTTCCTTTATTATTTTTAACATCTTTTAATCTTGTTATAAACTTTACTTTTTGACTTTTGGTATCATCTTTACTTTCCATATTATCACATGTGTCAAAAAGCGAAGGTTGATATCCATATTTTTTAACTTTTTGAAGTTCCCCATCAAACTCGAATTCAATTTCTGTCATCTCCCATTTTTTATCAGACTGGGTGATTTTTTTATTAGTTTGAGACTTGTTTGGTAGTATAAATTTCATTTCATTTTTTATCGTAGAATATATAGACTGGTCTTCTTCATTAGTTGGTATAATTTGATTATTTTTGTCCTTTTTGGTGATTTTTAATGCAGATATTAAATAATTATTTTCAAGTTTGTCATATAATGTCTTATAATTATAATGATCGGTTAAACTTAACACGAATTCATATGAAGTTTTCGTCGGCGAATCATCACTAAAATCATTTCTCTCAAATTCCTTTATTTTTTCAAAATAATCAGCTTCATCTGCAAATTTAGGTATTTGACCTTTTTCGTAACGATCTATCATTATTTTTGCATTTTCACAAATATTCAATGGCATTATATTAGATATTTTTTGAAAATAAGATAAATATCCATTTATTTCTATTGTATATTTTATATCTTTTATATTTTCTTTTGTTAGCACTTCAGGTATATTATAACCAATAATTTTGCAATAATAGTTCCCAGGCATATCACAATACAAACTTTGATTTAAAATAAATTCAGTTTGATTTTCATACAAATATTTTATCAAATTTACACAGTATTTAGCTAATTCGACTGTTTCATTTGTTTCCTTTTCAGAAATATTCAATGTGCTTCGAGCCGATTTAGGAAATGTCTGAGAAGTTATTGATGTGTTTCGAGCCGATTGGGGACGTATCTGAGAAGTTATTGATGCGTTTCGAGCCGATTGGGGACGTATCTGAGAAGTTGTAGATGCGTTTCGACTCGATTGGGGACGTATCTGAGTAGTTGTAGATGTGTTTCGACTCGATTGGGGACGTGTCTGAGAAGTTATTGATGCGTTTCGAGCCGATTGGGGACGTATCTGAGAAGTTGTAGATGCGTTTCGACTCGATTGGGGACGTATCTGAGTAGTTGTAGATGTGTTTCGACTCGATTGGGGACGTGT
>Ga0181570_10004172_pt1 | contig 10685 bp, 9 predicted proteins | sample 101ome_18_FD_148667 | JGI IMG/M metagenome (GOLD analysis project Ga0181570, IMG submission 148667) | Coastal salt marsh microbial communities from the Groves Creek Marsh, Skidaway Island, Georgia - 101406AT metaG (spades assembly) | ecosystem: Environmental > Aquatic > Marine > Intertidal zone...
TAGATTAGATTCTCCATTGGAGATGAGGCAGAAGCAAAAGCCTTTTTCATCATTCTCCCAGCAAGGTAGGATTCTCTCCCAGCAATGATTGCATGCTTCATGGCAGAAGCCATTTTGATAGGATCGTTTGCTAGAGCAATTGCTGAATTCATAAGGACACCATCACATCCTAACTCCATGGCTTTTACAGCATCTGAAGCGCAGCCAATTCCAGCATCGACTATGATCGGCACTTGTGCCTCTTCAACAATAAGTTTTATATTTGCAGGATTACCAATTCCTTGACCAGAGCCAATTAGTGATGCAAGCGGCATCACAGCAGCACAGCCAATCTCTTCCAATCTTTTCGCAACAATAGGATCATCATTGGTGTAAACCATGACATCAAATCCATCTTGAACCAATTCATCTGCAGCTATTAACGTCTCAGTAATATTTGGGTAAAGTGTTTTTTCATCACCTAGAACCTCAAGCTTTATAAGACTGTGTCCATCCAATAACTCTCTAGCAAGTCGACAAGTCCTTACAGCATCTTTTGCATTATAGCAACCAGCAGTATTAGGAAGAATTGTATATTTTTCAGGTGATATGACATCCAATAAATTTGGTTCATTTTCATCTTGTCCTATATTGGTTCGTCGAATAGCAACGGTGATAATATTAGATTCAGACGCTTCAGTAGCTAACCTGGTTTCGATGAGGTCCTTATATTTACCCGAACCAACAAGAAGTCTTGAGTTAAATTCTTTACCTGCAATAAAAAAAGAGTCTAGTGCCATACTATTAAGAGAATTAAAGATGCTAAAAAGATTAAAATGACTTTAAGAAATCCCAATTGATCTTGATCTATTATTATACCTTATGAAGAAAATGCACTACGATAAGCTTTACTCTTTTGTGGAGGAAGTTCTTGCTAAATGTCAGCTAGATGATTATTCTCTTAATTCAGTTGCTATTGGTCTTTGCGAAACATCTCTAAGAGGTGTTGATTCACACGGTGTAAGATTACTACATCACTATGCAAATTCTGCTATCAGTGGCAGAAAAAATCCAAAACCAAATTTTAAAGTTAATAATTCTTATCCATCAATCGCACACTTAAATGCAGATGATGCATTTGGTCATGCTGCTGGAATGAAAGCCATTGATATTGGAATTGAGATTGCTGATAAACAAGGCATAGGAGTTGTTGCTGTATCAGATTCCAGTCATCCAGGAGCAATGGCCTCAATGGCTCTAAAAGCCGCAAGACAGGGATATATCGCTTTTGCTTTTACTCATGCTGATGCTTTAATTAAATCCCATAATGGCAAAAGACCTTATTTTGGGACTAATCCAGTATGTTTCGCTGCTCCAAGAGAAGAAATAGATCCCTATTGTCTTGATATGGCAACAAGTATTGTTCCATGGAACAGGGTATTAATCCACAAATCAGGTAATACATTACTTGATGATGCAATTGCAATAGATGCTGAAGGAAATGTCACTAACGATCCATATAAAGCTGTAGGGCTTCTTCCTGTTGGATCCTATAAAGGTTATGGGCTCGCATCAATGATTGATGTATTATGCGGTGTATATACTGGTATGGCTTTTGGAAGAAATATCCCTGCAATGTATAAAGCAAAAATGAATGAGCAAAGAAAACTAGGTCAGTTCTATATGATATTAAAAGTTGACGGGGTTGTTTCATCTGAATCGTTTATCTGTCAGCTTCAAGAAATGACTAATGAGGTCCGGTTAGAACCTGCTTATGATGGCGAAAAAGTCTTACTTCCAGGCGATAAAGAAATTATTGAATCTAAAGAAAGAATGAAAAATGGAATTCCTCTTGATGACGATACTGTAATTAAGTTTATTGAGCTTAGTGAAAGATTAGATGTTAACTTGGAGTTTTTGAACTAAACAAAGAAATAATTTTATGGATATATTAGTTATTGGAACTGGAATGTATTCTACCGGTAGGGGAACTGATTCTTTTGGCACCATACTGCCATCAATTATCGAAACAGCGAGAACTGGCAACTTTATAGAAAATGTTTTTTTCTTTGGTAAAAGTGTAAAAAATTCTAGTGAGGCCCAAGAAAAATGCGAAGAAATTTCTACTCTTACTGGTGTAGACGTTAATTTCTCTACCTACCCTTCAGAAAAATATAATTCTAGTATTGAAGATTTTTTGACTAATTTAAAAAACCCAACTTGCGCCATAATCGCTACGCCTGATCATCTGCATTATGAAATGGCTAAACTTTGCCTTGAATCAGGGCTCCATACTCTTGTGGTTAAGCCATTAACTCCTCACTTCGAAGAATCTAAAGACTTAGCCAGTATAGCTAAAAAAAATAATTTGTATGGTATGGTGGAGTTCCATAAAAGATGGGATAAAGCCAATATTATGATGAAGAATTACATTGATAGCGGCTCTATTGGAGATATTCTGTATTGTGTTGTAGAGTATAGTCAAAGGAAGTCTATACCCACTAAAAACTTCATTGAGTGGGCCGACAAATCAAATATTCTTCAATATTTAGGAATTCATTATATTGATTTACTATATTTTTTAACTAATGCAAAACCACTCAGAGTTATGGCTATAGGACAAAAGAATTGGCTAATCAAACACAATATTAACACTTGGGATTCAATTCAATGCACAATTGAATGGGTTTCCTCTGATGGTAAAAATTTTACACAGACAATATTGACTAATTGGATTGATCCTGAAAATACCTCAGCAATGTCTGATCAGAAAATAAAAATTATTGGCACTAAAGGAAGGTTCGAGTCTGATCAGAAGAATAGAGGCCAGTATTTTGTCTCAGATAGTCAACAAATTACCCAACCAAATCCATATTTCTGTCATGAGTATGATGATGAAAAATCTAAATTTTGGTCAGGTTATGGTATTGATTCTGTAAGTAGTTTTCTTAAAGATGTAGATAAAATTTTCAATAAATCATTAAACGTTGATGAATTAGAAAAAACTCGACCCACTTTCAAAAAGTCTTTAATAGTAACTGCTATTATTGATTCAGCAAATAAGAGTTTACAAAATGATAGTTCTTGGATAGATATTCAGTTTGATTAAATAAATGTTAAAAGTTCTTGCTATGATTCCTGCCAGAATTGGCAGTACGCGTTTAAAAATGAAAAATTTGGCTTTAATAAACAAGAAGCCGATGATTAGTTATGCAATAAAGGCAGCCTTAGAGAGTAAAGTTTTTGATAGAGTGATTATTAATTCAGACTCCAATATTTTTAGTAAAGTTGCAGATAAATATGGGGGGGAGTTTTATCTTAGGCCAGACCATTTAGGGTCTTCCGAAACTAAAAGTGATGATGTAATCTATGATTTTATTAAATCCCATCCTGAAGCGGATATTGTTGTTTGGGTTAACCCTATAGCTCCTTTTCAATCGGCTAAAGAAGTTGCGAATATTATTAAGTTCTTTATCGATAATAACCTTGATTCATTGATTACTACTGAGCTCAAACAAGTACATTGCGATTTTAATGGAAAGCCAATTAACTATTCTCGTGATGAACTATTTGCGCAAACACAAGATTTAAAGCCAATTGAGGCATATTCTTATACAATAATGATGTGGAGAGTGCCCTCATTTATCGAAGACTATCAAACTAAAGGTTATGGTTTATTTTGTGGAAATTTCGGAACTTATCCTGTCAGTAAAAATTCTGGGGTAATAATTAAAACAAGTGAAGATTTAAATTTTGCAAACAATCTCATGAAGAGTCTAAATTCAAAATCGCCAGATGTTGAATATGATGATATTATCAATGAAATTTAAGAAATTTTGAAACAATCAAATAAGCTTATTAGTTTTAGATACAGTAAACGTTACTTCATAAATACGATTCGTCATTTCCTAAATAAAAAAACATTTAAAGGTGTCAAACTTAATTCACATTCGCACTGCCCATTATGCTCATCAAAAGAAATAATAAAAATTTCAGAGGTAGATCGAATAGGTTTTTTCTGTGACACAGTTGTTTGTGGTAAATGTCAGTTATTGTTTAATAATAACTTTGTTTCTAATCCAGATTTTTACTACTCCAAAATTTGGGGCACCCAGAGATGGATATCTCCAGAAAAGAATTTTAAAAAGAGGATTGCAGGTAATTCATACGCATTCAATAGATTTTTCTTTGTCGAGGGTTTGTTAAAAAATAAATTTGAAAAAATAAAAACAGTTTTTGAAATTGGTTGCGGGGATGGTTGTAATCTATACCCCTATCACAGAAGTAACAAAGAAGTATTTGGTTTTGATTATGACATGAAATTTCTAGAACCGGGTATTAATACAGGAATGAATCTATCCACAAAAAAAGAAGTTTATTTTGATAAAAAATATGATCTTATTTTAAGTATTCATTCTCTAGAGCATATGATCAATATTGATAAACAATTAGAGAATATTGTTAAGATGATGAAGGAATCAAGTTATCTATACATCGAAGTCCCAGGTGTTTATAACAATAATTTATCTTACGGAAAAACTTTATCTGAGATGGGTCTTAGATCAAGTAATAACTTTCTAGCTTACTTACAATTTCAACACAACTACCACTTTACTTTGGATACCTTGAATGCTTTTTGCGCAAGAAATGGACTAGAATTAATTTATGGAGATGAATGGGTAAGAGCTATATTTGTGAAATCAGATAGAAAATCCAATTTTAAAAATAAGAATAATAATGTTGATATCATTAGGCATTTAAAAAAAGCAGAATTGGATTTCTTAAATCCTATTGTTCTTTCAAAAAAATTTTTTTATAGATTCTTCAGTTGAGATTAAGATGAAAAAGTGTTCAATTATTATTAGAACTAAAAATGAAGAAAGATGGATAACATCATGTTTAACTGCCGTTTTTGGTCAAAGTTATAATAACTTTGAGGTAATTGTTGTTGACAACTGTAGTTCAGACCAAACCCTTGAAAAGGTAAAGAAATTTCCAGTAACTAAAGTTGTTCACATAGAAAAATACTTACCTGGGGCCTCACTAAATAAAGGTATTGAAGCGTCAACAGGTGAATATATTGTCTGTCTTTCTGGTCATTGCATACCTGTTAACGATTCATGGTTGGAAAATCTTGTAAAAGCCATTGAGGAAGATGAGTTATATGCTGGTTGTTATGGAAGGCAAGAGCCAATGGCTTTTTCAGCTCCAGGAGATAAAAGAGACCTCATGTTGGTTTTTGGATTAGATAGAAAGGTCCAGAAAAAAGATAGTTTTTTCCACAATGCTAATTCAATAATAAAAAAAGATTTGTGGTTAAAAAGTAAATTCGATCCCGAAATTACCAATATTGAAGATAGAATTTGGGGTCAAGAAATGATTAATTTGGGATATAAGCTTGTATATGAGCCTTCAGCAAGCGTATATCATTACCATGGAATCCACCAAAATGGAAATATTGAAAGATTAAATAATGTTGTTAAGATAATTGAGAATATGCAAAGTGCCGGAGCAAGTCCTGGCACTCTTGATCCGGAGAAGTTAAACATAATTTCGATAATACCCATAAGAGGCAAGGATGAAATGATAGGAAATGTTTCCCAAATGTCATTTACCATAAAAGCTGCCCAAGAATCAAAATTTATAAATTCTGTTTATGTGATAACTGACAATGAGGATACTGCAAGTCTTGCTAATCAACTAGGTGCAAAAGTGCCTTATATTCGATCAAAGAATTTTTCGCATGATTATGTTGGTATTGAGGCTGTTCTTAGGGACGCAATTGAAAGAATAGAAAAATCGGGTGACTATCCAGATTTGGTTGTAATTCTTGAAGAAACATTCCCTTTTAGAGAAAAAGGATTTATTGAAGGTGTTATTAAGAGCATCATCATAGAAGGGCATGATACAGTTATTGCAGCTAAAAGTGAGTCAGGTTCTCTTTGGCAGGAAGTAAACAATACAGAATTTAGTAGGCTCGATAGCGGAGAGATTCCAAGAAAATTTAAGGAAAAGAGCTTTATAGGACTTAAAGGCCTATGTTGCGTCACACATCCGGAATGCGTTAGGAATGAGAGCATTATCTTGAACAAAGTCGGTTTATTTAAAATAGATAATCCTCTTAGCCAGGTTGAAGTGAGAAGTGAGGAATCCAGAGAGCTCGCAAATAAAATATTGCAGTCGGTAAAAACGTTTGACTGGTTGAAATGAATTATGACTTCATAGTTATTGGAGCGGGAGTTATTGGTCTAACTATTGCAGAGTTTCTTAGTGGTTCTGCTAAAGACGCAAAAATTCTAATCATAGAAAAAGAAAGATCTATTGGGGAACACGGAAGCGGCAGAAATAGTGGCGTTCTTCATTCAGGCATATATTATCCTTCGAAATCTTTAAAAGCAAAAATTTGCTCAATTGGTTCAAAAAAAATGAAAGATTTCTGCTCGGATAATTCTCTTAAGATTAAACAAATAGGTAAGGTTATTGTTCCAACAAAAATTGATCAAGATCCTACTCTAGATAAACTTCTAAGAAGAGGCGTGAAAAATAAATCAAGGGTTGAGCTTGTCGATGAAAAAACTTTATTAGAGTTAGAGCCCATGGTTAGAAGTCCCAGCGGTAGAGCTATTTTCTCTCCAAATACTTCAATAGTGGAGCCAATAGAGGTTCTAAAAAAACTCAAAGAAATCATTACATCAAGAGGTGTAAAAATTAACTTTAATGAAAGTTTTGTTGACTTTGATTATAAAAGTAGGCTAATCAAAACATCTAAAGGTTCATATAGTTTTGGCCATTTATTCAACTCCTCAGGGCAGTTTTCTGACTATGTAGCAAAAAAGTTTGATATTGGTTCGGATTATCTTTCAATTCCTTTTAGAGGTGCATATTACAAATTAGCTAATTCATCAAATATCACCCTTAAGAGGTTAATTTATCCGGTTCCAGATATGAATATGCCTTTTTTGGGTATCCATAGTGTAACTTCAATATCTGGGGAATCTTACTTCGGTCCTTCGGCTTTTCCTGCCTTTGGTAGAGAAAATTATGAGTTAACTAGAAATATTGACTTTTTTCAAACTTTAAAAACTTTTAAGACTCTATTTGGTATGTATGTTTCAAACAAACAAAATTTTAGAGAATATAGTCATCAAGAGATTTTGAGAATCCAAAAAAATCATTTTATCCGTTCAGCCAAAATCCTAGTTCCTGCTCTTGAATCAAAAATGTTACAAAAGGCAACAAAAGTTGGAATTCGTGCTCAACTTTTCAGTAAAAAATCTAAAGAACTTGTTATGGATTTAGTAATTGAGCGTAATGAACTTTCCACTCATGTATTAAATTCTGTTTCTCCGGCATTTACTTGCTCCTTTGAAATTGCTAAGCATGCTTGTAAAAATTTAATCTAATTTTTCGCTTAAGAAAAAAGTTTAAAATTATCGCCATGGACAAAAATACAAAAATTACTATTGCTGGAGTTGGGTATGTAGGTCTTTCTAATGCACTTATTTTGGCTAAAAAATATCATGTAATTGCTTATGATATTGACCCAACAAGAGTTAAAAAAGTAAATCAAAAGATATGCCCTATTGCAGATAATAAAGCAGAAGAGTTCCTTAAATCTGAAAAACTGAGTCTCATAGCTACAACTGATAAAGTTAAGGCTTTTGAAGAAGCAGACTATATAGTTATCGCAACCCCAACAAACTATGACGAGAATACTAATTACTTTGATACATCATCTATTGAAGAAATTTTGGATTATTGTATAAATACTAATCTGAATTTTCAATCTAAAATTATCATTAAGTCGACTATTCCAGTTGGTTTTACAGAGAAAATCATTAATAAATACAACTATAAAAACATTATCTTCTCTCCTGAGTTTCTAAGAGAGGGTAATGCATTAGAAGACAATCTTATGCCGTCGAGAACTATTTTTGGCGGAGATGAAAAAATTTCAAAACAGTATGCAGAACTTATCTGTAACGTAACTCATATTGATCCTGATAATTTGCAGTTCATGACTTCAACAGAGGCAGAGTCTGTTAAATTATTCAGTAATACCTATCTTGCTATGCGAGTCTCGTTTTTTAATGAACTTGATTCTTTCGCTGAAAGTCATCAACTTAATTCTAAAAGTATAATTAATGGGGTATGCTCAGATTCTAGAATAGGTTTTTTCTACAATAATCCATCATTCGGATATGGTGGTTACTGCCTTCCTAAAGACACTAAACAACTATTGGCAAATTATCAGTCTGTTCCAAATTCATTAATTAGCTCAATTGTTGAGGCAAATTCAATAAGAAAGGATTTTATTTCTGAGCAAATTATAAAGCTTAGGCCAAAAATAGTTGGCATTTATAGATTAATTATGAAAACAGGCTCAGATAATTATCGCTCTTCTTCTATACAGGGAATAATGAAAAGGATTAAGGCTAAAGGTATAAAAGTTATTGTTTATGAGCCTGTTTTGACTAAAGAAAATAAGAAGACTTTTTTTGGTTCTGAAGTTGTGACTAATTTAAAAAAATTTAAGGAAACTTCCGAGATTATTGTGGCAAATAGAATTACATACGAGATTGAAGATTGTCTCGAAAAAGTTTATTCAAGAGATATTTATAAGAGAGATTAGACATGAAAGTATTGGTAACCGGCTCTGCTGGGTTTATAGGGTCAGCGTTATGTATTTCTCTTTTATCTAAGAAGTTCACAGTTGTCGGTATTGATAATCATAATGATTACTATGATCCTTCTCTGAAAGAAGCCCGTCTTGATAGACACCTTAATCATGATAAATATACTCACTATAGAAAAGACATTCATGATAGACAATTTATAGATAAATTATTTGAACAAGAAAAATTTGACTTTGTAGTTAATCTAGCTGCTCAAGCAGGGGTTAGATACTCTTTAGAAAATCCATTTGCATATATAGATACAAATCTTCTTGGGTTTGGCAATATTCTTGAAGCATCAAGGAAATACAAAATAAGTCACCTAGTTTATGCATCATCTAGTTCAGTCTATGGTTTGAATACCAAACAACCTTTTTCAACAAAAGATTCTGTTAATCATCCTGTGAGTCTTTATGCTTCCACTAAAAAAGCAAATGAGCTAATGGCTCATTCTTATAGTCATTTATTTGATTTGCCTACTACAGGACTTAGGTTTTTTACCGTCTATGGGCCATATGATAGGCCTGATATGGCATTACAAAAATTTACTAAATCAATTTTAAATAATGAAAAGATAAAGGTATTTAATTACGGAAAACATAGAAGAGACTTTACATATATTGATGACATAGTAGAAGGTATTTGTAAGGTGTTAAATAAACCTCCTGAAAAAGATTCTAGTTGGAATGCTGACAGTCCCGACCCTTCATTTTCAAGCGCTCCATATAGGATTTTAAATATTGGCAACAATAAACCTATAGAGTTGTTAAATTATATAAAGACACTGGAGAAAAATTTAGGAATGGTAGCTGATATTGAGATGCTACCTCTCCAGCCAGGTGATGTTGAGGATACTTATGCTGATATTGATGATCTAATAAATAATTTTGATTACAGGCCCAAAACAGACCTTGAGAAAGGTATGAAAGAGTTTGTATCTTGGTACAGAAATTTTTATTCAGACTAAACTTGGCAGAGAGGAAGGGATTCGAACCCTCGATACGGTATAACCCGTATAACGCCTTAGCAGGGCGCCGCTTTCAACCACTCAGCCACCTCTCTAACGGAGCTGTCATTATACTGAAAAAAAATACCTCCTAGGATTACTCTATAGTTAGAATGGGTAACGATATCTTATATTTGGATCAATCTTTTTTAAAGGATTGAACCTTAAAGATATATGTCCCCAATCGCCTCCAAGTTTTAACTTGTTTTCAAGGGCATCTATTTTGTTTTTTGTATCTAGCAAAAATTTTTCAGAATCATTCCAATTGCCACTTTTGCTATTTGCTCTGGATGAAATTGAGGTTTGTATACTTTGTAATTCGCTATCTATTTCTCGAAGCTCTTTGAGATATTCAAAATTATCTACACCAAGATCAATAGATAACTCAAGATTGATAATTTTTTCAGATATTTTTTCGATAATTGGGGTTAATTGCTCGTCAGAAAGAACCGCATTTGAGATAAGAAATAATAATATTAGTAGACTCTTCACAATGATATAAATTAATCAGGAAAACCATCGAAATAAACCAAGGATATTTATGAAAAAGAAAAAAATGTTAACTATCATTAATGCATTGTCATTATTTTTTTTTGCCTGCATAAACCAGCTCACAGAACTTACCAGGAAGAAAATATAGCCAAATTTAGAGATATCTATATTCAATGCTACAAATGTGCCTCCAGTAATAGCAGTTATCGTCCCAAACCAGCCAAAAAAATTATGATTTGATTTCAAAGTCGTGAGTAATAGTTGCTGACTTATTTAACATCATGGACGCAGAACAGTATTTTTCAGCGGATAACGTAATTGCCTTTTGAACTTTTTGTGGGTTTAACTCAGGACCTGACAAGACAAAATGAATATGAATGTCAGTGAAAATTTTTGGATGGTCATCAGCGCGTTTAGCAGAGATTTCACATTCGCAACACTGTACAGGCTCTTTCATCTTTTCTAGAATAGAAATAACATCTACGGTGGTACAACCTCCGAGTCCCATTAATAACATCTCCATTGGTCTTGAG
>Ga0181570_10004180_pt1 | contig 10673 bp, 6 predicted proteins | sample 101ome_18_FD_148667 | JGI IMG/M metagenome (GOLD analysis project Ga0181570, IMG submission 148667) | Coastal salt marsh microbial communities from the Groves Creek Marsh, Skidaway Island, Georgia - 101406AT metaG (spades assembly) | ecosystem: Environmental > Aquatic > Marine > Intertidal zone...
GTAACCCTCCGCCGCGCGCGTCGTCGTCGCCGCGACGTGTTCCCGCAGGATCGACGACGACGACGACGACGTCCGAGCCGCCCCGGCGTCTTCACTCAGAGCACCCACGGCAGTCGCGTTCGCCCCTGCGTCATCCATCGCGTCGTCTCTCAACGCGGACCAAGCCGGCGCGCAGCCACGCGTCGTCGTCGTCGTCGCGCTCGTCATCTATTCTACCCGTCGTCCGCGCGCGCGTATCCCGCGCTCGAGCGAACGCGAACACGCGAACACGCACAATTCAAGTCAATGCATCAACAGACGCGTTTGAAAACGACGCGAAAACACCACACCGAATGTCCGAATGTCCGAATGTCCGAATGTCCGAATGTCCGAATGTCCGAATGTCCGAGGAGGATGTCTGGATGTCCGAGGAGGATGTACCGCGGCGTCGCCCTCACTCGGCGCTCGACGCGACGGGACGCGACTCCGCGGAGATGATTGAACAGCTGAGACGCGTGGCGGAGGCGCACCCAGAGCTCGAACCGTTTCTGAGCGGAACGACGGCGACGTCGGCGTCGGCGTCGTCAACGTTAGATTTGCAGCACGGAAGAGGAAGAGACGATGCGGACGGATCGACGACGACGACGACGACGCTGAGCGCGAGGGATACGTTTAAGCAATTGTTTCTCGGATCGGGGGCGCAAACGTCGTCGTCGACGACGACGACGACGAACGCCGGGGCGAACGCGGTTTCTGGGAGCTTTGACGCGGTTGAGTACGCGCGAGCGGCGTTTAGTAGATCGAGAGCGAATGCGTCCAACGCGGCGGCGTCTTCGTCGTCTTCAACGGCAGCGCTGACGACGGTGACGACGACGACGACGACGGGGTCGACGTTGGATGACGTCGCGCGATTGGCTGAGGGTGCGAGGACGCTGGAGAATTCAATCCGAGAAGAAGTCATCGCGAAGAGAGGCGTTCTCGAGCGAACGCTCGGAGGCGTAAAGGAGGCTGAAGAGACCATGCGTACGGTGCGCGCCGGAGCGGACGCGCTGGCGGACGCGATGCGTCGAGTGGCGCGAGAGCTGAGCGAACCGCACGCGGCGGTGGAAGAGACGACGCGAACGCTCGAACGCGTCATGTCCACGGCGGATACCATTCGTCGCGTCGTCAAAATTTTGAAATTGACGAGCAAACTACGAGAGACTTGGGGCGGAGAAGACGCCGACAACGAGCCGAGACGGCGCGATTCGAGCGAGCTGAGCAAGGCAGCAAAGCTCTTGGGAGAGATTAAGCTGGCGATGAGCGGTGATCACGCGGACGAGCTTCGTCGCGTGGACGTCGTCGCGGAACAGCTTCCCTTCATCGACGCGTGCTCCAAAAAGGTTTCGAAAGAGGCGACGGCGTCGCTCGATCGGGCGGTGGACATTTTATCCCAGGCAGAACTCGGGGCGGCACTTCAGGTGCACTATAACCTGAACGAGTTGTCCGCCGTCGTCGACCAACGCGTGTCTTTCCACGCGGCGAGCGCCGTGGACGCCGTCAAGGATGCGATGGATCCGCACGCCGTCGGAGAGGGCGTCGCGTCGATTTCTGGAGACCCGCAGCAGGGCGCCGGTATGCGTCGCGGTCGTCAGCTCGTCGCTCCACCGCAAGGAGCTGAGCGTGAATGGATGCACGAGCTCTGGCGGCGCGTCGACGCCGCCATGGATGGCGTGCATCGACATGCCATGTCCGTCTGGCATTTGCAGCGCGTCCTCGCCAAGAAGAGAGATCCTCTCACGCAGACGTTGTTTTTAGACGTCGTCGTCGGCAAGGCGGCGTCGACGCAAGCTTTGTGTGACAAGTTTTGGGCATATTTTGCCAAGGGCATGAGCGAACACTTGGCTCGAGCGCACGCAGCGGCAGGTTTCGTCTCTGGCGCGTTGGTGAAGGATTTCCCTAGGCTCATCGGCGCTTTGGAGGGCGCGGTGTCTCGATGCGGCAGAGACGCCGACGCAGCCAAGGGCGCGCCCGGATGCATTCGACGGGATGGTTCGACCCGTTCTCAGGTGTTGAGAGCCGTTGAGCCGATTGCTTCTGCTTTCTTTGCGCGCTCGTTGACGCGTCTGACGGATTCCGCGAGCGCATGTTTTTCAGGCGGTCGAGTCATCGACGCCGCTTTGGCGGATAAGTTTTTGTCTCGCGTGCGCGGTGAAGTGGATGCCGTGGCGGAGTACGACAACTTGCTCTCCAACGCGTGTGGAAACGTCAGCTCGGCGCTCAAAACGCTCGCTGAACGCGCAAAGCGCGCCATCGGTAGATCTGTCGACGCGGCGAACCTCACGGAGGACCCGACGCCGACGCAGATTGCCAACGCGCAAATAGCCGAACAACTGTCGCGCGTGCACGCCTTGCTGAGTAAAGTGCTTCCGTCATTCGCGCCCGCACCGAGGCGAGCGCTTGAAGTCGGCCTCGAGCACGTCGCATCGGCGATTCAGGAATCGACAAGGCCGCTCTTCGACGCCGTCGGCGATTGGTGCGACGCGCGCTTCGCGCAAATGCACGCAAGCGCCGGGGAAAAGAGCGCCTACGTCATGGCGGTGACGTCGACCCTTGCACACGTCGCCGATGTCCAACCGGGTTTGTTCCGCGCCGCTGCTGGAAACGGCGCGCTTCAGACGGCGCGTCTGCGTCTCGCCGAACGAGTGATGCGCTCTTTCGTCGATCACGCCTCGCTCGCGCGCGACGTCGATCAAGGCTTCAAGATGCGAATCGTCAAGGAGTGCGGAGAGATTGAAACGGCGCTCTCCGCTTCGTTTTCCCTCTTGGGTGCGGAACAAGAATCCCCGGCGTTCAAGTGCGCCAGAGCCTTCAAATCTTTAATCTTGTTGCCGACAGAGAGCATCGATGGATCTCCTCTGGTGCGTGACGTCGCGCCGCGCGTCCTCTTGCATCATCTCTATTCGAGAGCGAGCGCAGATTTGCACACGCCGGCGAAACGCGCATCGCTTAGCGTGACGCAGTACGCGTCTTGGGTCAACAAAAAGGCGACGGATGCAGAAATTTGGCGAGGAATCAAAGGGACGCTCGACGTGTACGCCGAAGCGCACGCGCGACAAGCTGAAAACGACGTCGTCGTCGTCTCTCTGATGCGCAAGATTGGCGAGGAACGCATGGCGGCTTAGGACAAACTCAAAGGAAGGCAAGCAAAACATTTGTAATACTTTAGCAATTCAAAACTTTAAGCGCGCTGTGAGGACGTTGAGAAGACGTCGGTCCTAGACTGTCGCGCCACGTCACTGACAGTAGTCAAAACAGTCTCTTCGGCGACGAACACGCACGCGCCTGAATCACACTTGCTCGCCTTGCACCTCACGCTCGGCGCGCTCTCGCGCGCGCCTGATTTTTTTACTAATTTTTTCATTCTTTCGCCGCGCTTTTTCGATTTCGCGCGCGAACCCACGCGCCGTCGTGGGCGTTCCCGGAAGTCGCTGCGGAGCGCCCGCGTTTTCCGCCATGACTCTTCGAATGCGGTTCAAGCGCTTGGCGTAGTTTCGATGTGCGCAAACGGTGATGCCGACTCCAGCGAGGGTGGAGCCGATGACGATCCCGACGATGGCGCCCGTCGAAAGCCCAGACGAGCCATCGGATTCCACCATCGTTTCAGAAAGGAGCGGGATGCAGTTTGTTTTGCACTTCCAATCGGACGCGTCGTACGAAATCACAGGCGGCGTAAGGGCATACTTTGCGATGGCGGGAACCTCCGTGATTGTCCCATAGTTGAGCCCGTTCGCATCAAAGCACGGACAATCTTTCATGTAAGTGTGCGTTTCCCCGCCCCAAGTCTCCGTCGCCACCGTTCCAGAGCACTCGGAGTAGAGCGCTCGGCAGTCCGACACACTCACGAGCCCGTTTGAACTGGACGGCCCGTAGCACCCAATCGTGAACGGCGGGTCGCGTTGAATGTGGTAGTGGTACACCGCGGTTGACGGCGATTCCGGCGTTAATCCAAAGTGTCCGCCACACGCGTCTAAATACGGATACTTGTTCGCCGTGTAGTCTTCCCATCGGCCGTACACGTTTGCGTTGCCCGCGACGCCAACTTTTTTCGAGTGCGTCCCCGAGTTCGTCTCGAAACACTCGAACCCGCCGTGAAAGTGATAATCACCCGTGTGTCCACCGCACGCGCCGACGATGCCGTAGTACTCGTTCGTGGACGATTCGATTCGCGGAAAGCTAATCCCGCACACCGACGCCACCTTGTTCGTTTCGTACGCCAAGTCGTAACCGCCGTTTCCGTGCGCAACCGACGGGTCGCTGCACCCCCACGCGGTGATGATGTCGTTCTGAGGCTCCATAAACCCCGCGTCGAAGGGGCCGTAAATGTGCGAATTGCTCGCGATCGTCCCTCCCACCGTCTCGCTTCGTTCGTGATTGTACGACAACTGCTCGCTCACCACCGTCGTGCATCCGACGTCGTTTCGCAACGCCGCCGCTTGCGGATTGCTCGTTTGCGTCGGGTTAGAACACGCCTGCTGCCCCGGTTGCGCGAGCGCCGGGTGCGCCATCGCGGCGCCCCCGACGACGACGGCGACGGCGACGACGACGACGGTGACGAAGCGGTCGCGCGTCGGCATCGTCCGTCCAACGAACGATTCGGTTGAGATTTCTTTAAAAAGATGACTAACAACCGTCACGGACCGACGCGTCGGATTTTGACGATCCACGGGACGGTAATCACGAGTGGGTCACCGCGAGACGCGTCCACAGAGTGCGTCGGACGGGGACTCAAAGAGTCCCTCCCTCTGTCTCTGTCTCTGTCTCTGTCTCTGTCTCTGTGTTTGGTCTTACTGTGCGTTTTCAAAGAATGGTTGAGAAGGACGACGACGAGAACGAGAAGGACGACGACGAGAACGACGACGAAGAGAAGGACGACGAAGAGAAACGTGGACGACGTTCGCAGAGAATCGAAACGCGACGGCGACGATTGGATGCGGCGATACGCGCGAGATTACCGCCGTCAGGGAAAGGGCGTTCGAGTCTTCTTCTGTTGCCAAAATTAGTCAAAGAAACGACGACGGAAGATGAACCGACGTCCATGACTGCGCGCGAGAGGGACGACGACGGAGGGATGGCGACCGAGGACGGTGTCGACGGAGGACGAGTGAAACCCGCGAGGGTGGATGACGTCGTTCGGGACGTCGAGCGAGCCGTGGGGAATCGTCAAGGCGGTGAAACTTTAGTGACGACTGCGTTCGCGACGAGAAAAAAAGCAAATCGGTTGACAAACTTCTCGGAGGATCCGAGCCAGAGAGTAGAACAGCGACGGCAAATTGCGCAAGCGCGCATACACGACTTACACTCTGCGGTTTTGGAGGATGTCGAGCGGAGCGGCGACGCGAACGACGATTTGGTGAACGCTTGGGCCGATTTGTTGACGCGGTGCGAGGACGAAGACGTAGAGGCGGAGTTTCGAGCGCTCTCTGCGAGATGCGCAGAGGCGGCGGACACGCGCGCGGCGGTTCCAGACGAACTCAGCCGCTATCTCATCGCCGATGCGCACGAAAGTTACCGGCGAGACATTGCGAGCCACGGCGTCGAGCTCGTCGAGCTCGCAAACACGTTGAGATTGGAGAGACGCGCAGACGCGCAGACGAGACGCGAAATCGTCAGAGACGCGACGGCGACAGAGCAGCGCCTAGGAGCGCGCGCCGGAGTCGAACGCGCAAACGCCGTCGATATCGCTTGCGATTCGCTCCAACGCCAACACGCGGCTTTGGTTGACGCGCGAGAGGCTGAGCAAGACGCGTTCAGGGATATCGTCTTTCGCACGATGCGAGAGCAAGCGACGGCGAGCGCGACGGAGCGGCGACGTCTACACACAGAGTCCAACGAGCGCCGTCGTCGGCTTCACGCAGCGCGCGCGCGTCGATCGTACGTCAGCGAAAAAGCGCGAGAGGCTGTGCGCGCGCGAATCGCCGATAAGACGAGTCGAACAAATCTTGAGCGCATGCTTCGACGCGCGGCGCAAATCGCGTTTGCGGCGCTCAGCGAGGAACGCGCGCTATGCCGCCGAGAAGAACTAGAGTGCGAAGGACGACTGCGCGCGTTGCGCGACCGCGTCGACGCGCGTCAAAACAAATTGAAATGCCTCGTGGATTCAACAACGTCTTGTTCTGAAGACGGAGTGGCGCGATTGAAATTGCAAAGACTTCGTACGCTCGCTCGGCGCGTCGTCGGCGCGGAGTTGCTCATGAGTGCTAATTTGACTACTGGTGCCACTAACGCGTAATACTAGTGCTACTTACTGAGAAATCAAGTGCGAGTGTGGGAACAACAGGTTGTCGCGCACCGGAAGCACGGCGATTGGGTTGCGGTGGTGGTGTCCTCCGCACGCCTCGGCGGCTTGCTCGCCCGAGAGATGTAGGGCGCATTCCCAAAACGATTTGACGTTGTGCGTCTCATCCGGAAGAAGAATGTTGGCGTCCAACAAGACATTTCTGAGATCATAATTCCACTCTTCGTTCTCATCGTGAGTGACGGCACCGAAATCGCTCGCCGAGTCGGCGACTTCGCCCGCGTAAAAGGCGAGCGGATCGCGGTAACGATCCCGCAAACGCGGCGACGCCTCGACGCGCTCGCGTGCAATGTAAACGTTAAACTCACTCATGAAGTCCCTCTTGGTAAGCGCCGAGCTCGCCTTGATGTTGAGAATGTAATAGGCCCCAGATCTCGACCACGAACACGTGCACACCGGATTAAAGTAGAGCCCGCGAACGTATCGTCTCGAAGAAAGCGCGCCGTAATCGACGCCTCGCCGTGGTTGATGCGCATACACATCATCTTCGTCGTCATCGTCGCTGTCCAAACACCCACGGTGCGCCTTGACCATGTAATCGAGATGTGCGCTCAGGACGAGGCCATCGCAGCGCTCAAACGGAAGCCAGGCGATGGGTTCGAGGCGCAGCGGCTGTTTCGGCGTCGTCTGACACCTCAGGGAATCCAAGTACACCTCTTCCGCCTTCCACGCCCCGCGTTCCACCGTGGTGACGCGAATGTCCACCGACAAAGTCATTTCGTCGTCCAAGGGCTTGACGCGGTGCCAACGCCCGCGGGGAACGCAGATTGTGTCCCCGGGTTCGAGCGTCACTCGGCGCGTCTCGAATCGATACCCGCCCGCGTCAGCGCGAGCGAGCGACCGTCGAACGACGTGATCCGCCCCGCAAATCGGTTCGTCCACGAGCGATGCGTTATTCAGCGCCCCCTTCTTTTCGAAATTCTCCCTAGCCCCGCACCGAGCGACGCACCAGGAGTGCTCCACTTCCCACAGCTTGCGTCCAGTGAGCTGAATCGTGGCGTTGTCGCCCACGTCTCGATGCCACTCGGCGATATCCCCACCCGCGCGAGAGACGTAGACGCCAATCTCACACTCCCCGTACCCCATGCTTGTTCCCGCCGCATCATCCCCGGCGCTCATCCACTCTTTTCGTCCCTTGAGCGCCCGCCAAGCTCGGTGATGTAACTGCCGTTTGAGCGTCGTCGCGCCCCGCGTAAAACAAAACGGCGCGTTCACCGTCCTCCCGCTCTCCTCCAACCCCCGCACCATGTCCTCGATCGTCTCCTCGTCGTATTTTCGGTCATTCTCATCCCTGCACTCGGCTAAAATCTCCCGCACGTCCCCGCCGTGAAACCCGTTTTCGAGCAGAGCCTCGACTTCCTCCCTCGGCGCCCGTCGCGCGTCGTCCGTCTCGCCCGCCGCGCGCGTCCACGCCCGCGCTCCCGGTTCTCCGCTCTTCGCGTCGTCTTCCCATCGTTCCGGGGCGAACAACGTAAACACGTGATACCCACCCGCCCTCGTCCGTTCTTCATCCACGTCGCGCGCCGTCGATCCGCTCTTCGCGTCGGTTTCGTCGTCGGTTTCGTCGCCGCCAGCACTCTTCTTCGCTTTTCCGTCACCGTCGTCAACACCGGCGCGACGACTCTGCCGACGACCACTCACCGCGACGGCGCCGCGATGTTTCTTACGCGCCCTCGTCGGTGCGCCCTCGTCGCTTCTTTTCGGTCCCATGACGCGAGACCGCGGCGCCGAGTGCGGTGACGCGCGCGCCCGCCATCCTCTGGTCGCGGCCAAACGTGTCTTCAATCGAGGCGGTCGTCGATCGAACTCGACGCGTTCGCGGCGACGGATCCGGGTGTGCGTGCTCATCGAGGTTGTTATTAAGTTGAGACTATCGGGTCGTAGACGGGATCGATGCCCGTGAGCGACGGCACCATGCTTCCCGCGAGGTCGTAATACACGCCGCCCATGTTGAGAGATCGCTTACGGTTACCGCAGGCGGCGCCGCAAAGGTCGCCCCAACGTCGGAAGGGCGGGTAAGGACCGTTGGTGAGGCTGCGAAACGATTGAGAAAGATCAAAGGTCAAAGGATCACCAGTATCCTGATTGAGATCAGCGGCTGTCGTGGTGTGATCGGCGCCCGCGTCGATGGATTTAATCCAGAGCGAGTCGTCGTCCTTCTTGAACACCTCGATGCGCACGAGCTTCCAACCGTAACCAACGAGCGAGGCGAGCACCCACTGCTTGCGTTCCTTCGTCGGCCCAGAGTACGGTTCGGTGGTGTATGCCTGCGCGCCGGATCCCATGGTTCGTCCAGACCACGTGCCGCTCGGGTCGAACGGTTGCGCAACGCCGTACATGCACGCGCCGCCGTTGTGTTCGTTCGAGCAGATGACGCCCGATTTTATGATAACGCGACGTGCATCCTTGTCTGGACCCCAACCGTCGGGTCCATAAATGCGAATACCGCCATCCGCGTGATCCGGTAACAAACTATCGCCTCCTTCGCCGTCTATTCCTGGTACGGCGTACGCGAGCGGCGCGCTCGTGCCAATCTTGAGCGATTTGTACTGCAATCCTTGCGCTCGATACCCAGTCATCGCGACGTTATCTGGATCGTTCCAAATCGTCGACAAGTCGTAACGCGAAGCGTCACAAAAAACGTGGAATGAGCCCGTGGTGGTTTTCCGCACTCGCCAGTCATAAAAAGACTTCGTCACCGAGTAGTCGTACCCTTGCCCGGCGGCGAGCGAGTGACGCTTGGCGTCAATCAGTCTTATGAAAGCGTTCGTCCCATCAATGTATACTTCCATCTTGATCATTTTCAAGTAGTTTCGATAGTAATCAATCGCACCAGCGATCCAGCGCACCGTGTGCGTCGTCGGATGGAACGTTGTATCAATTTGTGTGGCTACGCGCAAGTGCGGATTCATGCCCGTGTCTCCATTCTTGGTGGTCGCGAACATCATGATCGTCAACGGCGTGATGAGGCGAGCGTCAGTTTGTGGGCCCAAGTCCACACCCGGTCCGTCCAAGGTCATCAAGCCCGCTAAATCTTTCGGAACATACGTGCTATCCTCGTGATCCGAAGGGCACGCGCGATCGCACGTACCAAAGACGTACGAAATATTCCTCGCGTCTCTTTCGTGTCGCACGTTCCGATTAAAGTACTTCCCAAACTTTTGCGAGCACTCCGTGTACGCCAACGGTGCGTCGTGTTCACTCGAACCGATGTCATACAGTTTCCGACCCGCTTCGTTCGCAAACGCAAAGCCGAATTCCCAGTCGTACTTGCGCACGTTTCGCGCCACCCACGCGTACAAACCATCCGCGACTTCCTCTCTCTTCAGCTCCACGGCTTTCGGATCGTCGTATTCAAAAAAACGCGGATTCCCGTGATTGTGTTTCACAACCTTGGCGCTCGCCCTCGGACTGTTCCAGAAATCGCGCTCGACGCCGTACTGCAACACGGCTTCCGGCATGCAGTGGTCGAACAGCGTAAACGTTCGCGTCTCGTCCAGTTCTCTCGCGTCGTACGGCGGCTGGATCGCCTCCGCGCCCTCTCGTCTCCCGGCGTTAAACCTCCAAAACGGCCGACGTTTAAACTGTCTGTCGCTCATAAATCTCAACTTTGGCACCGCCCGCGTCCACCGCGCCGCCGTCGTCGTCGTCGTCGCCGTCGCGCCCGCCAACACCAACGCCCCGGCGATAACCGTCAACAGAAATCCTTCTCTTCGCGCGCGCGTCGTCCGTCCGGTTCCGCGTCGTCCGTCTTCGCTCGCCGTCGTCGTCGTCGTCCCGTCGAGCAGGCGCGTCCTCTCGCACGCGCGACGCATCGTTCACGGTCGTCACCGGGGATCGTCGTCGTCGTCGTCGTCGTCGTCGTCGTCGTCGTGTGTCGTCGTTCCTTCCCTCGATGACGGTTGGGAGTCCGTCCGTCCGTCGGTGAGTGAGTGAGTGAGTGAAACGAGCGAGCGAAACGAGGTGAAACGAGTGAGTGAGTGAGTGACGACGACACAACGACGACGACGATCCCCGGTGACTCCTCCGCGCACGTCGGGTCCGTTCGGGGCGCGCTCGCGGTGCCCGGTTAGTTATGCGTGATAAGTAGTACACCATCACTACTACTCCTAGTATATTTAACACATAGAGTACGATACTTACACCAGTACTATATAGTTATCACGAGCCATATACAACGTCAACTTACCATGAAAGAATCCGACGCGGTTGGTTCCTCTCGGAATGCATGAATGAAGAGCGATCGATCGATCGATTCAATGGCATCAATCAATCGAGTCAGCCGAGTCAGTCGTCGTCGTCGGCACTGCCCGACGCGGACGAATCGCGGACGAAACGAAGGGTTGAGCAGCGACGG
>Ga0181570_10004200_pt1 | contig 10643 bp, 10 predicted proteins | sample 101ome_18_FD_148667 | JGI IMG/M metagenome (GOLD analysis project Ga0181570, IMG submission 148667) | Coastal salt marsh microbial communities from the Groves Creek Marsh, Skidaway Island, Georgia - 101406AT metaG (spades assembly) | ecosystem: Environmental > Aquatic > Marine > Intertidal zone...
GCTATGCGCTTATTAACAGTGTTGTATCGCAGACTGTGGTAGCCACACAGGACCGACTTTTGTCAGCAGCAATTGCCTCTATTGTCGACAACCTTTACTCAGAGGATGGGGAGGTAAGCCTTGACCTTCCTTACGACACTTTTTCACTACTTGGCGCAATTGGTGAAGATCAAGTTTTTTACAAAATAAGTGAGAAAAACACCGTAATTACAGGCTATGTTGATCTCCCAAAGATTGCCAATCCTGGAAACGTTCTGAACCCATCTTTCAAACAATTTCAATATCGAGGAAAGGCCATACGATTAGCTGCAGTAAACTACCCATTGATCATCAACGGTCAAACAAAAGTCATAACAATTCTCGTCGCTCAGACGATGAATTTCCAAGACATAACGCTCCAAAAAATAAGCAAAAATTTTATACCCATAGTCATCATATTTACGCTAACACTGGTCTTGCTTGCCTTGGGTGCCGCCAACCTAATCACAAATCCATTGAATGAATTTGCAACCAAAGTCCAGCGTCGTGGTCCAAACGATCTTCGAAAAATCATTCAAGTAGTTCCTGAGGAGGTAATTCCTCTAGTGGAAGCGTTTAATGACTTGCTAAAAAAGTTAAGAGGCACTCTCAGGCAAACAGAGACATTTATCGCAGAGGCTGCACACCACATCAGAACACCTCTAGCTGTTGTAAAATCTGAGAGTGAGCTTGCTCTCAGAAAGTCTAGGACACCAGAGAACAGAGAGCATCTTCGGCAAATCATACGCTCTGTTGATCAAACTAATCGCTCTGCCACTCAATTACTCGACCATGCAATGGTTCTTTATCGCGCAGAACGCCCTGATAAAACTGGAGTTATGATAAACAATTGCATGGCTGGACTCTTACAACAATTGGCACCAGCAGCAGCCTTAAAAGACATCTTAATCAAGGTAAATGATGAAACGACTGGCGAAATATTTATGGAAGTTGATAGAAATCTTTTTGAAACAGCAATTCGTAATTTGCTGGATAACGCTGTCAAATACTCACCAGTAGAAAAACAAATATGTGTAAATTACTCCGCCACAAAACATCACTATAAGATCGAAATCAAGAATGAACGTATCGGTGTTAAGAGTTTAAACTTCAGAGGGTTGTTAAAAAGGTTCAAGCGTGGCTCAAACGCAGCCGAAGTGCCAGGCTCAGGACTAGGATTAAGTATAGCAAACGAAGCTATCATGGCGTTAAAGGGTGATCTAAAAATTTTCCAATCTCGAGGAAATACGATATGCGCTACTGTGTCTTTGCCTTTTTCTTAATATTTTGGGTAACTGAACCATTCGCCCTAACCGCTGAGTCAGTCACAGACTACGGAACAGATAATCGTGCAATAGACGTCGAAATTCTCTCTTCAACAGATCAGGAAATTTTCGAACCAATTTTGGAAGAATTCGTCAAAAAATTTCCAAACCGAAGGATAAGATATACCGTAGCGTCAACCTCTGATATTTTTGAATTCATATCGACAAACCAGACTGAGTTTGATTTGGTGATGTCTTCAGCTATGGATTTACAAATAAAATTGGTCAACGACGGTTTGGCAGCCTCATTGGATTTATCCGAAAATCTTCAGGTACCTGATTGGAGTGTTTGGCAAGATCAATTAGTTGGTTTTTCTGCAGAACCAATCGTGATGGTCCTCTCAAAAAAAGATTTTATCGGAAAAATAGTTCCAAGAACCAGGCGAGAACTGATTTCATTAATCCGCAACAACCCTAGTTTCTTTAAGAACAGGGTAATTACTTACGATGTAAATACATCGGGGGCGGGTTTTTTGTTCGCATCTCAGGATGCTAGGCAATCTAATTCCTTTTGGCGACTAGCGGAGGTTTTTGGCGCTGCAAAAACCAAATTGGTGTGCTGTTCAGGAGATATGTTGGATGAAATCGAGACAGGTCAAAGTGTACTTGCATACAATCTGATTGGCTCCTATGCAGAACAGCATGCCAAAACAAGAAAAAATATAGAGATAGTTTACCCGAAAGATTACACGCTAATTCTGCTTCGCTCAGCATTAATCCCTCGTCACGCGAAAAACAAAAAAGGGGCTCGACAATTCATCAACTACCTTCTTGGGAAAGATGGTCAAAGTCACATGACCCAATTTACCGGTTTATTGGCACCAAAAAGTCAGGGCATTTTAGATCAGGGGAATTTTAAGCCAATACGGCTTGATACAGGACTACTCGTGTATTTGGATAAATTAAAAAGAAAGCGTTTTCTGCGTGAATGGAATGAGGCGTTGGTGCAATGACAAATAAGCCAAGCGCAAAGGTTCTCGTTCCAGCAGGAGCGCTTGGCATTCCATATGATCATGCAGCTCTGGATGCTGGCTTGTTAGAAATACCCGATTTAATCGCAATTGATGGCGGCTCCACAGACAGCGGACCATTCTACCTTGGAACTGGTACAAGCAAATACTCACGCAGTGCTACAAAAACCGATTGGGCAAAATTAATGGCCGCACGAGCAAAAGCTGGCGTGCCATTAATCATTGGTTCTGCTGGCACAAGCGGTGCTGATTCTGCGGTTGATTGGATGCTTGAACTAACAATTGAAATCGCTAGAGAACGTAACGAAAATTTAAAGATTGCAACCCTGAAATCTGGGCAAAACAAAAGTGTGATTATTGAGGCACTTGATAAAGGCTTGATCACACCGCTAAATCCAGAATTGCCTTTAGATAAAAAAACAATCAAAGACACAACCAACATCGTTGCTCTTGCTGGAGTTGAACAAATCCAAGCAGCCCTCGACACTGGTGCAGACATTGTTATTGCAGGGCGCACCACCGACACTGCATTAATGGCTGCCTTGCCAATTTCAAAAGGATGCCACAAGGGCGGAGCCTGGCATGGGGCAAAGATTGCTGAATGTGGTGCCTTAGCAACAACAAACCCAAATTCAGGAGTCATTCTCATGAGCTTCGATGATAAGGGGTTTACAATCACCCCAATGGCACCTGATGCTACAGCAACACCAGAGACAGTCTCTGCGCACATGCTGTACGAAAACGTTAACCCCTATATTCTTTATGAGCCTGGTGGTTACCTTGATGTTGAGGACGCAAAATATTGGCCTGTTGATGAAAAATCTGTGCGAGTTGAAGGAAGTATTTGGAAGACCACCACACCTTATTGTGTGAAGCTTGAAGGTGCCCGTTTTGTAGGTTTCCAAACCGTATCTATTGTTTTGGTTCGAGACCAACATTACTGCCAGCATATAGATGACTGGAAAAGCGCTTTAAGAGCGTCCTTTGAAAAGAAAGCAAAAATTAGTGGGCTGAGCGATGTTTCGCTTGAATTGCGTGTAATTGGACAAAATGCAACGCTGGGTGACCTTGAGAATCGTCAAAGTGCTTCTGTGGAATTTGGCGTGATGGCCATTTTTACCAGTAACGACCAACTTCGCTCTCAAGAAGCAGCAAAGTTACTGAACCCTGACCTGCTACATCTACCACTCACAAAACACGAGCCAATGCCAACCTTTGCCTTTCCATTTTCTCCTCCTGAGATGAACAAAGGTGCTTTGTATGAATTTTGTTTGAATCACACTATGGCTATCGATGACCCAATGGATTGTTTCACACTTGAGATCCACGAAATTTAAACCATGAATTTAGGGCAAGAAGTGCAAAAAATTAGGTCAAAGAACGCTGGTCCATTTTGGCTGACGATTGATATTTTTTGTCACAATGAATCCAATTTTCAAAATATCAAAAGGAGACTGAATACGCATGCCATAGCACAACTGTTTCAAATTGATGTGCCTCAAATTCTACGTTTCGATATTGAAGCGCTAAACGTAATAAAGTTGAGTTTTCCACGCCCTCATATTCAGGGAAATGCCCATGACACAGATATGCATGGCGCCTCTTACGCAACTTTGGTGGAAGAGTTGTTGCTGGACTAAAAACAATCTTGCATTTGCGATCCAAAAAATTGGTCACAGAGGAAAAATTAGTAAGCACCTGCTAATCCGACCATCCGCGGTTCTTGGGCCTTTTTCACATGATCAGTGTTGTGTTTTATTGGATGTTAAAAGTTACCAAAATTGAAACCTACAAAATCCCAATCTCAGTTAATCTTTTTTCATATTTTCGCCAAGCTAGATCACTTCCAGTGTAAATTTTTTGTCTGACTTGGTGAAAACTACGAGTTCTAATCGGTCGATCCGTCTCGTGAAAATTATAGCACTTTTCATCATTTGTTAGCCCCAGATCTGACAGTGCCCAGCTAATTATTTCTTTGGGTTGCTTAATTAAATCTTGATACCTGATTTCTATAATTTGGTTTGCAAAATGTTTTTTAGTTAGCTTCATAAAAGATTTTTGCGACTCAAATTCTGCCTCTATTTTCTTAAAGCTATAGGCAAAAGGGTTGCCCCGAGCTACGAAAAAGCTCTTATAAATTGACCAGTAAAGCGGAATTCTATCGCGCCTGCACCAGATTACTTTTGCATTCGGCATACTCGATAAAGCCAAGAACAAATATCTGTAATTGATTGGCATCTTGTCGGTAAAATAACGTTTCTTTACATTTGCCACTCGATCTGTTGCTAGATATTGAAGAGCAACGTCTCGGGATTTCTCAATCGGAAGGTCAGATCCAGAAAATTTTATGTGTTCAAAAACGGCCTCTGAGAGAGCTTGTAACTCACCACAACCATCAACATCGTCATGGCTAGCAATAATTTGCTCAATCAACGTTGTGCCAGAGCGCGGCAGACCACAAATAAATATAGGGGATGGGCTTTCATTAATCTCTTTTACCCTGCTCGTGGGACGTGCCGACATTAGTGCATATAACTTTAGCAACTGCCTTCCATGCTCTATCCATTGGTTATATTCTGGTGATAAATCAGCGTCTTTAATTAAATTTCCAATCTTATAATTTTCAAAAGAATTATCTGTATCCCCAACATCTCCAAGAGCTTTTCCCAACGCAAAATGTATTTTTGCTTTTTCTTCGTTGTCTGTTTCTTCAGATGAAATGACTTCCTGCATCAATGTGATATGTTGGTCTGTGGAAGAATCGTATTTTTGCATATTTGATAGCAACAAATTGGCATCACCATGAGTTGGACAAATCTCAAGGGTCTTTCGTAAATTTTTTTTACTTTCATCAAATTGGCCCAAAGTGGACTGTGCCCACGCCAAATTGCATAAATACTCTTCATTTAGATTATCGGTTTTTTTTGCTGCAAGTCCAAATTGGATGATTGCTTTATCAAACAGGTCCTTATCAGCATATAAATTTCCGAGGTTATTATTTATTTGATGAAGTTCAGGGTTGAGTTTTTCTGCTTGTAAATATGCTGTCTCTGCTGGGCTAAAATCTGAAAACTTGACAAAGGCGTTGCCAAGATTAAACCAAACTTCCGCATGATTTGGGTTGATTTTAATTGCTGTTCGAAATGATTTTATCGCTGCCGAGGCGTCGCCAAGTTGTAGTTCTAATGACCCAATACTGTTCAACAGAAAACAGGATTTTTTTTCTTCCCTTCTTAAAAGCTGACATTCAGCTAAAGCTTGCGCTATATGTCCTGAGCTAAACAGTTTCGAAATTTGAACGAATTTAATTTGACTAGACTGTTTTTTGAAATCGGTCTTCATTTTTGAAGCTTCACCCTTGATAAAGCTGCCCTTATTTGGAGCCTTGTTGTGCTTTTTTTCTGAAGTTTGAATTCATCAGATGCTGGTGAGCATTGTCTTGATTTTTCATTTCTAAACAATCAATAACCTTTGGTCCTCGCATTTTTATCATCATTTTTTTGACCATATGCAAACCAGTTTTTGATAATCAAAAAATCCGCAAGACTTATACCCGTTACAGTAGACGATGGGACAAAAATTCGTTTGGGTTGATTGAGATCCCAATTCTTCTCAATCTGCTCCCAATTCGGATCATACGGCATCATTTCATCGACTATGGATAGAGCTTTTGAGTATCCGGGGAAGGCTTGATCAAATTCAGTGCATCCCCTTTTTATTCGGTATCCTGGCTGACAATTTGTAAAACCTTCTAAACTGAGCTGTAGTTTTTTTAATATGCCTTCAGCTTCTTGAAGATTGCTACAATAAATGAGGCCCTTATAGCTTCCAGCTACACCCTCTCGCATTTCAATCATACATTTCCTTATGTTCTTTGAGAGGAAATCTGATTTATCAAAAAGCAAAAGCAGTCTCACTAAATCGGAAACCTGAGACATATCGATCTGAATTTTAATACATCCAAAGCAAAATTTTGGGATGATTGTGTGGCTTTCAAAGATTGATTTATGCCTCTCACAATTCAGGCTTTTAGCAGGCATTCGGTAGATTTGGGTGTTTCTATAATTGACCATCAATTCGTTGATTTGGAGTATCTTTTCACACTCATACAGAAAATCGTAGATAAATGGATTACTTGCAAATTTTTGTATGCCGTAACTTGCCTCTAACTTTTTGATGTCATAATTTGCTTTGCAGTATGGTGAAGTCTCATTCTTTTGCGAATTTACGAAATGGAATGTGTCAATCAAATATGATGCCGCAACATTATTGTTTGGCGAAATATTTAACGCTTCGATATATGCATCAGAAGCTAACTTTGGCTTTCCGCTCTCCCAAAGAGTATTGCCGAGATTAATCCAACCTTCCAAGTGTTTTGGGTTTAGTGCTAGCGCACTGCGGTAGCTTGCTATGGCGTTTGTCAGTTCCCCGTTCATTTGGTAGTTGGCTCCCAACGCAACAAAAACGTCTGGGGCATCCTTTTTTGCTTTTAAGGCTTGGTTAAGCGTCTTGATCGCATCCGAATATTTACATTTTTGGGAGAAGCAATTAGCCAAATTTGTGTATGCAGGAATGTATGAGGGACTGTTTTTAATAATGCTTTTGAAATTTTTTACAGCAAGGTCTTCATTTCCAATACTGGCATAAATAACACCAATGAAATTTTTTAGCGCTGGGTCCCGCGGATACAATTTTTCGAATAACTTGGCCTCTTTCAAAGCGGCTTTCCGCTTTCCGCTATTGGCCAGAGTGACAAGATTTTGTATTTTCCCCGCGGGAAGTTGGAAACGGTTTGTTTGCATATTAAATTTCTAGTTAACCCTGATTCTAGAGAGAAACATAATAATATTCGTCGTTTATGATCCAAGCAACTCTTATGTCACTTTCAATCAAATGCCCAAAAGTGGTGTGATCATCTGCTGTTAAGCAGGTTATTCTGCATTAAGCAGGCATTGACTTTGCATACGAGGTGCCATGCTATGCCGGCCTGGTTTTAAGTAGTTCTTCCCTTAATACTGAAAAGCTTGCTGATTAAATAATTCAATCTTTCTTTGATTTGCCCTTGTAGAGAATTATCTGACCTGAAGGATAATTTGCTCCAGTAACCCAGGCACTCCAACCTCGAACCTTGAACCTCGGGTTTTAGCCAAACTGCCAGCCAAAATTAGGTCTGTTGCCCAATGCTTCAACTACATATCTACTGCTCCGTCTGGTGGCACGGACAAATGTTGGGCTGTCTTTGCTTGCTTTCACTTGAAAATACATTTCAACAGCATCAAGCAAAGTTAGATTTTTATCTTCTACGTCAGCTTTATCATCAATCAACAGATGCAGAGCTGGTACCTCCATCTTTTGCAATCTCAACCCATGCCAATAGTCATCCAGCCTCTGGCTAATTGGTTGAGCTGCACGGGCAAGAGCCGTGGCACCCGGTTCTTGAGCCTTTTTCACCGTATCAATGTTGTGTTTTATCAGTTAATAGGTGACATTCCCATATCGACAAATTTTGGAGGGTGTTTTGAAAATTCTGATAATGGGGTTGCCAGGTAGTGGCAAAACATATCTCAGTGAGAGATTAGTTCCCCTCGTTGGTGCTGCTTGGTTCAATGCAGATAAAGTCCGTGAGATGGCAAACGATTGGGATTTCTCCAAAGAAGGCCGAGTCAGACAATCTAATCGTATGAAAAGTTTTGCCGATTTTGAAAAAAGTCATGGAAGAATTGCGGTATGCGATTTTGTTTGTCCAACCGTTGAAACCAGACGATTGTTTGGTGCAGACTTCACCGTTTGGCTCGACACGATAAAAGAGGGCCGATACGAGGATACAAATCAGTTGTTTGAACGTCCCACTGATGCTGACATCCGCATAACAGAATGGAATGAGAAGAATCATCACGACGTTGCTGAAGAAATTTTACGCTTAAGAGGTAGAAATGTTTGATTGGAAAAAACCAACAGTGCAAATGTTAGGTAGGTGGCAGCCCTGGCATGATGGGCATCAAGCACTCTTCAAAAGATGTTTTGCAAAGACAGGACAGGTGATGATTCAAGTCAGAGATGTTCATGGCGTGTCAGGTGGTGATGGACAAGACGATAATCCATTTAATTGGGAAAAAGTCTGCTCAAATATCGAAGAAGGTTTGTTCAAAGATGGTTTTAATAGAGGTGTTGAATATGAAATTATGCTGGTTCCAAATATCGTGAATATTACCTACGGGCGAGGTGTAGGTTATGTTTTTGAAGAAGAAACTTTTGATGAGTCTGTTACTGAGATTAGCGCAACGAAGATAAGGCAAGATTTAAGAAAAAAAGGTGTTTTATAGTGGTTTCTGCCCTAGAATTGGACACCTGTGACACTCTAGAGTGGATAATCGACGTCACGGTCCGGCACAAAATCGTATCCGACATAAAACCAGACAAAACTCTTTTCCACCTCCTCCACCAACCCCACAACCAAGGTCCGGGGCGCAAGAACCTAACCCTAGTATGCGCCCCACCCCCCTGACCGATATCCAAATCTGAGTGACAAACGACGCCGGTCCGTGGTCCACGGTCCACGGTCCACGGAACTGGGTTCATGGGCAGTTTAAACGTGGCAATGAACGCGTCAATAATGATGATAAGGCAAGAAAAAAAGTTGTTGCCACTAAGGTACGAACCCTAAGCACTCTTGCAACCTCCACATAGTCCATGAATCTCAAAAACGGGCCTTTTCGGAGCAAAACCGCTACGTTTCGCAATATTTTCCACACTTGAGTTAACGTCTGAGTCGATATGTTCTTCAACATTGCCACAATCATCGCAGATTATAAATACAGCTGCAGATGCATGATCAGCATCACAACAAGTTGTCCAGGCATTCAAACTTTCCAGACGATGGGCCAAACGCAACTCAACAAGGCGATCCAAAGCTCGATAAATTTGCAAAGGGGCTTTAATACCTTGTTCTCGCAGTTCATCAAGTAAATCGTATGCACCAGCTGGCTTAGCTGCCTTTGTGAGTGCGTTAAAAACCAGAGCTTGATTTTTTGTAAGCTTCAACTCTTGTTTTTTGAGCATGAACAACTCCCAAAATTAATTGATCTGTGTTGGCTTGAGTTTCCTCATCAGCCAACGAATCGGTAAAACAGAAGCAATAAACGCTATGAGTGCGGCGACCACAATACTTGGTCCCGCTGGTGTATCCCACTTTAGTGATCCTTCAAGGCCAATCCAAACACTCCCCGCTCCAATTATTGACGCCGTTAGCGCCATTTTTTCTGGAGTGGTTGCAAAACGCCTCGCTGATGCTGCTGGAATAATTAGTAGTGCCGTTATGAGCAAAACACCGACGACTTTCATCGAGATTGCAATAACGGCCGCCATTAAAACCATGAAAAAAAAGTTAGCTCTGTCTGGCTTTAAGCCCTCTGCAACGGCAATTTCATAACTGACTGTTGCAGCAAATAGAGTTTTCCACATTAAGATAAGGGCGACCAAAACTGCCAAACCGCCACCCCAAATTACTATGATATCCGTCCTGTTTATGGCGAGGATATCCCCAAACAAGAAACCCATCAAATCGACTCTGACCCAAGTCATAAATGCCAAAACAACCAAGCCAACTGCTAGAGTAGCATGCGCAAGTAAGCCCAACAGGGCGTCAGAGGATAAACGTGCCTGTTGCTTTAAGAGAAGCAATAGCATCGCCACACCCACAGAGATGATAAACACAGTAGCTGTAATGTTTAGCTCAAGCAGCAGTGCCAGCGCCACCCCTAGAAGTGCCGAGTGGGACAGCGTATCACCAAAATAAGCGAGGCGGCGCCATATTATGAAGCAGCCAAGTGGTCCAGCAATCAACGCTACACCAACCCCACCAATCACAGCACGAATAAAAAAGTCATCTAGCATTGCGTTTCAACTTGTCATTTTCTAGTTCTGTTTTTCGACTGTAGGACAAGATGCCGGCTCACCGTTATTAAATTTTTGGACTGTTCTATCGGGTAGATGCTCATGATCATGGCTATGCCTATAAAATGCTAATTCATCTGCAGCGCGGTCACCAAATAAAGCTCTAAATTCTGGTGCAGAGGCCACAGCTTCTGGATTGCCTGAGCAGCATACATGACCGTTTAAGCATATCACCTTATTTGTGCTCGACATGACCACATGCAAATCGTGAGATATTAGGATGATACCGCAATTCAGTTCAGTTCTAATTTTCTCGATGAGGCGGTAGAGAGCAATCTCACCGTTAAAATCTACACCCTGGACCGGTTCATCAAGCACGAGTAGCTCTGGTTTGTTCACGACAGCACGAGCTAGAAGAACACGTTGAAATTCACCG
>Ga0181570_10004213_pt1 | contig 10624 bp, 10 predicted proteins | sample 101ome_18_FD_148667 | JGI IMG/M metagenome (GOLD analysis project Ga0181570, IMG submission 148667) | Coastal salt marsh microbial communities from the Groves Creek Marsh, Skidaway Island, Georgia - 101406AT metaG (spades assembly) | ecosystem: Environmental > Aquatic > Marine > Intertidal zone...
TCTACTTGGGCGCAAGTAAACTATAAATAGGCGCAGGGATAAAGGGATAAGATACAAGGATAAAAGGTTAACAGTCCAGGTAAAGGATCGATACACGGATATTGGATACAAGGATGCAAGGATGCAAGAGACAGGATGCAGGAGGCAGGAGACAGGAGGCAGGATGCAAGAGGAAATCTTCAGGATTATCGGAGGTCGGAAGGACTGTGATCCCACGTTAATTACCCTATGGGTTTTTCTATAAGAGATAAAAATATCCCTTGACGGAAAATCCCGGGCAAATCATCCTGCCTTTAGCCTTTAGCCTTTAGCCTTTAGCCTTTAGCCTTTAGCCTTTAGCCTTTTACTAATTACTGAAAACTCTGAAGGAAAACCTTATGCCAAACGCTCCCATGACTCTCCAAAATGCCGCTGATATCACCGCGATCACCCAGCTTGTACTCTGTGAACGGGAAAGCCGGGATATGTGTTTCTGGAATCGCATGGCAGACTGTTTCTTTGAGGATTCCCGGGTTGAAATCAGCTGGTTCAAGGGCAATGGCAAGGATTTTGTCCAGGCTTCCCGCGATATGTACGAGCGGGGCATGAAAGCCAAACATCGCCTCGGCCCGGTTCATGTCTCCCTGAATGGGGACAGAGCCGTGGCAACCCTGACTGGCATCATCGATATTCCTGAAACGATTGATGGCGTTGAAATGACGCTGTCAGCCCATTGTCTGATGCTGTACAAGGCTGAAAAACGTGATGGCTCATGGGGCCTGATGAGTTTTGGGGCCATTTATCGCCGGGACGAATTTACGCCTGCAGTGCCGGGGAACTCGGTGGTGATTCCTCCGGAGAAGCTGCAGGGCTATCGCCCCTCCTATCGCAATCTTTCCTACAGCCTGGCCCTGACGGGCTATGAAGTGAACAATGACCTGCCGGGGGAAGATCGACCTGAAACCATGAAAGCGATTCTCGAAGACTGCTTTGGCTGGGCAGGTCTGCCGGTACCCGATTAATCACAACAGGTAGGGAAAAAATACGCATTTGATCTCGAAGACAGTACCAGATCGGAGTAGGATGGTGCACATAGTTTACATGTTCGTTGCTTGATTTTTATCAATGCCATGACAACCATGGATAGTACAATCCGACCATTAATCCTCCCGGTAACCCACCGGATATAGATACAGGTAGTCAAACGTTGCTTTTTGCTGTTCTTCATACCCCAGGGGTAATTTTCAGGGAAATCTCGCAAGGGAATTCACAGGTAATCGGAAGTGTCCAGAAGCTGACCTTCTTTCTTATCCTGCTGCCACCAGTTTTCGCCTGGATTGGCTCTACACTCTTTGGCTGGCGACTCGGCACGGCAGATCCTCTCTATTTCGATAACACCACCCGTGTCATTATCAGCTTCTTTTATGCCGATGCGCTTATTCTCGGTTATATCGCCACGGTCATGCTGGCCCGCTGGATGACTGATACCTATGGTGTGCAGGGGGTTCGTCTGGAGTCATTGTTCGCTTTTTTCACGGTGGTATGTGCGCCCCTCTCCATTGCCAGTTGTGCACACATCTACCCGAATATCTTTTTCAACGTTCTGGTGCTGATTCCCTGCATCATCTGGTCGATGAACCTGCTCTACAGGGGGCTGCCGATAGTCCTGAACATTCCGCCAGAAAGGGGCATGCTGATGTCATCTTCCCTGGTTGGCTGGCTACTGGTGGCATTTGTAAGCCTGCTCGGATTGTCAGCTGGCCTGTGGACCTACGGTATCGGGCCGACAATCGGCGTTTAATTATTCTGTAATTTTTCTTAAGGAGTTTTCCGGGCCCAATGCAACCTGATTCCCGTGAAGTTTATCATGATGGTGTCGTCAAACGGCTGGTACAGTTTTCCATACTCTGGGCTGTAGTCGGCATGTTTGTCGGCGTATATCTATCCGCCGAATTAATCTGGCCTGGTCTGGACTTTGGCCAGTTCTGGCTCAGTTTCGGACGTATCCGGCCCCTGCATACCAATGGCATCATATTCGGTTTTGGTGTCTCTGCCCTGATGGCCACGGCCTTTTACAGTGTCCAGCGTACCAGCAACGTGCCTCTGTTCATGCCACGACTGGCCTGGATCTGCTGCTATGGATGGCAGGTAGTTGTGCTGTTTGGCGGTTTGTCGCTGCTTGCCGGCTGGACCTCAACCAAGGAGTACGCGGAACTGGAATGGCCCTTTGATATTGCTATAACAGTGCTCTGGGTTTGTTTTGCTGTGGTGTTCTTCGGCACTATCGCCACTCGCCGAATCAAGAGTATCTATGTATCGAACTGGTTCTATGGCGGCCTGATCATCGTCATCGCCATGTTGCATATTGTGAATAACCTGGCCATTCCGGTGACATATAACAAGTCCTATTCACTTTATGCCGGTGCCCAGGATGCCATTGTTCAATGGTGGTATGGACACAATGCTGTTGGCTTCCTGCTTACAGGAGGTTTTCTGGGGATGGTCTACTATTTCCTGCCCAAGCAGGCCAACCAACCCATATGGAGCTATCGTCTCTCGGTAGTCTCGTTCTGGGCCTTCACCTATACCTATATCTGGGCAGGTCCCCATCATCTTCATTATTCCGCCATTCCGGAATGGGTTCAGTCCCTGGGTATGGCGATGAGCCTTATCCTGCTGGCCCCTTCCTGGGCCACCATGATCAACGGCATCATGACAGTGAGCAAGGCCTGGAAAAAGCTTACCGTTGATCCGGCACTGAAATTTATTGTTCTTGCCCTGGCATTTTATGGCCTTGCCACCTTTGAGGGGCCAATGATGGCGATTCGAAGCGTGAATATTGTCAGCCACTTTACTGACTGGACTATTGGCCACGTCCATTCCGGGGCACTTGGCTGGAATGCCATGATTACCTACGGCACGTTCTATTTCATGGTACCCCGCATGATGGGCCGTGAACTGTACAGTGTCCGCCTGGCCAATATCCACTTCTGGTTGGCACTGGCAGGCACCATGCTGTATATCCTGGCTATGTGGGGCGCCGGTGTGTCCCAGGGATTGCTTTGGTTGAGTATCGATGAACTTGGTGAAGTCAGTTACAGCTTTACTGACATTATGGCCAGCATGGTGCCTTATTACGGACTGCGCCTGGTCGGAGGCCTGGTCTTCCTTTCCGGAACAATCCTGATGGCATATAACCTGCTGCGAACCATGTATGGCCGCCATACGGTGATGGTACATCCACCCGAAGTCATTGATGAGCTCAAGGGTACCCGGCACAACCCCGATGCTGTGATGGGAGCGCCCGCAGCGAATGGAACGGAGGTGCCGGCATGAAGTATCACGGCGTCACATTACATCGCAAGCTCGAGAACAACATGGGCCTGCTGATATTCGGCATACTGTTTGTTTCTGCTATTGGCGGATTGGTACAGGTGCTCCCCAGCATCTTCCAGGACTCCCTGCGCCAGGCCACGGACAACAGTCACCTCTATACGGCCGTTGAACTTACCGGCAGGGATGTCTATATCCAGGAAGGCTGTCATGTCTGCCATACCCAGCAGGTCCGCCCCTTGCTGGCAGAAGTGGAGCGCTATGGACCCTTTTCGCGAGCGGATGAATTTGTCTATGACCGGCCATTTTTATGGGGGTCAAAACGGACCGGACCGGATCTGCATCGTCTGGGTGGCAAGTATTCAGATGACTGGCACAGGGTGCATCTGCTGGATCCCCGCAGCGTAGTCAGTAACTCCATCATGCCCGCCTACCCATGGCTGGAAGAGAATATGGCTACTGATATGGGCGATATTCAGAAAAAAATGCGCGCCCTGCAGACACTGGGTCACCCCTACACGGATGAGGATATAGCGGCTGCGCCGGAAGAAATTGCCGGCCTGACCAAAATGGATGTCCTTATTGTTTACCTGCAGATTCTTGGTACCGGACTTTCGGAGGAACAGCGATGACCTGGTTTATTTTTGTTGGTGATCTTTTCGTCATGCTGTTTATGGTGTGCCTGGTGATCTGGGTGTTCATGGTCAGCTCGGATAAAGATATTGATGATGCAGCCATGATTCCGCTACGTGATGAGGATTATGAATCAGATAGTATGAACAAGCTGGAAAACAAAGGGCAGGAGGGCATTTCCAATGGCTGATATGCCCAATGATTTCTGGAGTGGCTGGATTATCGTTGTCACCCTGGTCAGCTTTATCGGACTGGTCTGGCTTGTTGTGAGTGTCTATACCGCCGCACCACCCAATCCTGATGAGGTGGACCATACGGTATGGGATGAAAATCTCCAGGAAGGGATTAATCCGGCCCCTTTGTGGTGGTTCTGGCTGATTTTTTTCATGATGGTTTTTTCCGTTTTCTACCTGATGTTCTATCCGGGACTGGGTTCATTCAAGGGCGCTTTTCAATGGTCCCAGGGGGGTGAACTCAGTGAACGCATGGATGCATTCAATGATGAATACACTGAACTCAGAGCTGAAATCGCAGCCATGCCATTACCGGAGATACAGTCCAGTGAACGGTTGATGAATGCGGCTGCTGACCTCTTTGAACAGAACTGTACGGCCTGTCATGGGTATGAAGCACAGGGGCAGGCGAATCTCTTTCCCAATCTCAGTGATGATATCTGGCAGTGGGGTGGCAGCCCTGAAAATATCGAGACCACATTGCTAAATGGACGCACGGCAGTCATGGCCGGGTGGGAAGCACTATTGGGCGATGAAGGTGTCGCCAATGTGTCGGACTATGTACTGGTACTTGGAACTCCTGCAACAGAAGGGCATCCAGGACAGGCGCAGTTCGCCCAGGTCTGTGCTGCCTGTCATGGTCCGCAAGGCATGGGAAATCCTTTGCTTGGTGCACCCAACCTGACAGACGATGACTGGCTTTATGGCGGTGATATTGAGGCAATCCGTCACAGTGTCCGCAATGGACGTAACGGTTATATGCCTGCCTTTGGCGACCGGCTGGATGATATGCAGATTCGTCTCCTTGTTGCCTGGCTCACACGTAATTGATCTGATAGCGGCCTGAAAAGGCCGCTTCCTTTACCATTCACGCCTTTTGACGGTAGACTTGCCGTTTTTGATTCTCCTGTTCATTCACCTGTCTCCTGACAGGCTAATTCGTTCTCTCTCCAGGAAGGCTTTCATGAAGAAATTGTTTGTTTCGCTGCTTGGCATGTTTCTTGTTTCTGTGGGTAGCACCGTCTTTGCCCAAACCAGCAGTCCTCAATTGATGTCAGACATATCAGACATAGTAGTGGAATACCCGGGTATTACCGACAGGGAGGCCATGGTAGTCCTTGAGTTCACGGTGGATGCTTCAGGGCAGCCCACTGATTTTGAGGTTGTGGATGGCTTCTACGATCAACGCTTCGTGGATGCGACCATTGATGCCGTGGGCTCGGCGGTATTCAGTCCTGCAATGAGTAATGGCGAAGCCGTGGCCTGGCCGGGTTACCGATTAACAAGCCGTTTTATCATTGAGGACCTGTTCAACACCGTCCAGCCTGGATTCAGTTCAGCGATCAGGAATATTGAAAATGACATGGCTGCCGGAAAGTATGAGCAGGCAGAAAGACAGGCTTTGGCACTCAAGGCTGAAGGCGTACGCTATTTTTATGAACATGCCTATGTCAATCTGCGACTGTCGGAAATCTACCTTCTTCAGGGCCGGTTGCAGGAAGCCGCAGTAGCTAATTCCCAGGCTGTTCTTTCCTACCGGAATGGGGAACAGAAAAATTATGGACTGGATAGTGCCAAACTGGTGGATTCATTCAATATTCAGACCGTCGGTCAATTTGTTTCCAATGAATTCTTCAATGGCATGGATACCAATGCCTCGGTCATGATGGATATTGATACCCATGAGCCGGCATCGACAAGACGCCCACCCCATCTGCGCAGTGGCCTGCGATATTCCAGCCAGGGAAGTGACCTGGGTGACAAGGCGACTATGGATATTCTCAATGCCGGGCTCATGACTGATGCACTTCAGGCAGCGGTCCAGATTCATGCCCGGTTGGGGCAGATACGGTCTGCTAAAAAGGCCTATGAGCGTTATGCAGATCTGAATCCCCGTATTCCGGAAATTCTTGATCAGATCAATGCGCTGGTTGATCAGAGTCTGGAAGCTGGATCTCCGCTGCAGTCACGCCACCAGGTACATGCCGGTGATTCGCTGTTTTTCCCCTGGCGGAGGATTTTTACCGTAGCCAATGTAGCGGACGGACAACTGACCTCGGTAGACTTTCAGTGTGAACGTCGAAAAATACGTCTGGCCTTTCAGGTGGGGGCCGAGTGGCAGATCCCGGACAGTTGGGGAAACTGCGCCCTGCGTTTTCGGGGAGAAGAGGGTACTCGGTTCGACATCATCGAATTTGAGTGAGCCAAACAGGGTTTCATAAACGGTTTAAGCATCAGTCTGGCATTGTTTCTGGTCTTTATTCTATGAAAAACCATTATTTTTCAAGGGGTTTTCACTATCCTGAATGAATACGGGGACTGCCATCAGGCAGGATTTGCTGTACACTATGGACCCTCTGAAAGAGCTAGATTTATTCACCCAACAACAAGCGCCTGTCATGGCGACAATGGAGATTTTTCATGGCGATCGAACTGCCTCCTTTACCTTATGCCCAGGATGCCCTGGAACCCCATATTTCCAAAGAGACTCTGGACTACCATTACGGCAAACACCACAACACCTATGTTGTTAAACTCAATGGCCTGATTGACGGTACGCCGGAAGCAGATAAAAGCCTGGAAGAAATCGTCAAGAGTTCTTCAGGTGGTGTGTTCAACAACTCTGCACAGGTATGGAACCATACTTTTTACTGGCACTGCCTGAGCCCCAACGGTGGCGGAGAGCCTTCCGGTGCTGTCGCTGATGCCATCAATAGCGCCTTCGGCTCATTTGATGAATTCAAGGCCAAGTTCACTGACAGTGCTGTTAACAACTTCGGTTCCGGCTGGACCTGGCTGGTGAAAAATGCCGACGGTAGCCTGGCTATAGTGAATACTTCCAATGCAGCAACACCACTGACTGATGATGGTGTGACACCGCTGCTCACTGTTGATGTGTGGGAGCATGCCTATTACATCGACTACCGAAATGTTCGCCCGGATTACATGGCAGCATTCTGGAATCTGGTGAATTGGGACTTTGTCTCCAGTAACCTGGGGTAAACCCATCATGGTACCCGTCAAAAAAAAGACTGTCATTGACAGTCTTTTTTTTGTTCTAAGATTTACAAAAACCCTTGAGAATTGACAGATAGAAGTTAATGGTAGCGTCAAAGACGAATCTCTTTCAGACTTTCCTCAGTGACCTTTTTGTGCAGAAGGGCGCTGATGCTGTGGTGAATCAGCTCAGCTTCCTGACAGGCGCCATTGTTATTACCCACAATGGTGTGGTTATTGCTGCTGACCGAAAATTTACCAAACTGGTTGGTTATTCCAAAAAGTCGCTGGTGGGAATGACAGCGTTTCAATTGATTTCCGCTGATGAAATTGCCGACATGGAAACACGTTTTGCCAGGGAAAATATCAGCCACTATTCTCTCAAGTTGCTAACCAGGAGCAAGGAGATCAGACATGGCTTGTCGCTCCCCTGAGCTTTGTTGCTGAAGGCGAAACCTATCGTGTAGCCGAGTTTGTTGATATCACGCTATTGAACAACACATTACAGCAACTAACTGAAGAAGAGATCAAATTCAGGGCAGTGTTTGAGCAGGCCGCGGTTGGCATTGCCAGGGTATCCCTTCAGGGCGATTGGCTGGAAGTCAATTCTCGACTTAGTGACATACTGGGCTATTCCAAGAAGGAATTATTGCAGCTTACATTTCAGGATATCACTTATCCGGAGGACCTGTTGCCGGATCTGGAACTGGTCAATGAGATGCTGACCGGAAAACGTCAACGCTATTCGATGGAGAAGCGATATTTTCATAAATCCGGCAAGGTGATCTGGGCATATCTCACCGTATCATTAATCAGGGACAAATCGGGTATTCCACAATATTTTGTATCAGTGATTGAAGATATCAACTACAAGAAGCATGTCGAGTACCAACTCAGGTACAAGGCTTCCCATGACCATTTGACAGGTCTTCTGGTGCGTCCGATCTTTACCGAACAACTCACGGTCGAACTCAACAGATGTCGTCGGTACAAGAGAGAACTGTCACTTATCATGCTGGATATAGATAATTTCAAGAGCGTCAATGATAGCCATGGTCATGCAGTAGGAGATGAGGTGCTCAAAAAGTTTTCCAGGGTGCTCAAAGACAATGTGCGTGAAATAGACTGTATTTGTCGCTTCGGGGGAGAGGAATTCATTATATTGCTGCCGGAAACTTCAGCCGAATCAGCGCAATTATTTGCTGAGCGTATACTTGGGCAAATACAAAAAATTCGGATTAAAGCCCGTAGGAAAAACATTCGCATTACGGCAAGTATCGGAGTGGTGTCCTATCCCCGGCATTATAAAAGTCTTAACCGGTTACTCTCTGCGGCAGACGAAGCCATGTACCAGGCTAAAAGCGCAGGTAAAAACAGGGTAGTTACAGCCAATAGCTAATTCATAATGTCCTGTTGAATTCAGGCAAACCCTAGAGCGCTGATGACATGATAATGTCATTGATGCGCTGGAACCGCTCAATATTCAGCGCTGGATGCATAACCCCCGCTGTGAGACAGGCAAATGATATATCCCATTCCGGATCAACCCAGATCAGGGTGCTGCCTGCCCCGTAGTTGCCATAGGCGCCCGCGCTGGACAATGTCCCTCCATAGATTGATGGACAGACCTTCTCACCCCTGAGTCCAAAACCCAGGCCTATATAGGCAGGATAGGGTTCCCAGCCATGGTTGATGGCTATTCCCTTGTACAGTTCGTTGGGCTTGTCCTCTGTCCAGTTGGTCGTGGCCAACTCAATCATGGCTGGGGAGACAATCCGATTTCCATCAAGACTGCCGCCCTGGCGATACATCTCGGTAAAACGATAGAGATCCGGTACTGTTGAGACAGCCCCTACCCATGGCATTTCTGCCTTTTCATCAGCAAAGGCTCCCTGGGGATGATCAGGCAGGTTGCTGGAGCGATGCTCCTGGGGAGGCTTGCCGCGGAAATCGGGAAAGATGTGTCTATCTTTCAGATCCTTGCGCACACCGATTGAGGTGTCTTTCATCCCAAGTGGAGTCAGGACTTCATCCTGCAGGAGTTCCCGGTAACTTCTACCCTGGGGATCGCAGCGACGTACCGCTTCGCCCATCAGTGCATGATGCACCAATGGTGAGTAATGGACTCTTTCACCGGGTGGCTCCAGGGAACGAATATTCTGGCAGATGGCTTCAATAATCTGGTCCAGTTTGTCGATGGTCATATCCGCTTTTGGGATCCAGACAGGTGGCAACCCGGATGAATGCGTCAACAGGTGGTAGAAATTGATGGTTTCACGCTGACCGCCCTTGAACTCCGGGATGATGTCACTGACCCGGGTCGTCAGGGCAAACTGTCCCAGCTCAATGGCTCGGAAAACCAGGGTATTGGTAAATGCCTTGGTCAGGGAAAACAGTGAAAACACCGAATCGGTTTGCAGGGGAATTTTGTGTTCCTGATCGCCCCAGCCGATGGCTTCCAGCATGCCAAGTTCACCATGGCGTCCTACCGCAATAACGGCGCCAAAATACTTGTCATCCTCAATGTCTTTTTCAATAACAGATTTAAGGTGGGCCAGGCGATCAGGGTCCAGACCGGAAGCAGAGTGGGACATAGTGTTACTTTCTCTTGTGTTTGTATGATTCAAAGGATGTGAATAAAAACGTAAGCCTAGCACAAACCGCTAGCTTTTCGGGATGCTCCAGCGTCCAAGTATGGACTCATGATCCTGGTTTTTAGTGTGTACACCATGCGGGGTGGTAGACGGGGTTTTATTCAGCAGCGGAAAAGCTCCGGCCTGAGGGATATCGGCTATGTTCTGGAAGCTGTTGCGGGCCTGGTTATGAGGGTGCCCGGGTGCTTCTGCCAGGCTCAATACCGGACCAATGCAGACATCGTCGTTGGCAAAGTATGTCATCCATTCATCGCGGGTTTTGCCTGAGAAAAATGTCTCCAGTTCAGTGATACGCGACGGCCAGGAATCCCGATCCCACTGACTGGTAAGCCATTCATCATGCAGGTCTGCCTTGGCAATAAAAGCCTTGTAAAAGGGTGGTTCGATACAGGCCAGACTGACCCATTTCCCATCGGCACACTGGTAGACATTGTAGAAAGGGGCAGCGCCGTCAATGACATTGCTCTCCCGGGTATCTTTCCAGGCACCTACAGCAAAATCACCATAAATCATGTTCATCAACGAGATAACGCCATCGGTCATGGCAGCATCGACGACCTGACCCTCCCCGGATCGGGTGGCATGATGCAGGGCGGCCAGGATGCCCATCACCAGGTACATGGCACCGCCACCAAAGTCGGCGACCAGGTTCAGGGGGATGGCGGGTTTTTCGGTCGTTCCCATGGCATGCAGGGCACCTGTCAGTCCCAGGTAATTGATGTCATGACCTGCCAATCGGGAAAGGGGACCTGTTTGTCCCCAACCGGTAATGCGTCCATAGATCAGGGACGGATT
>Ga0181570_10004231_pt1 | contig 10589 bp, 9 predicted proteins | sample 101ome_18_FD_148667 | JGI IMG/M metagenome (GOLD analysis project Ga0181570, IMG submission 148667) | Coastal salt marsh microbial communities from the Groves Creek Marsh, Skidaway Island, Georgia - 101406AT metaG (spades assembly) | ecosystem: Environmental > Aquatic > Marine > Intertidal zone...
TTCTCTACGAACTTGATGGTATGCCATTGATTGGGCTGCCATCTGGTCTCCATAAAAAGACCTTTGTAGTTTGGTGTACCTATCTCTTAAATTCATTAAGTTAGTACCACCCTGCTGTCTATCATCTACATCAACAACTTTTTTCTTTCCATCCTTGTCAACCTTTACGATTGCTTGAGTAGAAAAGAGTTTTGTTAATCGATTAAAAAATGAACTATTTTGTTCTTCTGCCATTTTGTTTCCTTATTTTATAACCTTTATTTATTTACCATGCTTTACAACTCCAATACCTTGCCTTATGTCTTGGACCAGGATTATCACAATTGTGTCTTGCTCTAAATGCTTTTCTTCGTGATGGAATATCTTTCTGAATCTGCATTGTTTTTTCACCTGCAGCTTTAGCTGATGTTCCTCCATGCCCGAAGTTAACTTTTACAACATTTCCCTTTGGATTTTTAACATATACTTTGAACTTTTTTACATCACCTCTCATAGGTTTATTGAGTTTTACATCTCTACCTTGGTATTCAGCTTCCGTAATATCTTCTTTCATATTTTTAAGAAAGTGGATAAACTCTCTCAAATCATAATAGTTTTCCACATCATATTCTTCGATGTTTTCATCTAATCCTAATTTGAATTCGTTATAAAGTTCTTCAGAATAATTTTCCATACTTAATCCCTATATTTAACCTATACTATATAAATATAAAACTTTTATTTTATAACCATTTAGTTAAATCTTCAGTATCCCCACCAACATCCATTTGCCATGGGTTTTCATCGGGGTCATTTCCACCATATACCCCACTATAAGTATATGTAGATATACCATCAATCGCTCTTTTAGTTAAATCAATACCTTCTTGTCTTAATCTCAAAGCAGTATCTCTTACCCAAAGTGAAATAGCAAGAGACATTGTAAGGTCATCGTTATATCCTCTCATTGCCTCAGCTCTACCATTCATCCAAATAAATGTAAACAATTCTTCAATAGTTCTGATTGAACGAATGATAATTGATTTTTCTCTCACATATTCTTCTAACTTCGAAATAATTAGTGGTCGAGTTCTTGAGGTGGTTGAGAATCCTGCTACCATCCCCCTATCTTGTGCCCTATATCTATTTGAGAACTGATTCTCTACATCCACATACTTTAAGTCCTTACTCATATAATATAAGTTAGGATAGTTTCTATCGATTACTTGTTGAATACATGCCCATCCAATATTAGCATTTTCAATCACTAATAGAGCGTTGTTATATTCAGTTGCTAATGCTACTAAAAAATTTCCAAAATCTTTAGTATCTAATTTACCTCTATATTCAGCAACTTGCTCCGAACCCTCTACATCAATTACATGAGCAGCAGAGTAATCCGATGAATCACCCCTAGCAACATCGGCAACTACCATATAAGATTTTGTATAATCTGGAAACTGCCATTTCCATAAGTTACCATCAAACCCAGTTTTTTCTAAAGGGTCTTGTATATAAGTTTCTTTATAGAACTGAAGTATTTGTGGTTCAATTACGGAATCACCAGAAGATACAAAATCACAATCACATTCTTGTGCTGCTCCTTTTGGTCCCAATAGGGTTTCTTGTTCATCTCTCCAATTTTGGTCTCTTTCGGGATGAACACTCCAATGTAATCTAATATTATTAAATCCATTTGTTCCTTCTTCAGAACCTACCCAAGTTTTGTGAAAAAAGTTTCCAACACCATTTGGAGTAGAAAGGATAATTGCAGAACCACCTGTTGATAGTGTAGATTGTGCCGATACCCAAATTTCTTCAATCTTATCGATGAAAGCTGCCTCATCAAATACCAATAAAGATAGTGCTTCCGAACGACCAGCATCACCAGCAGCTGAAGTTGCTTTGATTTGAGAACCATTCGAATATCGAAGGGATAGTTTATTATCTTCAATAGTTGTTAACTTTAGCCAAGAAGGAAGATACTGATTCATCACTCTTACTTTGGTTACCAAGTTTTTTGCAACTTCTTGTTTAGTTGCAATTACTAACACATTGTAATCATCGTTGAATAACATTTTCCAAAGTGAAAATCCAGCAGTTAATGTTGAGATACCAGTTTGTCTGGATTTAAGAATTATATTATATCTATGGTCTTTGAAATCAGTTAAAGTAGTTTCTTGAAACGGAAAAAGGTGAAAGGGAATTTTTCCTCTCACCGGATGCTGAATCATACAATACTTTTTCATAAAGTAGATTGGGTCAGATGCACACTTTTTGTACTCCTCAGCTATGATTTGTTTTAACGATGCCTTTTTTGCCAAAATCTATTTATTTTTTTCCGATTTTCCAATACATACCACCTGTAACAAACGGTGCTAGTTGTGAGGTATTAGAGTTGTTCTGAATACCCAAACCTAATTGATATAGATTATTCTTTTTACTTTTTAGGATTAATCCAGCCCCAACATTACTGATTACATCTTCTTTGTTGAATCCCCCATTTAATCCCCAATAAAATTCGTTCTTTGGTAATTCTTTTACAATTGTTGTATTATAAACTGTTGGTATCTTGAAGAACCAATCTACATCTCTTGATTGAATTTGGTTTTGTGAAATAATATCAGTTAGGATACCATATCCTAAAGTTGGATTTGGTTTATTTCCTAATGAATCGGTAACTCCACTTGGGAAATCGTATGTAAGATTGAGAGTATCTTTTACTTCATACTTTGCAAAATAATCTTCTACAATTTTTAAAGTATCAATATCAATTGGTACTTCTACTTCAACTGTTTCTACTTTAGTGATGTATTTTGGTATATATGTTGGAACTTTAACTGTTTTTTCTACAACAACAGTATCAACCTTTTGTTCTAACAATTCATAATCTTTACCACCTACATTTATAATTTCTTTATCTTCTTCTTCACCACCACAACTTCTTAATAATAATACCACACATAGTGCCATTATCATTATTGTTTTTAAATCAAATTTCTTTAACAAGCTCATAATTTTTATCTTTTAGCTTTTCATATGCAGCATTTCTTTTTTCAATAACTTCTGTAAGTTCTTTCTTACCATTTTCGATATCTTTTTCGATTTGTTCTTTTAAAGTTTGTACATCTTCATTGGATGACCACTTTTCAACCGAACCATCATCGTTTACATACTCATGAATATTTTTAACTTCATTTAATGCCTGATTCCACTTTTGTAAAACATCAGTTCCATGTGCTGCCATATTTGAATATACCTTATACTCATTATATGCTTCCCATAATCCATCTTTTTTAATGATTGATTCTTTTTTTGCTAGACATTTAGAACAATATCCAGTTTTAGATATTAATTTTTTATCAGTTACTCCATATTTGGATTTATCACAATCATTAGATTTACATTCAGATAATTTTGATAAAAATTTTCTAACCTCTGACAATTCTGATGATGCTTTGGATTGTTTTACTTTTCCATATGATTTTTGTTCCCAAACTATACCGTTTTCTTCCCACACATCACCAACTTTTCTTTTAGTTGTTTCTTTAATATCAGATAGGGAAATTTGAGTATCTTTTTCATACTCACCAGTTTGAATCATATTTACCAACTTCCTACGAGTTGGGTGCATAAATTTTTTATTGAATTTTTTCTCAGCCATAAATCGTAACTTATATATCCATATATATAAGTATTAAGTTTTTTACTATTCGTAAAATAACCCAAGAATCTGATTGAGAGGTGCAAATGTTCCAGTTAGTTTGAAAGTCTTACCACCATATACAAATACGATTCCCTCATTTGGTACAATTTTGTCCTTTCCACCAATAGAATTTAATCGTTCTAATTCTAATTTTAGTTTTTTAACTTTCTTTGGGTCGCCTGATTTCTTCACATCTTTGATGGTTTGGTCTAACCTCTTCTTCATATCTCTAACTGCTTTGTCTGGATTTACAGTTAATGCCGAACTCATGAATGAAAGTACTTCTGCACCTAAACCTAAAAAGATATTTTCAAATGGTCTAATATTATCTTTAGCCATTTTAGCATGGTCATTCTTATCAATTCCGTTTGCCCACTCTAATGTTTTTTCATCAGTAATATTCCGTTTATCTAATCTGAATGACTTATCGTAAAATGCCCATCTCTTAACTAATCCCATTAAGGTTTTGTTATCTAATTTAGATGGTGATTTCTTATTTACAAAATCCATCCAAAATGCTTGATGATAATCAGCTATGCCATCGTTATCCTTTAATTTAAATTTAGATTGTAATTTTGAAATTTGACTATTATATTTTGCCTTGAATGAAGATAGATTTTTTGACTTTGGTAATTGAACTATCGGTGGTCCTTGAATTGTGTAAGCAGATTGAACTTGTTGATTAACTTGTTTAATCATGCCTGCTAACATTCTTGCAGCATCTTGATTTTCACCAATAGCAATACCATCTTCGTTATATTCCATTGTTCCATGAAATACTAATAGTGCTTGCCCATAAGGTATTACATTAACAGAAGTTGGATAGATAACTTCTAAATTCATAAAACATGCTCCACCTTTGAAGATTTTATCTCTTTGTTTCTCCGAAAGTTTTGAAATAGCTTGGGTTAAATCTTTCATTGCGAAGTTGTATGCCTTTTCCAATTCTCCTCTACCAGCAAACTTCATTGCTACACCATTGATATCTAACGCATTCTCCCCTTTGTTTTTCAAATGTCCTTTGTTTCTTGCTGCAACTAATCTTCCATCTCTCCAACTAACTGCTAATGCTTGTCCATCGGTCTTTTCTCGTGTCAACTCTAAATTCCCTTCTAAAGCACGATTTACAATATCTTTTAGTTGTCCAAAGGTTAAATTGATTTCAGTATCGAATGGATGGTTCATATGTCCATACGCACCACCTTCCGTAATCAATCCTTCAGTAATACCACCACCTAATGCCGGTTCGTAGTATTTCTCTTTTGGTTCTTTATTAAATTTCTTTCTTAATTTCTTTAAGTCTTTTTCATGGTCATCTATCCATTTTTGGTCTGGATATCCATGTGGAGCAAGTTCATCAATTTCATCACCTAAACCAACCTTATCCTTTGGATATACTTTATGGGTACGATATCTAACGTACTCATCTATATCTTCAAATTTATATTCTGGGTCTGGTGTTTTAAAATCATCTTTTCTCATTACGGTCTTAGCGATTACTTTGTTCGCTTGTTTCATAAATGGAATATTGATTTTACTTCTATTATCCTTTGCTACGATTTGTCCGTACAATTGTAAGAAGTTTAAGAAATCCTTTTTCTTCTTTCCTAATCTTTTGAAGAATCCAATTAGTTCTGCTTGAGAAATTGGTTTCTTATTTCGTGGGTCAGTTAATCTATCGAAGAAATGTTTATCAGTTAAAACTACATCAACTGGGTTAAGTTGTTTATCAGCGTAATGGTCAATCTTTTGTAAATCAGCCATTGGGATTTCATCTAATTGAACTTGTACACCTTCTTTTAAGATTCTAAAGTTTACAACTTTTCTACCATTGATTGTTGGCATCCCATGTTCATCTTTACCAATAGTTTTAACAACTGTCTTTTTATTTTTAAATCTACCCGTTAAGATTGTATCACCCACATTTACTGGAAGTTTGATATCTTCTTTTAAGGTGTTTCCAACTTCTTCTTTTTCCTGTTCAATACCAACTAAAGATTCTTCTCTTTCATCTTCTAGCTCAATAAAGTCAACTAATGAATATCCAACTAAACTAGCCACCCTCGTTACATGATTCCACCACTTATCATAAGCTTGTGAACCATAGAAATCTTTTTGGTTAGTTGCAGTTGTTTTACCAGCTACACCAGCTGGGAATGGGGTTACTGCCTTTACAGGCCCATCAGGATAAATTGGATGTGGGTCAATGTCAGTAAGTTCATCACTCATAATTTGAGATAGAACACTATATCCAATTTGTTCTGCTCTTTTTTGAGAAACTCTATCGAATGTTGCAAAGTTTGGATAGATATAATTAGGCCCATCATCAACTGAATCTGGCCCTAATGTAGTTGTTGCTTCTTTGATTAAATCTACATTTTCAGACAACCATTCTTCCACAATTTCCTTTGGAATAAAAATACGATTTTCAGATACTTCTGGAAGTTTTGATAATTTATCTACAATAAAATCAAAAATCTTTTTGTTGAATTTTGGATATACCCTCTTTGTAAAAAAATCTTTTTTATCTTCCTCTGAACCTGATTTTAATCCGTTACGAACTTCAGTTCCACTTACACCACCACCTCCTTCAGGTGCGATGTAAACATATCCTCTATCTTCGTATCCTTCGAAATCAATACCATCTTTATAAGGAGTAAAAAACTTACCACCCAATCTACTAGCATCTTTCTTACCTACAACAGTAACGAATGCAGTTGTATCTTTATCAAACTTATTTAGTACCTCTGTTGGTACATACGGATTTTTAACTTGAACAATTTTATTCTTTGGAATACCAAACATAGTATTCATAATCACCACCTTTTCTTTGAAGTTAAATGGTGATTTTTTATTATCGGTTTTATTAGATGTACCGATATAAACATTATTCTTTCCGAACTTTTTTACTAAATGAGAGTATGTTGCATAATGACCTTTATGAAAAGGTTGAAAGCGGCCAGCATAAACTACAACGATGTTGTCTACACTGTCCGCTTCTCCTAAAATACTCTCTACTAAAAATTGAGATAATTCGTTCATTACAATAGTACTATTTCCTTTGTACTATATAAATATACGATTTTATTCTTTTACCAATTATACTTGTACAAATGGTGAATCTACAACCTCACCACCAGGTACTCCGTTGTTTCCTGCAGGAGCTCCACCTTTTTGTTGTGCTTGTTGTTCCATTTGTTCTTTTAGAGCCTTGTTATAGGTAATTGTACCTTTCTCTAAATTTAATTGACCTCTTGGGTAATCTCTTTCAAGTTTACTTAATTCTTTTCTTAATTCAGAATTAACTTCCTTAAATCTCTCTTCAGCTTGAGTGAATGCCTCTCCGATTCTATCTAATTCAGAGTTTAGTTCATTTCTTCTGATGTGTAGCTCACCAATTTGTGTCATTAATTGTTGTAACTGACCATTGTGTGATTTTAGTTCATTTACCTTTTCCTCTGATAACTGAACCGTTGTTAAATCAATAGATGTTTTTTGTTCTTTTGCCATATGACTATAAATTAATTAATTTGTTTTGAATTCATATATAAATATATAAATTATAAATTTTCGTAATCTATTGTTGTAACACCTCGTTTTTGCACTACTTGTGCCGAACAACGATTTCCGAATTGTATTGATTTTGGAACATCTTCAGTATCTAAAAACTCTTTCACAAATCCTGCAACGAAAGTATCTCCAGCACCAGATATATCCATAATCTCTACTTTTTCGGTTGGGTACATAGTATTATTATACATACACCCATCCTTATCTAATGTAATTATTAACTTTTCTAAAATCCAATCGTTTTCTTCGATAAATTCTTTATTATTTTCGAATTCAGTACGATTAAGTTTTATGAATCGTAAATCCTTACACCATTCACCCAACTTTTTCTTTGTATCACAAATTACATTTGGGTGTTTGAATCCGATATATGCAATATCTTCTTCAGTTAGGAATCCCTTGTTGTAATCGGAAACTACAACCATTGGATATTCCCAAAAATCTATTTTAGATAACCTATCACCTATATTATCAATATTTTTTTCTTCATCAATTCTCAATAACAAAGTATTAGATGGTTCATGAATATGTCTGGTTTTTGTGATTGGAGATTGTTGATGTTCAAAATCTACATCAATATCTAATGCCATTAAATTACCCATTACATTCATCCCCATTCCACCATTATAAACTTCTCTCGTTGGAATAAAAACTGGTGCTGGGCCCTCTGGTGATAATCGAGGTGTATCTCCGTAAATGAAAATATCATCACATTGTTCTCCTATTACTAATACTCTATTCATCTAATAAACCAGTTGTTGAGAATCCTTCTATCTTTGGAAAGTATTCTATTTGTTTAGCATGTCTTCTACCAATGATTCCTTTATTTCTATATTCTTCTCCAATTACAAAAATATCAGGTTTATAATTTTTAATCAAATCAGATAATTCTTTATCAGAATCAAACACTACAATATCAGTTACACCTTCTATTTGAAGTAAATTAAATATTCTCTGATTCTGATTATGAAAGGGTCTACTATCTCCCTTTGATTTTTTTACTCGTTTATCCGAATCGATTCCTATTTTAAGTTCTCCACCAAAAGATTTTGCATGTGCAATTAACTTAAAGTGTCCATGATGAAGAACATCAAAACATCCGTTAATCCAAACTCTCATTTATAAAAACTTTTCTAATTCTTTAATTACCATTTCACCAGTAATTGATTTGGTACATTCGAATTGTCTATTTGTACCTTTGTGGTCAGGACACCAGTTCCAATCACCAGCATCTAACTTTAATCGATTAAAACAACCACTACATCTATCTTTAGGTGCACCAATTCTAACACAATCTTTCATCTCTGCCCAATCGTATGAGAATCCACTTATAAGAACAGTTTTTGTATCCATCGCCCAACTTAACCAACTTAAACCACTACCAATTCCAATAAATGCTTCAGACCTTTCCATTTCATACATAACACCTTGAATTGGCCCCCATGGCAATTTTTCAATTCCAGTTGGTTCAAAGTTACTCATATATCCATTCTGCTCTTTTGATAATAATTTAACTTTATAACCTTTACCCCTTAACCAATCAACAACTTGTTGCCATCCAGTTGGGTTATTCCAATATTTAGATTGAGCAGTACCATGCATTGCAATGGTAACTAACTTTTCTTTTTTAGGATTGTGTTTTTTTAACTTTGGTTTTATTTCTGTATAATCTATGCCAAGTATATCAGTAGCCATTTGTTGCATTGTAACTGATTTCGGGTCAATTGGGTTTTTGAATATATTCACAGAACCATCTTCATTATAAAATAAACCAAGACCATACATTGCATATAAGTTTTCAGCAATGTCACCTGGGTTTATAAATTCAATATTTGGATATTGTTCTACCAATATATCATTATGAAATGTGGATGAAATTACTTTACAATTGTGAATTTTTGCAAATTCTTCAACATAAGGAAACCATGCAAGAGTATCTCCAAGTGCCTTTGAATCTAATGCAATGTAAACTCGTTTTCCACTTGCATCATAATCTTCTTCATAAAATAATTCATCACCTTTCCATACTTTAATATTCCAATCAACGAAGTATCTGATATTTGACTGAGCCCAATGGTTATTTTTTATATCGGTTTCAAAGTGAACAATATTTCTTTTTTTATCTATAAACTGAACTCTATATGTTTCATTTGTATTTCCTAAAATTTCTACTTTAGGCCCATAAACATATGATACCAAAACACGATTTTTGATATTTACGATATTATTATTATTTCTTGTTATCTTATTATAAATCATTTCCAGCTCTTATTTGTATTATCTAATAAAGATACACCCTCCACTTGCTTTGAATATCTATATTGTGTAGTATATCGAGGTCTTCTGTGATGGTAAAATACATGGTTGTACCACAAATCTGCAACATCCCATTCACAATCTTTGATTCTATCCATATACCATCCCTTTTCTCTATTTGGTATTAGATATGCATGTGCCCAATCTTGATTGTAATCGGTTTGCCAAAATGTATCATCTACATCTTTTAACTTATTCCAAGATGGGTTATTTGCAAATCCAATATAAGGAACATTATCTCTTTCCGAAATAAAACATGCTTTATGAACTACATCTACAAAATCTTTTAAATTAGAGTAAATAAATGCATCTGCTTCAAAGATTAAAGTATAATCATAATTTTTCTCATCAATTGTTTCTAATGCATTTCTATGTGCTAGATAACACCCATAATGTCTACCTGTAATATTACCTATACCTTCTTCACCTGAATAAATTGGACTATCTGATATATCATTTGGTCTTCTACAAAATTCCTTTGGAGGTGTCTTGTCATATACCTCATTAATAATAGGTTCATAATCAAATCCAAGCCTCTGTAATTGTTTTAGTGATTTAGAACTAATAATTTCACGAGAATCATTAGGTCTTGTTAGCATATGTTTGATTTGAATCCTTGGTCTTTTTCTAAACCAATTGGATTTCAAATCGTTAGAACTTCTTTCAAACTGACCATAGAAATATTCATTAATTGCTCGTATAACATCTGGAAACTCTTTAAGACAATCATCCCCTGCAATTATTCCACCAGGCTTTACTTTATAAAACCAAGAGTTTATATCACTCTTAACATCTTCATAAGAATGACCCGCATCTATCATCACAAAATCTAATGAATTATTTAAAAAATAACCAGAAGAATTTACCGATGTATCTTTAATTACATTTATATCAGTTTGATTCTTTGATATAATTGTATTGTCCATAAATTCGGTGTAGATATCACCATCATATAAATTCAATGTACTATTGTGAATATCTTCACTTGGCGAACCTTTAAATGTATCAACTGCAGTAA
>Ga0181570_10004237_pt1 | contig 10581 bp, 8 predicted proteins | sample 101ome_18_FD_148667 | JGI IMG/M metagenome (GOLD analysis project Ga0181570, IMG submission 148667) | Coastal salt marsh microbial communities from the Groves Creek Marsh, Skidaway Island, Georgia - 101406AT metaG (spades assembly) | ecosystem: Environmental > Aquatic > Marine > Intertidal zone...
TTCCAGGTGCAGAAGCTCCAAAATTAATCACTAAAGAAATGCTAAAAGTTATGAAACGAGGATCAGTAATTGTTGATGTAGCAATTGACCAAGGTGGATGTACCGAAACAAGTAAACCAACTACGCATGGTGATCCAACTTATATTATAGATGATGTCATACATTATTGTGTAGCCAATATGCCAGGTGGAGTTCCAAGAACTTCTACTCTTGCATTAAATAATGCTACATTGCCATTCTTAGTAAAAATTGCAAACAAAGGTTATCAAAAAGCGCTGAGTGAAGATAAAAACTTTTTAGCAGGCTTAAATGTTTATAAAGGGCATGTTACTTATAAAGCAGTTGCAGATGTTTTTGGATATGAATATCAGGATCCAAAAGATTTGTTTTAAGATAAAAAATATTTATATTATTAAGGTATAAATGTATGAAGAAAATATTCAAAATAATTTAAAAAAAATAAAATTTATTTATATTTTATTTTTAATATTTTCATCTTTTATACAAATTTTTATTATCAAAAATTATGACAATATTTTAAGTTTAGTTTTTGTTATTGCGTCAAATTTATTAATCTATTGGTATTGCTTAAATTTTAACAACATAAAAAATAACCCCATATCAACGTTTTCATTAATTTTTACAAATTTTTATACAAATTCAAGTTCGATTTTTTTAAAATCAGCTTATTTTAAGCCTTTAGATGAAAACTTATATGATCCAAACAAAACATTTTTGTTTTTATTTTTAATTAATTTTTTATTCATAATTATTCATCTAATATATAAAAAAATTTTTTTTTTTAATAACTTAAAAATAAAAATAAATAATATATTTAAATATATTAGCAATCATCAAAGTATTAACAAAAAATTATTAATTTATATTGGTTTAGTTTCTCTCATATATTCAGCAATAGGAGTAACATTTTTTGCAGAGATCATTTATGCTGATAATAAATCCGGACCAAATCTAGCAGGAGACATAATTAATGGTATTAAAGTTTTTTATATGGCACCATTTATAGTTTTATATACACAAAAAGAATACAATTTTAAAATAGATAAAAATGATTTTTTTTTAATTTTCGTATCTCTTTTAATTGTTATTTATCTATCTCTAGGTTTAAATTCCAGATCTTCATTTTTTGATATAATTTTTAATGGATTATTAATTTATTCTTTTTTGATTTTTACCGGTAAAATAGAAATTAAAGTATTAAGATTTAATAAAATAATTTTAATAGTTTTATTATCAATATATGTAGGTAATTATATTGAGAAATTTTCTGAAACATACATTGATGTTAGAAATGAAAGATTGTCAACAAGTCCAATTTTTAATATTAAAAATCATCTAAAAACTTTCACTCTAAGTAATGCCAAAGATAATTATGTTCATATTTCTAAAGAGATATTTAATGAGCAATATTATTCAGTTAACATTCTGAATAGATTAAATGTTATTAAAGCTACAGATAATATTCTTTATGCAAAAAAATATTTAAGCAAAAATCAAATAAATAATCTTTTAGATTATGAAATTGGAAAAATGATAAGTATCATTCCTGCTCCTTTGATTAAGATTTTTGATCAAAGTTTTGATAAAAATGTATATCTTGGATTTACTTTAACCTCAAAGGCATACATGGAAGTCGATAAACTTTATAATAGTGGCAAAGACAATGGATTAGTATTTGCAATTTTATTTTTGTATGAAAATTTTTATATGAATATAGCCTATTTTATAATTGTAATTTTATCATTTTGTATTTTAGATGCTTTTAAAGACAAAGAAAATTATTTCATTTTATTCTTTGTTTTAATGTATGCTACTTCTGGTGGTTTAATTAATATTGTTACCTCAGGAAGTATTGCTGATTTATCATTAACGTTATTTAGAATAATTCCTCAATCATTGATTATATTTTATTTGTTCAACTTTTTTTATTCAAAGTTATCGAGATAAAAATTTTTATTAATTATTTTCACAATATTGTTTTCAAATGAAAATTTATCTAAATTATTAATTATTTTTTTATGACCATTAAAAGCTATATTTGATCTTAATTCTTTATTAATAAGAAGTTTTTTTATAATTCCAATGCATTCCATATTATTTTTAAAAAAAATAGCTTCTTTGTTGTTTTGAAATATTTCCTCATGAGTTTTAGTTTTTTTTGCTAACAAAAGTGTTCCGATATAAGGAATTTCTAGTGATTTATTTGTAATATCGTCATTGTTATCTTTTGAAGGTAAGCAGATAGAAATTTTAGAGGACTGTATTAATTTTACATACAAATCATCATTCGTAATTTTTTTTCCAAAATATTTTTTAAAATCCTTAAAATATTTAAATTTATTCCAATGATCTCCATATATTTTAAAATTAATTTTATTTTTTATTAATTCTAAAGCTAAATTTCCTCTTTCTGGAAACCATGTACCAATCATTATTACGTCAGTTTTAAACTTATTAATTTCATATTTTGATAGTTTTCTCTTTTTTTGTTGTTTAATTTTAAATGTAGGAGGAATCCAAACTGTATTCTTTAATTTAAATTTACGAGCAAATTTAAATCTATTTTTTTGCATAAAAATTATTAAATCAAAAAGTTTTAAATTTTTGAGTATTAATTTCCATTTCTGATTATCACGTTCCACAAATGGATTGTCAGGACAATAAAAGAATATTTGTTTAGATAATTGTTTTAAAAATTGAATAGTCTTATTTCCAATCAAATTTTCGTTATGTATATAAATTAAATCATATTTTTTTTTTAATTTTTTACTTAAAAAATAAAACACTATAAAATCATTTATCATGGGATTGTAATGCCAACTTATTTTTTTTATAGATTTAATTAAAAAATTAATTTTTTTTAGATCAATTAATTCAACGTATGAGTATTTTTTTTTTAAAATTGAATATTGATAAAAGGAATAACCATATTTATCACTATCACCTAGATATAAAATTTTCATTAATTTAATTTTTATAAATAAATTTAATCCAATTACTAAAATAATTATTTTTTAAAAGATTAAAATTGACGTTAAAACAGATTTTGCAATTTTGTTTTAACTTTTTAAGTTTTTTCAAATCTAAGTTTATAAATTTTTCAAGACCTTCTTGAATTGATTTTTTATTATCATTTATAATTATTCCAGAGTTAAATTTTTTTATTTTATTATAAACACCAACCTTATTTGAACAAATTACTGGCGTTTTGACAGACAAACTTTCAATTACGGAAACTCCAAAGTTTTCACCATGAGAAGGCAATATAGAACATTTTGAAAAAGAAATAGCACCCCATTTTAAGTGATCTTTTAAAAAGCCGAGAAAATAAACTTTATTTTTTAAGTTATTTTTTTCTACAAATTTTACCAGCTGCCTAGCATAGTTATTATTTATTTCTCCAGCAATTAAGAGTTTATAATTATGTTTTTTTTTTAAATCTTTGAATGCTTGAACTAATAAATCACAACCTTTCTTGGGATGAATCCTACCTATGTATAAAATTGTTTTTTTCTTTTTTAAGAAATTAAATTTTTTTAGAAATGCAATTTTACTTTTTTTTAAATTAATTTTTTTTGGTATAATCCCATAATTAACTTTTTTAATATTTAATTCTTTAGTATCAACAAAAGTGTTTTTTAAATGCAAAACTTCTTTTTCAGAGTTAGCAATCACATATTTTGCCTTTAGTAAATTTTTCTTTTCTATAAAAAACCAATATATTTTTTTTTTAATACTTTTAAATAATTCAGTTCCAAAATATGGGTCAAGCATACCATGTGTGAATACTATATATTTATTCGGTATAATCAATCTTGCGCACAGAGTCTGAAATTGCCAAATACCATGAATGATAAAAAGTTTATAATTATTTCTATTTTTGATGAGCCAAATTAATAATTTAAAACTAAAACCATATTTTAAAAATTTTTGATTTAGATTAATGTAATTAATTTTTTTATTGTGATTAAAATTAATTTTTTTTTCTAAATGAACAACATCATGTTGAATATTATTTAGATAATTTGAATAAGCTAAATCTTTCAAGGAATGAGAAGGCCCACCTACCTCTAATTTCATGCTATTTATGATGCTTGCAATCTTATATTTTTTCATAATTTAATCTAAATTTAAGCGATTTATCTTTAATGATTAATTATAAACATATTAATTTAAAGTAGTTTATAAATGTGTAAAACGAATCAATATATTAAAAAAACTATTTTTTTTAATTTATTTTTTTAATTTTTAATCTAATTGAATTTATTTTTAATATATTATGTGTTTTTAAAGCTGTTTTAGTAATAAAAAAATTTATATATTTAATTTTAGTCAAACATTCATGGAAAAAAACTTTTTTAGCACAATAGCAAAAATAGCTGAAAATCTAGAAATCAGATATTACTGGATTGTTTTTTTAAAATATTTAAAGCCTATAGCTTTCATTTCTATATTAATGACATTATTGACCTTGCTAATTTCTTTAAATATAGAAAAAAAATATAAGAGTTATGCATCAGTCGTTATTGAGGCAGATGAAAGTAAAAAAATTGTAAATATTGAAGAAGTTTATTCGCTTGATAATCAAGAAAGTAGAATAAATAATCAAATAGCAATTTTTAGTAGTGATGAAGTTATTGATTATATTGTAGATGATACAGTAATGTTTGTTGAATTTCAGAGTTTATTTAATGGTTTAAAACCATCCTTTTTTTCGAAGATTTTCATTCGGAAAAAAAATTTAAATAAAGAAACTTTAAAAGATTATTTAAAGTCTAATTTTTCTATCAATAACATTCCTAGAAGTGATGTATTGGAATTATCTTTTGTTTCTTCAAGCCCTAAAATTGCTCAATTAGCATTAAAAAATATAATTAACTCTTATCAAAGGTACGAGATAGACTCTAAAATAGTCATTACTTCATACGCTAATGAAAAAATTACAGAAAGATTGAAAGATCTTACTATTCAAATGGAGATTGCTGAAGCTAACTTAGCGAAATATAAAGAAGAATATGGCTTAGTTGACACTGGAAATGTTAAAGATTTAAAAATAAAACAAATTGAAACTATTTCTCAAAATATACTAAATTTACAGGGCGAAATAAGTTTAATTCAATCAGATTTGCTTTCAATTAAATTAGCCAAAGGTGATATTAATCAATTAACGTCAATTAAAGAGCTGATGTTGCGACCTGAGATTAAGGATATTTATGATAGTTTGAGAGGATCGAAAAATAATTTAGAGTCTTTAAGATTAATATATACCGACCAACATCCTAAAGTATCAAAAGCATTAGATACTATTCAATCCTATGAAATTCAATTAAAGAATATTATTCAAGAAAATATTGAAAAAAAAACATTTGAATTAACCAATTTGAAAAACTCAATTGATATAAATCAAAATGATTTAACTAAAGCAACTAAGGAATTAAGAGAATTAGAAGATAAAGAGTCCGGAATGATGAAATTTTCAAGAGAGGTTGAAAGTAGCAGAAAATTATATGAGACTTTTTTACAAAGAGTAAAAGAGACAAATGAAGCACAAAATTTACAGGTATCAAATGTTAAAATTATTGAAGAACCTATTGCATCGAATGTCCCGATTTCACCTAACGTAAAAAAAAATTGTTTAATTATATTTTTATTATCTTCAATAGGAGTTTATTTTTATTTATTTTATAGAGATTTAAACAGCTCAACAGTTAAAGATCCAACTTCACTTGAAATGTTTGATACATTAATACTCGCTAGTTTGCCAAAGGTGAATATTGCAAGAAAAGGATTTCATATGATGCAGATGTACATTGAAGATAATGATGCTGCATTTTCAGAGTCTATTAGAAATGCAAGAACTGTAATGGAGTCAAAATTCAAGCCTAATAAGACTTATCTAATAACTTCAAGTAGCCCCTCTGAAGGTAAAACTACTGTCGCATTTAACTTGGCTTTATCTTTGCAAAAAAATTATAAGGTTTTATTAATAGAGGCAGATATTAGACGACCTTCTGTAGCCTCAGGTTATTATGAATTTGATGACAAAAAAAAAGGTTTAAGTGAAATTTTAATTAACGAAAGTACTTTTTCAGATACAATACAAACAGTACCAGGTACTAAACTAAATTTTATAGCATCAGGAAAAAAGAGAACCGATTTATCTGATATTGTTAATGTTGTAAAATTAAAAAAATTTTTTAATTTGTTAAATAAAAAATATGACTATGTAATTATTGATAGTCCTCCTATACTTCCTGTATCTGACACTTTAGTACTTACTCAAGCAAGTGACTATACCCTTTACGTTACTAGATCAAACGTTACTGGGTTACTATCTTTAATGTCAGGTATTAAAAAATTGAAAAATATAAATAAAAAAATTGATGCCTTTATACTTAATGATTTAGACACCTCAAAACATAGTTATTATGGTTATTATTATCAACAAAATTATTATTATTCAGGTGAAGATAAAACTTATTGATTTTTTAAATGATCAATTTTGAAAAATTATTTCAAAAAGATGATGAAATTTTTGTAGCTTATTCTCATTTTTTTCAATCACTAATTATATTATTTTCTTTATATATTACCTCAATTTTAGATAAGAAATATTATTTTGGATATTTTTAAAATTGATTTATTTATAAGTTCTAAATATTTTTTATTTACCATTTCTGTTTTTTTATCCCATCTAATGATTTTTTATTTTGTTAAAAATCATAAAAATTATGTAAAAACATTTTATTATTTTTTTTTTTATGATTTAAAAAATATATTAACAGTATACCTTGTTTTAGTAATCTTTTTTAATTTTTTTGAAAAAAAACATTTTGATTACTTGTGGTTTTTTAATTCATTAATTTTTATTGTAATTAATTTATTTTTACTCAAAATTTTAAATAATAAAATTTATCGATTTTTAATTATTAATAACATAATTCAAAGAAATATTTTTCTGATCGGAAAATTTAATACGATTAAAAAATTTATTGATATTTATAAAAATAAAAATAAAAAATCACTAATCAAGTGTTGTATTATTACAGACAAACACAATTTAGATTATTTCAATGAGTTAAAAATTCCAGTTTTTTCTTACGATAAAAACTTTTTTGATATATTAAATTATCATTATATTGGGCAAATTTGGTTTGAAATCGATGAAGACTTTTTTGTTGATAGTAAAATTAATATTGAAGATTTATTAAAACTTCCTTTTGATATTAAATTATTTTGTAAAGCAAATTCAAGAAATTTGATAAAATTAGTCACTAAACAATTTAACTTAACCTCATCTAATGAAAAAAAACAAAATTATTTTTTTTATTCAATTAACAATTCAAGATTTAATGGATTACCTTTATTATTAAAATTTATTTTTGATAAAATTTTTTCAATTATAATTTTAATTTTAACTGGCCCAATTATATTAATAGCAATTTTATTGATATTAATTGAAGATGGTTTTCCACTAATTTTTACGCAAACTAGAACTGGTTGGGATGGTCGAAAATTTAAAATTTATAAGTTAAGAACTTTAAAAAAAGAAAATTTTGATAAAACGATACAAGTAATACCTAATGATAAGCGTTTACTTTTTTTTGGAAAATTTATTAGAAGATTTAGTATAGATGAATTGCCACAAATTTTTAATGTGATTCAGGGAGATATGTCATTGGTTGGTCCAAGACCACACATGATTGAACATAGTAAAAAATATTCCAATGTTATCAAAAATTTTTTAACTAGACATAAGTGCAATCCAGGAATTACTGGATGGGCTCAAATACATGGCTTCAGAGGAGCAACGCCAAATGATGATTTGATGAAAAAAAGAATGGAATATGATATCTGGTATTTAAAAAATTGGTCATTAGGTTTAGATTTTTTAATAATGTTCAAAACAATTTTCGCCATTTTAAAATATAAAGTTGATTAACAATCAAATTTGACAACTCATGATTGAAATTATACTTTTAATTTCATGATTCGAAATTTAAAAAAAATTATTAAAAACACATTATCGGAATTTAAGTATTCTAGTTATGGTAATAATTTTTTTAAATATAAACTGGCAAGGAATTTAGAAAACGTTAAACAGCATATCAATAGATTTAGAATTCAAAAAAGTGAAAATGTGGAACCAAAAAATAATTTTCAAAAAAATTTAAATGATATTTCGAATGAAAAAATCTTAAATCAGGTTCACCACTTAGCTCTAAAAGAAAAAAATAAAAAAGAAATTAATGAGACTGATAATAAGAATAAAAAATTTCTTAAAAAAAAGTTAAAAAGAAAACTCAGTAGAATTAAAAGAAAAATTAAAAGATATAAATTTACAGAATTAAATCAAACTGATACAAATAACCAAAATAAACTAATGACTGATAATATTGATAATAAAGAAAATAGATTAGATGTTTTAAATACAAAAATTAAAACTTTACATTTAGAATTATTAAAAATTCAATCTACAGAAAATAACAACTTAGAATCAGGTGAAGTAAAAAAATTAAAAAATAAATATAAGAAAAAAATTAAGAAATTAAGAAACAAATTAAATAAATTCTCAAAAACTGAAATACAAAAAAATAACATCATAGAATTAAAAAATAACAATGAAGCTAAATTAAATTCTAATTTTAATATTGAAGAACATAAAGAAAAATTAGAGGCCACAGATCAATTAGAAATTAAGTTACAAAATGAACTAAATAAATATAAAAATGAAAACCAATCACTTTTGGCCAAACTTAAAGAATTAGAGAGTAATCAAGTCAATGAGAGTTACAAATTAAAGTATGAAGAATTAGAATTAAAATTAAAACATTATCAAGAAGAAAATCTTAGATTGTCTAATAATATATTGCAGCATGAAAAAAAAATAGAAATTATGAAAAATCAAATAGACAACTTTGAAAATTTAAAACAAAAATTATATGAACAAGTAAACAACTTAGGGGATACTCTACTTAATAATGATAACATAGAGAGTTTGTACATAAAAAAAGATAATTCAAATCTTGAAAATAAAAACCAAATTAAAAAAACAGTAAATATCAATAATTTTGATAATTATTATGAGACATCAGTATCTCAAAGTAATAATGAATTATTAACTAAACCTATCAATTTCACTGCCGAAGATCTAGATAATCAAATTAAAGATATATTTAACAATTAAATCTTAGTTGATTATTATAAATATATTTAAGGGAAGTCTAAGATTGGTATATAATAAATATATAGTGTTAAAAAAAACTTTAAATAAAATAATACTAAGTTTTTTATTGCTAACTAATTTATATGCTGCAGAAGTTAACCAAGATAGTTTTAATCAATTAATTAAATCTCTTGAAGAAAATTTAAAGACCTACGAAGTTACCACTCAAACTAGTTTACTTAAAAAAAATGAGGAAATTATAGGCGAATTTAATGAATTATTTAAAAAATTACCCAAAGACCAAAAATTAGAAATTTTAACAAATACCTCTAAAAATATAAACGATCTAACTGCTAACATGTTATTAAAGATAGTTAGTAAGGATTTTGAAAATCAATCTAATTTAGATTTTTTAACTCCAAGTGAACAGCTACTATTTAGTAAAGCGTTAACAAATATAATAGACACAAGTTATAAAAGTGATCGAATTTATAATGATAGTGCTTACGAGATCGCAAAAATTATAGTTAATTCTGATATAATAACCGCAAATAATTTGATTTTAGTAGTTAACAAAACCTCATCAGAAAATAATAATTCAAAAAACCTCTCCTCTAATATTTTATATAATATAAGTAAATTAAATTCAAAAAAAATAGATGAATTATCAGATGATATTTCAAACGAATTTATCAAACAATCTTTAAATGAACTAGAAAATGATATTGTTATAAAAAAAACAAAAGTAAAAAAAAAAATAGATTTTGAAAATAATTTTAGTCAAACACCACTTATTGCAATTAGCTCGAGTGTTTTAAGTGTGAATAAGAGTCTTACTGAAAAAATAGCAGACAATATTATTAAATCAGATTTAAAAAAGAAAGATGAGCTAAGTTTTAAATTAGCCCAACAAACAAATATTTTAGATGATTGGCAAAATAATGAAAATAAAGAAATAATCGAATCTAAATCTAAATTTGTAGAAAAAATTTTTCCAGAAGCATTTAAGAATATTAATGAGGAGAAAATGGAATTTGCTATTGAAATTGTTTTAAATTCAGATCTTGCTACTTCAAATAAAACTATTGAAGCTGTTGTTGACTCTTATATTGATAATAATAATAATTTTTTTAAAGTAGAAAAAGATTTTTTAGAGAAAATGCAAGATGTTATAAAGGCAACTAAAATTAATAATAATCAATTTGCTAGAAATGAAGAAGAGGCTGAAATAATTTTGAAAAGTTTTTATACTGATCCTATTTCACCAACTGTTCTCAATAATCCTCAGCTTGCTTATGTTTATAGTGGTTTTCCTCTAGAGAAGTTTGAACAATTTTCAAATGTCTCTCCTAATTAAATGCACTTGACAGTAAATAAGATTAACCAAATAATTT
>Ga0181570_10004241_pt1 | contig 10571 bp, 8 predicted proteins | sample 101ome_18_FD_148667 | JGI IMG/M metagenome (GOLD analysis project Ga0181570, IMG submission 148667) | Coastal salt marsh microbial communities from the Groves Creek Marsh, Skidaway Island, Georgia - 101406AT metaG (spades assembly) | ecosystem: Environmental > Aquatic > Marine > Intertidal zone...
GTAAAGATCATCACAAAGACAATATCCACGTCGGTTGTAACCATGTCGACACCGGTTTCAAGACCAAGGATGAACAAGCCGCCAAGCAGGATCGCCATTGACGAGCTGCCCGGAATACCAAACGCCACCGTCGAGGCCAGTGCCCCGCCCTCAACCGCATCATTTGCAGCTTCGGCACCGATAACGCCCTCAATATTGCCCTTGCCAAAGGTTTCCTTTGATTTTGAGGTTTGTTTTGCATGACCGTAGGCAATAAACGCCGCTGGCGCACTGCCTAGACCCGGGATAATCCCGATGGTTGTGCCGATTGCGCTACAGCGCATCACCAGCCACCATTTCTTAAAGGCAATACCGATGCCCTCAAAAATCTGCTTTTGCGTCTGGCCAGCGCTAAGCGTGCCATGCTGCTTGTCAACAAGGCTGCCGCCCTTGACGAACAGATCGAACATCTCGGCAACCGCAAACAAACCCAGAATAACTGGCACAAGCGGCAACCCGTCATAAAGCTCAAGCAACCCAAATGTGAAGCGTTCCTGATTGGTGACATTGTCAATACCAATCATTGACACCAGCAAGCCCAAAAGACCGGCAATCAAGCTGCGGGTCATATCTTCCTTGCCAAGCACCGCGATAAACGTCAATGCGAGGAACGACAGGACAAAGATTTCTGGTGGGCCAAAGAACAGCACAACCTGTTGAAGCACTGGCAGCAATAACGCCAGCGCAACCGCCCCAAAAGTAGCACCAAGGAAACAGGACGTCATTGCAGCACCAACCGCAACACCCGCCTTGCCTTGCTCACGCATCGGCGGGCCGTCAAGCAACGTTGCCGCGTTCTGCCCTGTTCCGGGCGTACTAAACAGGATGGCAGTCAAACCGCCACCTTGAGCAACAGTTGCGTGCGCTGCCAAAAGAAATGCAATTCCGGGGGCCGGATCCATTTTATATAAAAACGGAATTAACATCGCCATCGCAAAATGCCCGCTAAGACCGGGAATAATGCCGATGATCATGCCAAATATAGAGCCAACAATAAGGAATGGCAGGACCTCAAAACTGATCGCCTGCGCAAAACCTGAAACCAGTCCTTCTAAGATACCCATAGCGTGTCCTATAGTTTCTAAAAATAGATTAACTTATGAATAGATGGGAAAAACAGGTGCATCACACCCAAGCGAGCATGATGCACCTGCAGTTTCAATAGCCGATTAGTGCGGTCTAGAGCTCACCACGGATTGCAGAAATAAACATCTTTCTGACATCATCAGGCAGGTCAGTTGCCTCTTTTGTCAGCTCTACCATTTCTTCACCAGATGCGTAATCAACCGCCCTCTTGGCCTTTTTGGCCTTGCCGAGGAATTCTTCATCAGCCACAGCTTTGGCAAAGGCATCACGAAGGAATGCCAGACGATCAGCTGGAATACCAGGAGGGCCCGCGATTGGCCGGCCAACAGCTGACAAGGCTTCCCAGCCAACGATGATCTTCATTGCCTTGTCGGCATTTGGCAGGTTTTTCGCAAGCTCACGAATGGTTGGCGTATCCGGCATATCCTTGTGACGCTTTTTACCGCTTTGCATCACAATCTGGTTGTCACCGCTCTTTACCGATTTACGCGCACTGCCCCAAGATCCCCACATGCCGACAACGTCGCCGCGCTTCATGGCTTTTCTAATGGGGCCGGAACGGTCAAATCCATGGATCACGTCCTGATTGAATTCAAACACTTTGCCGATAATAACCGTATCAACATAGGTTGATCCACCAAGGCCAGTCGCCCCCATTTTAAATGGCTCTTTCACCGCTTTCAGTGACTCATAGCTATTAAAGCCACTAGCGACTGACGTGCTCATCACCCGGGTATCAGCCGTTACGCGGCCAAGATAGCTATAGTCCGCGACCTTATAGGTGGCGCCTTTGATCTCGGCGAGTTCGTTCGTAATCATCGCGCTACCATTGATAATGCCGATTGTAAGGCCATCACTTGGTGAGCGGAAAATCTCGTTCGCCCCTGTCATACCGCCAGCGCCGCCCTTGTTCAAAATTTCGATGCTAGCACCGGTATATTTTTCCATTACTGGCGCAAGAAGGCGCGCGTAATCGTCATAGCCACCACCGGGCTTGTAGGGCACGATAAACTTGATCTTTTTCCCCTTGTAAAAACTAGCTGCATCCTCGGCCTGTGCCGGTGCAACCTGTAAAAGCCCTGCCATTGGCAGCGCCAGTCCAAGAGATAGTAATCCCGTCAGAAATACGCGTCTCATTTTTCCCTCCCAAGAAACATTATAAAGTATCCCAGCCACCACTATCAGCAATGCCTAGCGCGGCGCGGGTACGCATGTATTATGAAAAAGTAAACCTGAAATAAAATTAGCCGTCAACGGCACAGCGTTCTTTATATAAGAACATCTTCATTTTTTATGAAACGGACCTAGCCTAGAGTTATCAAAATGACACCAGTGAAAGCAAAAATCGATGCAAACACCATGCTGAAACTCATTTTACGCTCCAACCTAAACACGAAAATTGATAGATAGCTAGCAATAAATATCTCAAGAGATGCGATCATCACAACAACAATCACAGTCTCATAAACAATTGCGGCGAAGAACAGAATCTGTCCCAGCGAAACAGCAATACTGGCCATAATCATCCAGCGATCAAGGTCTGTGAAAATGCCGGTTAGCCGGCCGCGCAAGGATTTGACGAAAAGCCCCGCCAGCAAAAACGCAACAAGACCAGCCAACGCACTTACAAAGGTGCCAAACGCCGGATATGGTAATTCAAAAATACCAAATTTACGGAAAATATAAGCACTACCATAGGCCAGCGCCGAAAGAACACCAAAGCTGTAATCCCAAACCGGCGGTGGAGCATCATCACCAACCTGCTGATTTTTTGCGCTTTCCCGCATCATTAGCAAAAAAGCAAATAATAGCACCGCCATGCCAGCAGCACCAACCATGGTGATCACTTCACCCAGGATTAGAAACGCAAGCAAAGATGAAAAAAACGGATTCATCCGCTTGACAGTGGATGATCTTACGACGCCAAGACGGCGCACTGATTTATACAGGAAACTGCGCCCGACAACCATCGATAAAACACCGGCAAGCGCATAAAGGGCAACGCCCTTCCACCATGACGTACTAGCAACCGCCTGCATATCGAGGCTTTCGGTGGCCAGCCAAATCACCGCAGCAAACACTGCCGTGACAAGCACTGAAAACACCACGCCGCGGCTGTCACGCCGCCCGGACGAGCGGGCGATCAATACATTCGCAACCGCAAAGCAGAAGGCCGAGGCAAGCGCCAATCCCTGCCCAAGCAGCGCTTCACTCACCACCACACACCGTTAAGCGCACGCTGGGAAACATAAACAGCATCAGGAGTACGGGCCTGACGATGCCGGGATGGAGCAGAATCTGTCATCTAGTCTGCTGGCGGCTGCCAAACATCCTCGAACCCTTCGGCAGGTTCCAACTGGTCAAACCAGTCAAGGCCAATCGCCTTCATCACGCGGCTATTCACCACAATGACCCGCGCCTCGACATCGGATGTATTAAAGCGTTTATGCGCAACATATGGCGGCACGTAAATAAAATCACCCGGCCCCCACTCAAAGGTTTTCGGGGTGGTGTCCCATTCCCAAACAAACTTTTCGTCACATTCGAAATTCACGTCGTAATGATGATCATAACCGCGACCTTCAATCACAAAGGCAATTTCTTCCGATAGATGACGGCTGGTTCCGGTTGCTTTGCCAGCGGCGATAAACTGCATATAGATGTCGATACAGCATTCTTTTGTGTTCATCCGCTCATTGATCACATGTTTGATCAAACCGTCGGCCGAACGTTCCATTGGCATCTGGTCGTGTTTGACAACATTCAGCCGATCCTGATATTCGCGGCGAAATTCCTGACTGGCTTCAAGCGCCTGCTTATAGAAATCAACTTCAGGGCCCTCGGATTTGGCCCGCTGGCGCTCGATTGCATCTGCAAATGTAATTGGATCCATAATTTCCTCACCCTATCATCGCGGGGTCTTCGTGATTTAATTCCGGCGCACGCCATTACCGGCAATTGCCTTGTTTAGAGCTAACTCCTCAGAGATTTTCCGGTGGGCTAAATCCTTCATAACCCTCTACCGGCTCTGTTGGCGGATAATGCACCATCTTTTGAAAGATCATATGCATGAACAGGAACAGCGGCTTGGCCTTTAGAACCAGAACATAGGTTTCATCGTCTGAGTCTGAAAGATGCTGATGAACACAGGCATTCTCGACAATCAGCGCGTCCCCCGCTTCCCAATCTAACCGGCGGCCATCATGAATATCATGACCTTTGCCCTTCAGCACAAAAAACACTGCCGAATTCATATGGCCGTGGGTTTGCCCATAGCCGTGCGGTGCGTACACATCGACATGCGCCTCGATGGATTGTGCAATTTTGTTGGCTTGCGGGTTAATGACCTTTTTACCAAAGCTTTGCGGGCCACCCTTCCAGTTCAGATCACTTGTTTTATAGATCCTCGGCTGGCTATAGAGTTCCTGCTTTAGTTCACCATATGTGCCCTCAAGCGCGCGAACAAAGGTGCGTTTTTTCGCCCAGCGTTCCCAGACAACTTCATTCTTGCCATCAAATTCGGTGGTTTCTGCCATCTTCAACTCCCGTTAAACAGGCGTTTAGAATAGGCTGCTGACTAATTCCTGTCAACAGGACAATGTTCCATATAAAGGAACGATTTAAATTTTCTCATAGATATTATTTTTCTGGATCAGCGGCTGTCTCAGCCAAATCCTGACCAAGGTAACTTGCCGAATTACCATAAAGCAGCATCTTGACCTTATCCGGCCCAAGCGTTTTCACAAGCTGGTCAACCTGACCGAATAAGGGCAAGGTAATGCCGCTTTGCTGCGCCAGGTCAAGCGCCACATCCATATCTTTTTCATGCCATGTAAAATTTGTCGAGTCCCAGCGTTCCAGCGTGGTATTGCGGGCCGGACATTGCAGCAGGATTTCACGCATATGTTGGGCATTAATGCCATGACTTTTTGCCATAAACAAAACTTCATAATTCGCCACACAGGCAGCCCAATGCATCATGTTATTGCAGGCTTTGGCAACTTGTCCGCTGCCAATGGCACCAACATGAAGAACATCACGGCTATAGGCCATCATCGCCGGTTTCAGCTGTTCGACAACCGCCACATCGCCGCCGCACAAAGACAACAGATTGCCATCAACCGCACCTTTTTTGCCGTAACAGACCGGCGCATCGATAAAACCGATACCGGCCGCTTTTGCCGCCTTGGCAAGCGGTGCCATCGAGTCTGGATGACAGGTCGCCAAGACCGCTATTGCCGCGCCATCACCAAGCCCAACCGCCAGCAATTGCGTGACCACGTCACTTGTCTGTGCATCGGTTGCAACAATAATGAAAAACACGTCGGCGCTGTTTGCCAGATCGGCAATACCCGATACCGCAACCGCGCGCGGATCAATCGCAGCAAGCGCCACAGGGTCCAGATCAAACGCGGCCACATCATGGCCCGCCGTTACAAGATGGCGGATAATTTCACGGCCCATAACCCCGGCCCCAACACAGCCAACCCTCATCTTCACCACCTCATTACCCGGCATATCCCTCGCCGATGAAACACGGTTTGGGCGATTGAAATCAACCATTTTGGCCAGCCATGTGGCCAAGCTTGATCTTGTGGTGATCCCGGAGGGACTCGAACCCCCTACCTACAGATTAGGAATCTGTCGCTCTATCCTGATGAGCTACGGGATCACAAACCTCTTATGCCCGAATTTATCTTGGAATGCCAGTGGCCAGAAATAAGCAATGAGCCATCAGCGATAAGCGACCATTGAGCAGCAAAGGTGGTTGTTTTACCTGGCAATCTTCACGCCCGTTTATATACGCAAAGTTCCTTTCATTGACAAATGCGGTCTCAAGGCGCATAAGACCGCCAAAGATGTGGCGCGCTAGGGGCGATGCTACCTTCGCGAAAAGCCATGCGCTAGAAAACAAACTTATGTCAGATATGAATCAAGACCCTGCCGAAATTTCGGCCCCAACACCGCCTGTCAGCTTTGACAGTTTCGACCTTCCCGAATTGATGCTGGCAACGCTAGCCCGCGAAGGCCTGGTTGCACCAACCCCCATTCAAGCCATGTCAATACCGCTTTTGCTGGAAGGCCGAGACCTCATCGGGCTTGCCCAAACCGGCACTGGCAAAACCGCCGCATTTCTGCTGCCATTGATGACGCATCTTGGCTATAGCGCCGCGGTTCGCGCCGGACAGCCGCCAAAGGCATTGATCCTTGCGCCAACACGCGAGCTTGCCAATCAAATTGAACAGAATGTCAGTAAATTATCGGCGGATCTGAATATCCGGCATCTCGCCGTATTTGGTGGTGCCCGTTATGATGCGCAAATTCGCGGGTTACGCCGCGGTGTTGATATTGTTGTGGCGACGCCGGGCCGGCTTGAAGATTTGATGGATCGCGGTGCCTTTGATCCCAGCGGCATCACCCATTTTGTACTGGATGAGGCTGACCATATGCTCGATCTGGGTTTCTACCCACCGATCAAGCGTATCGCCGCTAGCCTGCCACGCACCCGGCAAACCATGCTGTTTTCAGCGACCATGCCGCCCGAAATTGAAACGCTAGCCAAACAGTTCCTGACCGACCCGGCACATGTCAAAGCGCCGCAAACCGGCATCACCGCCGATAAGGTGACGCAGCGCGTGACCTTGATGAGCGAGGGTGACAAGCGTGACCGGCTATGCGACATCCTGAATGAACATGATACTGGCCAAAGCCTGATTTTCGTGCGTACCAAACGCCGCGCCGATGCCTTGGCGAAATTTATGGAAGTCCGCGGTTTCGCTGTTGATGCACTGCACGGCGATATGCGCCAGACCTTGCGTCAGAAAGTACTTCGTAATTTTCGCAGCGGCCAGTTGCGCGCTTTGATTGCAACCGACGTTGCGGCGCGCGGTATTGATGTTGCTGGCCTAAGCCATGTTATCAATTTTGACCTTACCGATACGCCCGAGGCCTATGTTCACCGCATTGGGCGGACTGGCCGGGCTGGTCTTGGCGGGCTTGCCCTGTCATTTTGTGCGCCAGACGAGCGTAATAAGCTGGCATCTATCATTGCAGCGGTCGGCGCACGGGTAGAGCTTTATGAGCTAGACGGAACAGCTGTTACCGATTTTAAAGCAAGCGGCGGTGCCGCACGCGGCCGGCGGCGGCCTCCGCAAGGGGCACGCTCTCGCAGCCAAGGCGACCGCAGCCAAGGTGACCGTAGCCAAGGTGCCCGGCGTGATGATCGGCGTGATGATCGGCCACGGCGTGATGCGTCTGATCGGCGCGATGATAGACCACGGCGTGATGATCGGCGCGATGACCGGCGCCAAGATGGCCGTCCATCAGCGGGCCGTCCGTCAGCAGGGCGTCCGTCAGCCAGTTCAGCCCGCACCAGCAAGCCGTTTGATGGCGAGCGCCGTCAATCACGGCCATTTGCCAAGCGGGCAGACGCCGATAGTCGTCCACAGCGTGACACATCTGAAAGACGAGATAATCGGCCACGGCGTGATGCGCCCGATAGACGTGATGATCGGCGTGATGATCGGCCGAGGCGCGATGGCTTTCAAAAACGCGATGGTTTTGAAAAACGTGATAGCCGGTTTAAAGGGCGTGATGATGCATCTGGCCGCGACAGGCCTGCCGGCGGTGACCAAAAGCCGGGACGTCATGGAAAGCCGTCCTTTGGTGAGAAACCGGCACGCGGTAAAAAGCCTTTTGGCAGCAAGCCCGCTTTCAACAAACGGCCTAATTTCGGTGACAAGCCAGCAGCACAGAAACCCGCATCTGATCGCGGCAAACCTGCAGACCGCGCCGCGTCACCAGCACCAAAATCTCGCAAAGTCGGCCCACCGCGCCGCGGCAAAAGCGCCACCCCTCAAGGTGGTCAGGGCACACTAAAGCGGCGCCGGTAATCACCGTTGCTAGCCATCTGAAGATTGCAAATATGGCGCTGGACGGTTTAGGCCATCCGGCGCCAGAAATGTCGCTGGATACTAAACACAATCGCCGACCCCGCCCCCATTGCGAGCAGCGCGTAAAACCAGGCGCCAATCATGTCAGCACCGCCAGCCTGATCCAGCACATAACCAACGACAGGCCCGCCAAGTGCGCCGCCGCCAAAGCCAATCATCGAATGTACCGCCAGCAGCGCGCCGCGATCATGCCGATCACCTGCCTCGACTGTTCCCGTTGTCAACGCGCCCGAATCCAGCATGATAAAGCCATTGTAAACCCATAATCCCAGCACCACTAACCAGACCGGCCCGGTAAGGCTAAAAGCCACAAGCAGGCTGACCAGAGCGGTTGTGGCACCGATCAGCGCAATTACCCGATGCCGTCCAAAGGCAAGGCATATTCGGGCGCCAAGCAATGATGCCAACATCCCGGTAACCGTGATCAGGCTGACAATCGTGGTCACAGCACCAATCCCAAAACCACCATCGGCGCGACCAGCCAGAAACACCAGCAGCGCAAAGCTCCATGTCCGAAAGGCAAACAGCTCATAAGTATGGGTGCCGTAGGCAAAAATATAGCCAAGCGCAACCGGTTTGCGGAAGGCCGGCCGCAAATCCAGTGGATGGCGTTTTTTCTGGCTGGCGGGCACTGGCGCCGGTGGGCAGGCTCGAACCTGAAACAGCACAAGCAATGCCGCCAGCACCGATCCGCCCGCCCCAAGATAGGCCGCAATCTGCCAGTCAGCAAAGGCCAGAACTGTCCCCATCACGGCAAATGATGCACCGGTTCCAATGCCAAAGCAGGCCGTATACCACGGCACCGATCGTACCCGTGCCGCATCATCCAGCCGGGCGTTTAGAATTTGCAAACCGGGCATATAGGTGCCGGCAAGACCAGCCCCTACCAAGGCCCAAGTCAATGACGCCGACCAGAAACCATCGGCCAATATTCCAAAGCCGAGACAGCCAACCCCGCCAAAAGCACAGCCGCCCAAAAAGACCAGCCGTGCATCAATCCGGTCGGTCAACCCTACCAGAATTGGCGTTGCTACCAGATATCCCATAAAATAAGCACCGCTGACGGTACCAATATCGGTATTGCTAAGGCCCCATTCCTGCCCAAGGCTGATCAGAAAAACCGGCCATAAGGCAAAGCTGAGCAACGCCAGTATTCCAGCAAAACTGACAAGAGCCAAAAGTCTTTTCGGGTGATCAGTAGGTACCATTTATCACCAGCCTGTCGTCATGCAATTGCGGGCTTGCCAAGCGTTTGTGGGTTTGTGGGCGGCGCCAAAAAAAAGCACCGCATGATAGCCCTTGCGATGCTCTTAATCTTTGCTTTTTGGTCGGGCTTAGCCGCCAAGGAACAACCGGCCAACGTCCGGATTATCCAGCAATGCATTGCCAGTATCGGCAATCGCCGTTTCACCCGACACAAGAACATAGCCAATATCGGCAAAGGCCAGGCCTTTTTTGGCATTCTGTTCAACCATGATGATTGTCTTGCCGTCCTTCTTTTGAAGGTCATCAAGAATTTCAAACACCATGTCGATGAAGCGCGGCTCAAGACCAATTGACGGCTCGTCAACCAGAAGAACCTGCGGCTGCATGACCAACGCCCGAGAAATTTCCAACAGACGGCGCTCACCACCCGAGAGAACCCCAGCAGGCTTGTCACGGCGATCAGCGAGACGGCTATATTTATCAAACACCATTTCAGCAGCAGCTTTTGCCTCGGCTGGACGGTCTTTCAAAAAGCCACCCATCAGCAAGTTTTCCTCAACAGTCATTTGCGGGAACACTGACTTATCCTGAAGGATATATGCAATGCCTGCTTCTGACAGTTTTTGCGATGGAGTCAAGGCTGTCACGTCTTTCCCATCAACGATGATGGAGCCGGAAAAGATGTTGGTAAAGCCGAAGATCGAATGCAGCACGGTTGATTTACCGGCACCATTCGGCCCGATCAGGCACAATGACTGACCGCGTCCAATGCGCAGGCTGAATTCATGCAAAATTTCCATTTTGCCATAGCCAGCCCGAAGGTTGTTGATGGTCAGATAATTTTCATTATTAGCCAGCTTTTCCAGTTCCTTGTTGGTGGGTGCGTTGGCCGCAATCGAAGCTGCTTCGCGGGCAACCTGATCAACCGACATCACCACATCAACCGAACCGCCGCCATAGCCGCTAACGTTCTTCTTGGTCTTTTTTACCGCCTTTGCCGACGCTTTTTTAACTGCGGCTTTTTTTACTGGCGCTTTTTTCACCGCTGCTGCTTTTGCCACAGCTTTTTTGGCTGGAGCCTTTTTCACGGCTGGCTTGCTAACAGCTTTCTTTGGCGAAGCTGCTTTGGCGGCTGGCTTTTTTACTGTTGCCTTTTTTGCAGCCGCAGCTTTTGCAGCAGTCTTTTTCACAGGTTCTTTGGCCATTAGTGCCCTCCAAGATACGCGTCAATAACGCGTGGATCATTCTGCAAATCTTCTGGTTTGCCACTTGCCAGCATCTTGCCGT
>Ga0181570_10004255_pt1 | contig 10551 bp, 8 predicted proteins | sample 101ome_18_FD_148667 | JGI IMG/M metagenome (GOLD analysis project Ga0181570, IMG submission 148667) | Coastal salt marsh microbial communities from the Groves Creek Marsh, Skidaway Island, Georgia - 101406AT metaG (spades assembly) | ecosystem: Environmental > Aquatic > Marine > Intertidal zone...
CAACGAAGATTAAAAAAAGTTCAAAAGATGATGCAGGAAAAAGGCATCGAGTTATTAATTTCACATGATACGAATAATTTAAATTATTTAACCGGTTATGATGCCTGGTCTTTTTATTATGCTCAATGTGCAATTGTTCATGTAAATGCCGATGAGCCTTTATGTTTTGTAAGAGCGCAAGACTCAGGAGGAGCCTATATTAAAACATATCTTAAAGATGAAAATATTATAGTTTACGACGAAGGTTATATTCATACTTGGCCAAAACATCCGTATGATTATTTAGTTCAAGTTATAAAAGATAGAAAATGGGATAAACTTTCTGTTGGTGTAGAAATGGATGCCCATTATTACACAGCATTTTGTCATGAAAAAATTAAACAAGGTTTACCAAATGCTAAAATAGTAGATAGCGATAGACTTGTTAACTGGGCAAGATTAGTAAAATCAGATGCTGAAATTGGATATATGAAATCTGCTGCTTTAATTTCTCAAAAAGGAATGAAGACTGCAATGGAAGTTATAAATCCTGGAGTAAGACAATGCGATGCAGTAGGTGAAATTCAAAAAGCATTATTTTATGGAACAGAAGAATTTGGTGGAGAGTACTCAAGTATTGCAACTTTACTTCCAACAGGAAAAGGAACTTCAGCTTCACATTTAACAGCTACCCAAGATAAGTTTGTTGAAGGGGAAGCAACCATTGTTGAATTGTCAGGTGTGTACAAAAGATATCATGCGCCAATGGCAAGAACGGTCTTACTTGGCAAACCAGATCAATTGAAAATTGACACTATGAAAAAAACCATTGAAGCATTAGAAACTGGAATTAGTGCAATAAAACCAGGCAATACTGTTGATGATGTAGCGCAAGCTTTTTGGAAAATATTAGATAAATACGGTATCGAAAAGAAATCTAGAACTGGATATTCAATTGGAATTGGCTACCCACCTGATTGGGGAGAACATACTCTTAATATATATAAAGGAGACATGACTGTTCTAGAACCTAATGTTTGTTTTCATATGATTGCTGTGATGCAATTTGGCGATTGGGGTGTTGAGGCATCTGAAGCTATAAGAGTTACCGAAACAGGCAGTGAATTATTTTGCAATATGAGCAAAGAACTTCATATAAAATAAATTGCTTGATTATCAATCTAACAAATGTTTTAAAGTAATATGGCTAACGATCAATTTGTAAGATTCGAAAATGTAGATAAAAGTTACGACGGTAAACAGCTCGTTGTAAAAGGTCTAAATCTAGATATTGCTGAAGGAGAATTTGTTACTATGCTTGGACCCTCTGGTTCTGGTAAAACAACTTGTTTGATGATGTTAGCAGGGTTTGAAACTCCAACTAATGGACAAATTTATTTAGATAACAAAGTTATCTCAGATATTCCTCCCCACAAAAGAGGAATTGGAATGGTATTTCAAAACTATGCATTGTTTCCTCACATGACTGTTTATGAAAACTTAGCATTTCCATTAAGAGTTAGAAAAATTCCAAAAGATGAAGCAGATAAAAAAGTTGATAAAGCATTGTCAATGGTATCACTTCAAGGCTTTGAAGCTAGAATGCCTATGCAGTTATCAGGTGGACAACAACAAAGGGTTGCTGTTGCAAGGTCATTAGTATTTGATCCTCAATTAGTTTTGATGGATGAACCTTTAGGAGCATTGGATAAAAACTTAAGAGAGAGTATGCAATACGAAATTAAACATATTCATGAGAGTATTGGCGTAACGGTTGTTTATGTAACCCATGATCAAACTGAAGCTTTAACCATGTCTAATAGAATTGCAGTATTTAATGATGGAAAAGTTCAACAACTTTCAAGCCCAGATGAATTGTATGAAAAGCCAGTAAATTCATTTGTTGCAGAATTTATTGGAGAGAATAATACCTTTGCAGGTGAAGTTTCAGATGTTTCAGGTGACAAATGTAAAGTTAAATTAAATTCAGGCAAAGAAATTTTAGCAAACCCAATTGTTGCTAAATCAAAGGGAGAAAAAACTACGGTATCACTTAGACCTGAAAGAGCGTTAATAGATCCAGAAACTAAAATGGATAATAATCATAAAGGTAAAATTGAAGAAGTGATTTACCATGGAGATCACACTCGATTAAGAGTAGATCTATTGGGAAATAAGGAATTTATCCTCAAAGTGCCAAATAGTTCAAATAGAATGGATATTAAAGAGGGCAGTGAAATTAATATTGGCTGGAACAGTATTGATTGCCGTGCTTTAGATCCAAAATAATTATTATCCACATTTTAAAAATCTCAATTGTATCAATGGTAAATTGACCTGTTGACTTAAGTAGTCAATTTTGTTGTACTTTAGCTTTATAAAAACTAAACGTTAACGTTAAATAGGAGAATAAATGAAAAAATTAAGTAAATTATTACTTGCTCTTTCTTTTGTACTTTCTGTAACAACTTCAGCATTTGCAGTTACTGTAGTGTCTTGGGGTGGAGCTTACACTGAGTCACAAAAATTGGGTTACGGTGATCCTACAGCGGCAAAACTTGGAATACCTGTAAACTGGGTAGACTACACTGGTGGATTATCAGAAATTAAAGCTCAAAAAGAAGCTGGAAAAATAACTTGGGACATCATTGATGTGTATGCAAAAGACACAATCATTGGATGTGACGAAGGAATTTTCCATGAATTCGATTTTGACAAAGACTTTGCACCTGCTCCAGATGGAACACCTGCAAGTCAAGACTTCTTTACAAGCATGCCTTCAAAATGTGCAGTTGGAAACATTCTGTACTCTTGGAACTTTGCTTATAACGATGCAACAATTGGTGATAAAAAACCAACAACAATTAAAGACTTTTTCAATACTAAAAAGTTTCCTGGAAAAAGAGCAATCTACACAGGTGCAATGTCTAATTTAGAAATCGCATTGGTTGCTGATGGAGTAAAAGCTAGCGGAGCACAAGCTGGTGGAGATTTACTTTACAGAAAAATGGAAGGTGCTGGTATTGACAGAGCTTTAAATAAAATTAAAGCACTATGTACAGATCCTAATGGTGGATGTGTATTCTGGAATGCTGGAGCTCAACCACCAGAACTACTTGCTAATGGTGAAGTAGTAATGGCTACTGGTTGGAATGGTAGATTCTTTAACGCGCAAATGGAAGGGACTCCACTAGTACAAGTTTGGGACGCACAAATTCTTGACTATGAATACTTTGCATTAGTTAAAGATGGTCCAAACTACGCAAGTGGTGATGCTATGAAAGTACTTAGAGAAATGACAAGTACTGAAATGTTAGCAGGAAGCGCTAAGTATATTGCATACGCTCCTTGGAGAAAATCTTCAATTGCTATTATGGAAGCTGGAGAGCCTTGGTTTAAAGATGGTAAAACAAACATGGTACCACATATGCCAACAGCTCCTGACAACTTAAAAAGCCACATTCTTATGAATCCAGACTACTGGGCAGATAACCAGGATGAGATAAATGAGAAATGGGAAGCAATGAAAGCTGGTCTATAATTTAGTTTTATAGAATAGTTTTTTATACTATATTGAAAGGGCAGTTATTTATAACTGCCCTTTTTTTATTATGAGCACAGAAAAAATTTTATCATCTGACGGAATACCTTTAGAGGAAAGTCTCAAAAAAGCTGAGCGTAAAAATAAATTAAAAGCAGTTTTACTTGTTGCTCCACTATTTTTATTTATTTTAATTATCTATATATTTCCTATTGGTGACATGCTGTTTAGGAGTGTTGATGATCGAATGATCACTAAAATGCTGCCGAAAACATTTGTTGCAATGGAAAAATGGGATGGAAAAGATTTGCCAGATGAGCCTGTATACAAAGGTCTTTATGAAGATTTAAGTTTATTAAAAAAGAATAAAACTTTTGGTAAAATTATAGCAAGATTAAATTATGAAAAATCAGGTTTTAGTAGCTTAATAAAAAAGACAGTAAGAAAGGTAGATAAACTCGAAGAGGGCAATTATAAAGAACAGTTTATTAAAATCCACAAACGATGGGGTCAACCTGAATATTTGGTTGCTTTAAAAAATACAGCTCCAAATTGGTCTTATGCAAAATATTTAAAAGGAGTAGATTTAAAGTTTGATGAAAATAGAAACATTGTTCAACAAGAGGAAGATAGACGGATTTACAAAACTCTTTGGTTTAGAACAGTCAATGTAGCTTTCTGGGTTACCATTTTCTGTTTTATTCTTGCCTATCCAATTGCTCATTTATTAGCAACATTACCAATGAAATACAGCAACTTGCTGATGATTTGTGTGCTACTTCCATTTTGGACATCACTTTTGGTTAGAACATCGAGTTGGATGGTATTACTCCAACAACAGGGACCTATTAATGATTTAATTGTTTGGCTAGGTTTTGCTGCTGACGACAATAGGCCAGAGCTAATGTATAATGTAATTGGTACCTTTGTTGCAATGACACAAATATTATTACCATTCATGGTGCTGCCGCTTTACAGTGTGATGAAAACCATCTCTCCAAGTTTAATGAGAGCTGGAAAATCATTGGGAGGAACTCCATTAGTATCTTTTGTTAAAATTTATTTTCCTTTAACAATCCCAGGAATAGGTGCGGGAAGTTTGCTAGTATTTATTTTAGCAATTGGTTACTATATTACGCCAGCATTAGTAGGTGGAGCAAGTGGATCTCTAATTAGTAATAATATAGCGTACCATATGAAGAGCTCATTAGACTGGGCTTTTGCTTCAGCGCTTGGAACAATGCTTCTAGTAGGAGTGTTGGCTATATATTGGGTTTATAATAAATTAGTAGGTATAGATAATATTAAATTAGGATAATTATGGCATTACCAAATCACACACCTTTAAACTATAGAATTTGGCATTACACATATTTAACTTTTTGTGGTTTAGTATTTTTCTTTTTGATAGCACCTCTATTTGTAATCTTGCCACTTTCATTTAATGCTGAACAATACATTCATTTTTCAGCAAAAATGTTAGCACTTGATCCTGAGGGTTTTTCATTAAGATGGTATGAGGATATGATTTATGGAACAAAAAATCCATGGGGACTTGCAACAAAAAATAGTTTGATTATTGCTTTCTTTGCAACAATCGGATCTACAATTCTTGGAACGGTTGCAGCTTTAGGTTTAAGTAGTAGACATATGCCATACAAAGCAGCTTTTATGGCACTATTAATCTCCCCAATGATTGTACCCTTGATTATATCTGGAACAGCAATTTTTTTCTTCATGGCAAAAGTTGGCTTAGCCGCTACACATACAGGAATAATATTATCTCATATTATTTTAGGAACTCCATTTGTAGTAATTACTGTTACCGCAACTTTGTCAGGCTTTGATCATAGTGTAACGAGAGCAGCTGCAAGTTTAGGCAGTAATCCTGTAAATACATTTATGAAAATTACATTACCTCTCATTATGCCTGGCGTAATATCGGGTGGTTTATTTGCGTTTGTTACATCATTTGATGAAGTTGTTGTTGTATTATTCCTAGCAGGACTAGAAAATACCACTATTCCAATTCAAATGTGGGTTGGACTAAGAGAGCAGTTAAGTCCAACTATTATGGCAGTTGCTACATGTTTGATTGTTATGTCTACTTTAATATTGGTGACAGCAGAATTATTAAGAAGACGATCTGAGAGACTAAGAGGAATTAATAGATAATTAATTTACTTCATTATATTTTTTCAATATAAAATTTTAACTTATGGAAATTAAAAAAGTTGTTGTTATAGGATCTGGAACTATGGGGAGCGGAATAGCAGCTCATTTGTGTAATGCAAATATTCCAGTGACTTTATTAGATTTAACAACAGAAATTTCTCAAAAGGCTAGAGATAGAATATTTAAATCAAAACCCCCTCTATTATTAGACAAATCACAAATCAATAATATCCAAGTAGGCAATATTGAAGATAATTTTGATGTAGTAAAAGAAGCTGATTGGGTGGTTGAAGCAGTAGTTGAAAGAATAGATATTAAACACAATATTTATGAAAAAATTTTTAAAAATAGAAAAGAAGGAGCAATTGTTTCATCAAACACATCATCAATACCCATTAAAGTTTTATCTGAAAAATTAACATCAGAAGAAAAAAAAGATTTTTGTATTACCCATTTTTTTAATCCAGTTCGATATATGGGATTGTTAGAGATTGTTAAAAATGAAAATAATGATTTAGATAAAATTAATTCTTTAAAGAAGTTTTGTGAAACAGAATTAGGAAAAGGAGCAATTGTTTGTAATGATACTCCTGGATTTCTAGGCAATAGAATAGGTGTTTTTGCAATGCAAGTTGCAATGACTGAAGCTTTTAAAATGAAACTTAGTATTGAGGAAGCTGATGCAATATTTGGAAGACCAATGGGAATTCCAAAGACAGGAGTTTTTGGTCTATATGATTTAATCGGGATAGATTTAATGGCTGATGTTCTTAAAAGTTTTATTAAAGAACTATCCGAAAATGATCCTTTTCAAGAAGTTGCTAAAGAAATTCCTTTAGTCAAAAAATTAATTGAAACAGGTTATACTGGTCGAAAAGGTAAGGGTGGTTTTTACCGAATAAATAAAACAGGTGCAACCAGGGTTATGGAAGCAATTAATCTTGAAACTGGTGAGTATTCTATAAGTCAAAAAATCAATGTTGGCTCTGATAAAGTAGATCTTAAATCTTTAATAGCAAGAGAAGATAAATTTGGGGAATATGCTTGGTCCGTTATCTCAAAAATTATAAAATATTCATCATCTTTAGTGCCAGGAATTACCAAAGATTTTAATGACATAGATGAAGCAATGAGATTAGGCTTTAACTGGGCAAAAGGTCCGTTTGAAATGTTGGAAGAAATTGGTGTTGAAAATTTTTTTAATAAAATTGATGAATTTGATGGAAATGAGTTCTTAGAAAATTTATCTAAAAGTAAAAACCAAGATTTTTATGGTTCTAGACAAAAATATACTGAAATTGAAACATTAGGAAAGGTTAAGAAAAAAGCTATTAGTATTGATGGAAACGATTCAGCTCAAGTTTATCGTTTTAATGATTACAATATTGTTGAATTTACCACAAAAGCTAACGCACTTGATTATGATTCAATGGATGCTCTTAAAAAAGCAACTGACAAACCTTTGATTATCATTAATGAAAGCATGCAATTTTCTGCTGGTGTAAATTTAACATACACAATGGATTTTGCAGACAAAGGTGATTTCAAATCGATTGAAAAATTTATTAAATACTTTCAGGAAACATGTAAGCATCTAAAATATTCTAAACATCCAGTAATCTCTGCTCCGTCTGGCTTAACTCTTGGTGGAGGTTTTGAGGTGATGGTTCAAAGTAATTTTGTAGCCTCGCACACAAATATTGTTGTTGGACTGGTAGAGACTATTGTTGGTTTAATTCCAGCAGGAGGGGGATGTAAAGAAATGTTGGCTAGATGGCTTGATACAGAGGAAGCCAGAAATGACCCTCATTATGCACCCCTTAAAGTTTTTGATATCATTGGTTATGGAAAAACTGCTACTTCACCTGTTGAAGCAGAACCTATGAAGTATTTAAAACCTGAAGATAAAAAAATTATGAATAGAAATAGCCTACTTGAGGTTTCAAAAGAGATTTTAAATGAAAATAAAAATTTTATGGCTCCGTCAGAGACTAAATTTAACCTTCCTGGAAAAACTGTAATCCCTGAAATGAATAAGATTTTAGATAAATTATATAATGACAAAGTTATTTTAGATCATGGTTTAAAAGTAGCCCAAGAATTAGCCTATGTATTAAGTGGTGGCGACACCACAATCGATAAAACCTTATCAGAAGATGATTTATTCAAACTAGAATTAGATGCTTTTATGCGGTTAATAGAAACTAAAGAAACTCAAGATAGAATTAAACACACACTTGCAACAAGCAAACCTTTAGTTAATTAATTTTTTTACCTAAACATTCTAATTGTATTTATAAAGTCAGGTCTAAGGACATATTCAGATCTATGAGAGTATCTAATCTTTTCAAGTACTTTAATACCATAAATCACTTTTCCTATTGGAGTATATTCGCCCTCAAACAATGGCTCGTCATCAAGAATAATAAAAAACTGACTATCTTCAGTATCATATTTTAGCGTTCTTGCTAAACCAATGGTACCTTTCTTAAAATCAAACTCAGCATCTACTTCTGATTTGATAGTCCCAAGACCTGATTTACCAGTTCCAATCTTTCCATAATCTAATTGCTCTTTTTTGCCAAACTCCAGATCACCTGCCTGAACAAGTTTATCTTTAATTACTCTGTGGAAAGCTACATTGTCATATGCTTTTAAATTAATTAATTTTTTAAATCGTTCAACTCCATTTGGAGCTATTTCAGGATAGAGTTCAATTATAACATTTCCACACTCAGCATTAAGAACAACGATATTATCAGGTTTTTCAAAATTAATTTTTTGAGGATCAAAATTTTTTATAAATAAACATTTATTATTGATCAAAATAGTAAAACTTAAAGCAAAAATTCCAAGTAAAATTAAAAAAGTTAAAATTAATTTTTCATGTAATGATGCTTTAATTTTTTTAATCATATTTAAAATACAAAATTATTATCAATTTCTTTTAACTTATCTTTTATAAATTTTATTTTTTTATTCAAAATTTTATCATCAGAAATTTTATAATTTTCAGTTATTAAATGTGAAAATACTTCAGCCATATCCTCAGAAGGGATTGTCATCGAGTATTCAGTAAAAAAACCATTAGTATTTTTATATGTATCAAGTCCTAATTTTTTTGAGCAAGTAGAGCAATCTGCATATCTAAAACTAGGCTCATTAAATTTTTTCCATTCGTCTTCATTGAATATATCTTTAAAACCATCGTTGATAATATGAAATAATTCATGGTGTATTACTCTTTCAAAATATTTTTCATTAAATTTTACATCTAGGATTAATGTTTTCATTACATGATCTGGAATTCCAGCTGTATTTATTCCTGAAATAGATAGGTTTTCACACATGACAATATATTTAAGATTAATCTTTCTTAAAAAATCTTTTGAGTACCTTTTCAAATTATTGGATATTATCTGGTATTTTTCATCATACGTCTTCTTATCTGAATTGTTGCAGACTATATTTTTTTGAACACCAAGTCTAAACGGCTTAGTTGCATAAAAATATTTCAGTTTATTGGGAGTTTTTAATTCATAGATTTCTAAATTTGGTATTTTGATTAGATTATAAATAGAATTAGAATAAGCAGAGGTTATTAAAAAAAATGATATTAAAACTAGCTTAAAAATCCTCATAAACATAATTTAGATGATATTCGATTTAAAAAGAATGTGGTACATTTTGTTTATAAATGAAAAAAGAACGCAATAAAAATCCAGTTCAACCTGTAAGTGGAACAAAAGTTCCAAGATTTGCAGGTCCATCAACATTTGCAAGACTACCAGAGTTAAGAGATGTTGAAAGTTGTGACGTTGCAATTGTAGGAGTTCCATTTGATGCAGGTACAAGTTACAGACCTGGTGCAAGATTTGGCCCACAAAGTATTCGACAAGCATCAAGACACCTAAGAACAAATTATCATCCAAGTTATGATGTGGAACCTTTTAAAGTACAGCAAGTAGCAGATGCAGGTGATATTACCTGCAACCCATTTAGTATTGATGAAGCAATAAAACAAATCGAAGCAGGAGCAACAGATTTATTAAATAAAGTGGGTGGTATAATTAGTTTAGGTGGTGACCATACTATCGCCGTACCACTTCTTAGAGCAATTAATAAGAAATGTAATGGACCAGTTTCATTAGTTCATTTTGATGCTCATTTAGATACTTGGGACACTTATTTCGGTGCTCCATATACACACGGAACTCCATTTAGAAGAGCTAGAGAGGAAGGTTTGTTTCTAGATGATGCATCAATGCATGTAGGTATCAGAGGTCCACTTTATAGTAGAGATGATATTAAAAATGATGAGAGCTTTGGTTTTAAAATAATTCACTGTGATGAATTTCAAACTGAAGGAACAGACAAAATTGCTGAAAGAATAAGAAAAAGAGTGGGCGATAATCCACTTTATCTGTCTATAGATATTGATGTTTTGGATCCAGCATTTGCACCAGGCACAGGCACACCAGAGATTGCAGGGATGACTACTAGAGAAATGGTTAATGTTTTAAGAGGGTTATCTGGATTAAATTTAGTTTCTGCAGATGTTGTTGAAGTGTCACCTGCTTATGATCATGCTGAGGTCACTTCATTAGCTGCAGCAACAATAGTTTACGAATTAACAAATTTATTTGCAAAATCATAAGGAAAGGATAACTTTAAAAAATGTTAGATAAAAAAAATTTTTATATAAATGGGCAATGGGTTAAACCAAATAGTGCAGAGGAAATTAAAGTAATTGATCCAGCTACAGAAGAAAACTGTGCTGTAATTACTTTAGGAAATAAAGCAGATGTTGATATAGCTGTTAGTGCAGCGAAAGATGCTTACGAGTCTTGGGCTTT
>Ga0181570_10004256_pt1 | contig 10550 bp, 6 predicted proteins | sample 101ome_18_FD_148667 | JGI IMG/M metagenome (GOLD analysis project Ga0181570, IMG submission 148667) | Coastal salt marsh microbial communities from the Groves Creek Marsh, Skidaway Island, Georgia - 101406AT metaG (spades assembly) | ecosystem: Environmental > Aquatic > Marine > Intertidal zone...
CCTTGCCGACAAATTTCCGTCTTTTACAACGCTACGCGACGAGGTAGCTCCGACAAGTGACGTGAGGCTGAAAGGGAGACTGCTAAAATTCTACTTAAGCCGACTAACAGTGAAATCCATAACTTTCCCCATAACTTGCATTCGAAGAGCCACACTACTGTTAGTCGTTGACCGATAACTTGCATCATAACTTTTATGGCGAAAGTTATGCGCGACGATTAACAGTGAAATTCCGTAACTTGCTTCGTAACTTGCGGTCCGACGAGTCACGACTCGATGGACTTCGCGCGACGCTCGCGGGCTCAAACGTAATTTTCCGAGTTAGGCGTGTGCAACTACTTGTAACAGTTGATTTCCATAACTTTCCGCCTAACTTACCCTCTAAAAATTAACTCGTCGATTTTCGAATTGCAAGTTATGAAGATTGTCGAAATCCACCATAACTTGCATGGCAAGTTATGGTGGTGGATTTTACGTGAAATTCATAACTTTCGCGATAACTTGCAACTGTTAGTCGTGAATTTCCCATAACTTGCAGGATAACTTGCAAAACCCTAAAGTTATGGATGTACTGTTAGTCGGTTTTAGTACTCGTACAGGTGCAGCAGGCCTATTTAATCACGTTGTTGCGATCGAATAGCACCAGAACTTGCGCAGTGATTCACAGAAAACGCTTCTCGCAACAGCGAACTGTACTTACCTAACGCAGGACTTTGACATAAACAAGTTCGAATGATTTACGCAAGAAGAAACTAGTTCGATGTGGTTTACCGCTAACTCTTTCCGCCGAACGTCTCTACTCGTGTGTGCATTGTTCTGCACGGTATTCAACAACGTGTCCCTTCCTGACGCACTGATCAACTCAAGGAAAAAACAAGCTACGGAAGATGCTACTCCTCTCATGTGGCAAAAAAACGAGACGCTTTCTACGTCTCGTGAGCTAGCGCAGCACTTCACTTACGTCGGTGATAGTAGAGCTCGGCATATGTTCGCAGCACACGCACGTTCACTGAACCTAGATCCTAAACGCCATTATCTAGACCAAAGATGCCATAACAACACATTCCGCTATGCAAACGCTGATAATTGTTTAAATAGTGAAAACGAACTCCATGACGACGACGGTACACGATTGTTATTCAGGCAATGTTGGCGCTCCAGTCTTTCATGTTGGACACAGCTGACGGATAATAAACTGTCTTTCTTACGGTACCTCAAGCTAGATCCTATACATGACCATGTGATTGTAGTAAACGTAGGTCTACATGATGCGATCTACAACTATCAAAATATTCAAAATACTTACTTTGCAGGCTTGCACCGTATGTTCACATTTGTGTCTCAGTTTGATCATTTGCATATGACGTGGGTGCAGCCGTACCCACTGCTGGCACCACAACTAGGCAAATCGGCGAAATTTGAAAACTGGAGAGATATCAATGGAAGAATCGAAGCCGTAGCGAGCAAGTCACGGCTGCTCGCGATTGCGTCTGGCATACGTGCTTTCGATGTCAGAGAATACATTGGAGACTTCACAGCAAGTATGAGTCCAGACACAGTACATTTGATGCCAGATGTGGATGATACGTTACTAGCACCTCTCATTGAGCTACAAGAAAACAATGATAAACAAGCTTCCATCGAAAAGTTGAATCACGATGATTTCATGTGTGGGAACCAATCTTTCCAGTTATCATCTAGTGATTCCATCACAGTTGCTGCTTTGGGGGGATCTGTCACCTCAGATGGGAGCTACATACAGCCTTTTGGAAATTATTTACGGTTGATATTCAACAAAAACGTCACCATTCTAAACTTTGCCGAGCCAGCGACTGGTTCACAGTATGCGTCATCCTGTGCCGCGCATTCATTGACATCGTATGCGGGAACTATTGACCTAGTCATGATAGAATTCTGTCAAAATGATTTCGATCCGATGGCTGAAGATCTTACAAAACTCATAAATTATTTGCGACTCGAATATTACGTGTTTTACTACTGTCATTTGGGGCCTAGACTGATGAACTCTGATAATAGAGTTCACGTTGCCAACCAACACTGGGCACTTATGAAAAACAGTAATGTATTGGCATTTAGAAATAAAGGAATGATGAGTATGGTGTCAAATAATGACACGCTCAAAGAACTACTATTCAGGGATGCTGTACACCTGAAAAAACCATATGGTGGTAATGTCGTATCCGAGCTATTAGCTGTCTCGCTATTACACTGTGCTGGAAAAGAGCTGAAAACTCGTTCTGAGCGAGCAGGAAGAAACATATTGAAGCAAGGCGAATGCTACACTAACTTGGGTCCTAAGGATAGTAGGAACTTCCAGACTATCGTCAACCACTCAGAAGGGTGGAGATTCGTGGAAAGCGAGCATCACTCAACAACAACTGGTAAGAATGGGTATGAGGCGACGTCTGTGGGCAGTTGCATAAGTCTGCGAGCAACTGTGAATGTTTGTGATCGTCCTATATTTCTTTTCTATTTATCGTCTGGCAGGGAATCGTTGGGGCAGGTAAACGTCACCACGAATGGCTGTGATCACAGCCAGGTGATATCAGGGTTCCACGAAGGCTCACCGTACACGCACAGCACGCGAGCAAGACTATCCTTCCTAGACAGGTGCTGCGAGAAGACAAAAGATGACGCGGTGAAGCTTATTAACGTGTGTAGTATTGGTGATAAAACGATCCAGTACAAATTTAGGATCATCGCACTTGCAACGGGATAGACATCCGTCGTGGCATCAGCTTTCGTCTCAAGGTGTAATTGGGATCGCTGCAGCGCTCGCCGCTGGTGTCGGACATTCACCCTAAACCCCTAAACCCTTTGCGAGAGGAGAGCGCACTGGACGACGAGGCAGACCTTAGCGCACAAGCATGCACGGTGAGCGTGTTGCCATTGCAGAAGTGTGTGAACCTGTCGACGCGACACTGCACACCGTGTCTGCGTCCGACGATGGAACGCCTGACGACGCGCAAGCGAGTGATAGAGCAGCTCGTTCACAACCTACACAACATGCATCGGCGAGCAGGCGCGGCGGGCATCACTAACCCCCCCCTAAAATCTAAACCTAAACGCGCGCGTCACCTTCGCTAATTTTTGCGCGCGCGTTCGTCGGCGTCGTTCGTGACTAAAGTGGCTTCGTTATCATAAAGGACGGTACACAGTAGGTATTAACAAACCTTAAATTTGATGATCCAACTCGTCTCACCCGGCCTGGCTAATCGTCCTGATCGAGCTATTAGTCGCATTTGGCCTATATTACTACTTGTAGTAGTCTATTGGTCATAAAAGAGACGTTATGATCGTTAGCCCCTTCGTTAACGGCTCTCCCAGATTTTTGAATTGAACGTGGCCCAAAACAGCCCGTGACGGAGACCGGGACGCGACCAGGACGGAGACCAACAGCCCCAATGAATGTCGTGGTACCGCTCGGTAGGCTGACGTTTCTACCTGGTTCGAGCGGCAAACCTCTGCAGACGACGGCAGTATTAGGGCGCCCAGTTCTGTTCTGGTTGCTTGACAGCTTACAGCTTGACTACGACCGTGACACGGTGTGGATAGTCGTTTCTGCGCACGACGAGGCGACTTATCAGATATTCAATACTCTGAGTGCAGAGTACCGCGCCCTAAAGACAGCTCGCCGTCTACGATTCATCCCGCTTTATTTCAAAACTCGTGGGGTTGCAGAGACTCTTCAGGTGGCGTTGCAATACATGGAGGAAGCTGATTTGAAGAAGACAACTTTATGCGTTAACGGTGACATGATCTTTAACCCGAGTGTGGGCATCGCTTCTCGGTATATTTCGTCGAACTCTCTGGCTTGTTTTACCGCGCCGGCGTCAGACGTAGAGCCGATCAAAGGTGATTCGCTTGCTCAAAACTGTGAATGGTGTTACTGCAAACTTTATCACGATGTTGCTGATGAGACAGTGCGTTCCAATCCAAACCTAAATGTTGAGCAATTCTCACAATATCAAATGAAAGAAGTCACTTTTGGCCACAAATCGGAAACCATCATGGTGGGCGCGTATGCGTTTGGAAGTGCCATTCTACTGTCCTCCATAGTGTCTAAAGTTTTGCATCCATCCAGTGTAAGCACATCAAAAAGGCAGGGGTTCCCAGATTTAGTGCAGGTAGGTTTGGACCTACTACATAGTGATTGCATCGGAATCGTCATCCCTGGCAAAAGTTTCACGCCTTTGAAGTGTGGGGAACATGTGCAAAGTTTGATAGACAACACAGCAAGACAATTGAGAGGCAGGCCAATTGTTACAGGGAAAAGTACTCGATATGTCTTTCAGATGTATGGTGGTATAGTGAGTGATCATAACAAGCCACGAAAACAGGTCGTAGATGTCATTCGGCAGTTGAAAGAGTTAGGCCATCATATTACGGTGTCCAGCAGTCGAGGTCGCAGTGCTTGTGCCGTGAAGACTTTGATGGAACAACTCGACATGTTGGACATTCAGTATGATGAAATCGAGTTACATGACGACAAGAAAGATTATACCGTCATGGTGGGATCGTATGTTTGCGACGCTCGAGGTGATCTTTATAGTAGCCTAGGGCTTCCTGGCGAACTACGTTCAATCGATGCTGTTCAACCTAGACATTTCAACCATCTAACGTTCACAAACGAGACAGTGACGAAGAAAAGTGACGTAGAAACACTAGCAGGAGAAGCTTTCTATTACGAGAATATTCCAAAGGAGCTTGAATATTTATTTCCAGCACTGCTGTCTAAGGAAATTACGACTGAAGGCGCGCTGTGTATCACAATTTCTAAACTGAAAGGTGTAACTTTTTCACAGTTATTGGTCAATCGTTGCATTGATGCATCCAAACTGTGTTCTTTGCTGAAAGCAATCATGGTGCTTCATAGTTACCCGGGTGCTGCCAATACATCCGAGCCGCACGGCACAAACTATTACGAGAATTACTCTTCAAAAGTCAAGCGACGTTACTCTCTGCATCGCAGCTTGTATGATAGGATTTACAAATCATGCGCCACAGTAAATGTGGATTTCATTATAGATTCTATCATCTCGGCGTTGCATCAATATGAAGAAAACAATCGGGCTGATATTCGCCGTTTCATTCACGGAGACCCTGTCTTTTCGAATTGTGTACTCTCAACTGCAGGAGAAACACGCTTTATCGACATGAATGGCAAACTGGGACATGTGTTGACCACCTCTGGAGACTGTGCATACGATTTAGCGAAAATTTTACAAAGCTTGTATGGTTACGACTACATACTATTAGATGTGACAATCAACGAGACAGATGCGATCTTCCTGCAGCGATTACGGACATGTTTTCAAGAGTACGTGGCGAGACACTACGTACATGTATCATGGCGCGACATACAGTTGATCACTGCCAGCCTTTTTATATCTTTGATTCCGTTACATGACGATTTTTCACATCAAGTCGAGTTCTGGCGAATCGGATTACATGTCTACGAGTGCTGGAAGGAAGACGCAGCCGATCAAAGAACTTTCAACCCATGATTCCTGTCTCCTTGTGTAACTCGTCGACAAAAGGTGAAATCGCCTTGTCGTCTATGTAAAAGTCTGCAAAAGGTTTACCAAATATCAACTCGTCGTACGGAACTGCATAGTCGCGTAATTGTTGGATTGTTAAGGCCCCTACATCTGCTGTGACGCGCCCAATATTTCCTCCATGTGTGCGCATGCGTCGTGCGGTGTGTATGATTATGTAGTGTCCATCGGTGTGAAGCCTTTTCAGTTGATCAATCACTCGTGATATAGGCTGGCACGTGGTGTAGTCCCCTGGCACTGTGGGGCTAGTTACTAGGGTATTATCGAGATCGAAACAGAATCGCTTTCTCGGCTTCGAGGTAGCAGTCGAAGCGACGAAAGCTTTCAATTGAGCAGGCGTTCCCAAGACCTTGAAATCTGTCGCTTCAAGCCTGATAGGTTTGAACTCGCCGCCTTTTTCGAGCATATTTGCTATAATAGAAGACGTATACAGCTCGAACTGATCTCTTGAACCATTCATATTCCGCTGGTAACAATCCAGTGCACTCTGGATTTCGATCATCAGCGTCATCGTGTGATGAAAACAGTAGCATCCAGTGCACGCCAATGCCGACGTGCCTTCTTTATTTTTCTCCTTAATTCGCGTTATAATATCTGAATGATGCTCAACTTTAACATAAGAGTACGGGCTTTCATCTGGTCTGTCGTCGTCAAACACAGCCACACCACCCCCACTGGCATGAGCAGGTTTCATCACACCTAGACCACGCACCATTTCTCTGTAAGTCCCGAGCAAATCAACCGTGTAAAACGTATCACCATCAAGTAACACGGAAGGCAACCTCAGCCTGTCGGAAGAGAGTGCTTCAATACCACGAAGCACAGTCTCAGCTGCTCCGACCGTTGGCCCGTCCACACAGACAAACTTGACTTCTGGTTTAATATCGCTCGGTAAAGAAGCGAAGTAATCGTCGACGATGGTGAAAAAAGATAAAGTAGACATTCCGACTTCCGGCTTGATGTTGAAAACCAACACTATGGTATCGTCTGACTGCAACGTCAGGTCTTCAAGCAACCACAAAATCAGCTCTTTGCCCCAGGCTTTGATAAACGGTTTGGGTCTCGTGTAGCCGTCGCGCAAGAAACGCATGCCTATGCCCGCTAATGGGATGATAATATTTAACATACCAAGCGCGTTCAAAGACGAAGTGTACCGGAACGAGCGGATGCTCAAACGTGCGGAAGGGTGCGCGGATCACGACGTGTCGAAGTGGCACTCACTGTCTTCGAAATCGGCGATGAAGAGATAAAAAATCACAAAAAATAAAGTACTTAGAGATTTCTTGTTCTGTCTTCAAGCAACCAGATTTCAAGACGATTTCAAGAAGACAGACTGCTTCAAGCAACCAGATTTCCTGAGATCACCCGTGACTCATGACGTCAGTCGTGAGAGCAACCCTCCGAGCGAAGAGTGCAGCCTCGTTGTAAAAGTGGTCAACATTAACGACTACCGTCTGCGAAGAACCTAAGTCATAACGCGATCGACTGGTACCAGCACTTCGGGTTGTGGCGTCCGATCTGGAGCATAAGTAGTGTAGGCATAAAGGGGGCATTACCGCGCGTAGATCCATCGTTCATAGGATTACGGCGACAACACTATAGCATGATCAGGACGATTAGCCGGGCCGGGTGAGACGAGTTGGATCAGGGTCTGTACTCATCACTTATCCTGATGCTAGGGTTGTAGACTTTGATGGCACCCCTATTGCTATGTTGCCCTGGATTCAGGTAACTACGCAGACAGTCTAAATTTCATTGGAACAGCGAAAGCAGATATTCTTATGGGTCACCTAGAATTGTCTGGGTTTGCTATGTACAAAGGATACTTTGCCCAAACTCCGACTTAAAGCTGAAGTTATTATCCTCAATTGGACCAAGAGCACCGTAGTTGACCATCCTTTCGTCACCTTTTCCATTGAAAACCCGACCCTCGGCCTAATCATTGAGTAATGACCTGTCAAACCCGCAAAAAGCGTGAAAATTTCGAAGTTCACGTGCGTTTTTCGAAGTGCTGTTTTCGAAGAAGATAGTTGTCGCTTACGTGTGGACGTTCGCGGCAGCGACCGCCATACTGTCGCGCGGGAGTCCGGCGCGGGGTAGGTACCATTTTGGTGCACCCCTAACCTGTGTCGTTCTTCAGTGTACTTGTCAGAACATTCTACTCAAACCTTGTCCGAGTAGTGTTTCTCTACGTGGTCTCGCGTGACAGTCAACTGTCTGCTGAAGCCGGTGGCTTCCAGCTTCTCAAGTGTAGAGAAGATGAACCGTCGGTTTTACTTGAAGACTTTGCGTGCATTTCTTTATGTTAGCATATGCTGTACTCTTTACTCCTTACTTTCACGAGAGTCTGTTACTGCCAAATCACGTGTTGTTCCCGGTGGCAGCACCAGTTTGTACAGAGTTGGCATAATCGTTGGGGAACGTATGCGGAGATTCACTGATGTTGCAACCTTGGACGAATACCTTTCAGCGCTGAGCGCTGACTTGCATTTGTGTGCGTTTGTTGTGACTGACTCTGGAATTCAGACGCAATACAAAAGCCCCGACGTGCGGCGTTTCCGCGTTCTGCAAAAGGTACATTTGATGTCAGGCGAAGAAGTTGAAAGTGAAAATGAGTTCGCGAGTTTTCGAGGTGGTGTGAAACTGATTCACTATCCAGGCCTTTTACGACAGTGGTACAAACTATCGTTGGCATACGCAGACTTATGCTTGTATGAGAAGGAAATGGCGCTCACATTCACTCATATTCTACGAGTGCGATCCGACCTTGAGTTTTCCATCCCTTACCCACTGGATTCGTTGGACTTGGCGTCACACACCATCTTTATGAATACAGATCTTGCTTTTATAGGTAGACGAGAGTATTTCCCTGATGTTCTTATTAGCGCAGAAGTAGTGAAGAAATACTGGAATCGGTATGATGAGTACTTCAGAATCGATCCTAGGGTACTGGCGGCGTCAGATGTACATGCTGCTCGATTCACCCGCCTATGTTTACCGGCTTACATGTCGTCCATTCACGTGACGAATGCGCAAAAGCAACGTAAGCTTGACGCACTGAATAAACAACTTCTCCAACGTTCACCTGATGCAACAACTAAGGACTGTGCATGGGGAGGAGCTGCGATACCATTCGCGAGTGAGCGCGTTTTCTTGTTGAATATTTTGGTTAAAAATATAACAGTATCGTGCGGCCTGCCTTGTGAGCTTCGCGCTGATCGTCACGTGCGCGAGTTAGCGGGCTAACTCGTCAGTAAGTGATGAAAGAGTCTTAGTGTATGACGAAAGGATGGTGAATCGTCCTATTTGACCAATTTTGCGTTGGGCGATCCCGAACTCTCCAATTTCGCGAGTCATGACTCCGAAAGCTACCCCCTTCGAAATTTCTTTACCCCGTATCTGCGTCGTCTGGCGTCGCGTGGCGCCGATGGCGATTGGAAATCGTAAAACACTTTATTTTGAGTCGGTTTTATGTATCCATCGTGTCTGAACCCCGCGTACCACGACGTAGTGCGCCACTGAAATTTGAGCACAATCTTACAAGTCTCGCATTATCGTCGCGCAGTCAACGTCAAACGCAACGGAAACGCGCACATGGGTGTGAAATATTGGTTTCTAACGACATGCCGAGTTTCGCATCGAACGGCGCACTCTGTAATCGAAAGTTTGGTCGACCCCGCACCGGGCTGGCGCGCGCACGTCGCGGGGTGACGCGCGACGGCACGGGAAAACGCCGGTGTAAAGTAATTCGTTATTTTCGGTATATCCGATTTCGCGCGACAAACATCGACGCGGCTGTGTCGGGCGTCAAGCGACCCAAGATCGTGGGAAAGTAGCACCACCACTAGACTGTTCTGGTAAAGGCCTCATCTTTGGCGGGTGGTACAAAGCAGAAGTGCTACGCCAGACTTACGTACTTCGCACCATCTCTGAAACAAACAAACCAGGGTCACCGCATCCTTTCTAAGCAAATTATGCTGAATCAATGTGCTTTCGGTTAGCTCACCACGCACGGCATAAAGTTGAACAGTTGGTGGGAACTTTGTTGCCCGTGCGGGTTTATTCCAGTTCCCCAAACATGTTTCCCGAGTGAACCATGTGAAATACACTTCCAACGGTAAAAAAGCAGATCCTGCGACGATTTCTGCATGTTTTGTGCTCGCTTCGAGCCAGGTTGAGGGTTGATAATCTTGTCGCATCGCAACCAAAGTGTGATCGAAGAATGTGTTTCGTGACGGCGATTGCCAACAAACGAGCCAACCACCCGCGTGTGATCATTATGTTTACACATATGGAACCAACCCGTCACGTGCACACCACGGCGTGTTTTACACGATATTGTGGACGTCGCTAGACGAGACGCCCACGCTCCAGAGCTTTCATCGCACCGGTGCACGTGCCATTTCTCGCGAGCATTGGCCGTCGAGAGCCGATAATTTTCCCGATAATCGGATGGATCGGTATTATTAGGCCGACTAAGATAGAACTTCACGACTTGGGCATAACTCTGTGCTAGATGCACCGAATCGACACGTATATGTATTTCACGTTTGTGTCTCCCAATATGAGAACCGAGGGTGAGGCTAATGCGGAAACATGCGACACTGAGCCTGAAAGTGAAAAGTTCTTGGTGTGATAACCATCTCCTAGAGGACGTTGCAGGAAGCTGGCATCGCACGTACGCCGAGAACTTGGTCAACACGCTAGGTGCACTTTGGTGTGCGAAAGAGTTGTGCATTCATCTTGCTGACACGCAGACATTCGTAATGGTACGAGGAGGTTATAGTAACGAAAATCGCCCTCCCAGGCTTAAGACGCTCTCTCTGGGAGTGCTTGTTGTCTTGTTTATCTCTCATTTATATCTAATCTGCGATGCCTCTCAGATTGATGCGACGGATTCGAGTTTCAAATAACCTTTTATAGCGCAGCGATGCGTACCAGTCTGTACCCTTCACCAATGGTACGGAATAA
>Ga0181570_10004262_pt1 | contig 10540 bp, 10 predicted proteins | sample 101ome_18_FD_148667 | JGI IMG/M metagenome (GOLD analysis project Ga0181570, IMG submission 148667) | Coastal salt marsh microbial communities from the Groves Creek Marsh, Skidaway Island, Georgia - 101406AT metaG (spades assembly) | ecosystem: Environmental > Aquatic > Marine > Intertidal zone...
TTATTATTAGATATTATAAACAATAAAATTTAAGTAATTAATTATTATGTCAAAATCAAGGTTTGTATTTGATAAATTTGCAAAGATTTTAGAACAGGGTCTTGTAAACTATAAAGATCTCAGTGATGAAGTTATAAGTATTCTAAAATCTAAAAGAGACGAAATAGTATTTAGAATGAAATTAGCAAGCAAAGAAGAAATAGATATTCTTAACAAACGAATAAGTAACCTTGAAAAAAAAATTGATCATTTAAGCAAAGTTAAAAAAACAAAGAAATCTAAAAAGGCAAAGAAATAGCAACTTCTAGACCATCAAACTTAGATTTCGCAAATGTGATATCTCCTCCATGAGATTTAACAATATCCGAGGCAATTGATAGCCCAAGTCCAACGCTTGATTTTTTTTCAGATCGACTTTTATCTATTTTATAAAAAGGTTTAGTTATATTTTCGTATTCCTCTTGAGGTATCCCGGGACCATCATCTGAAATAGATATAATTATACTGTCTTGCTGTTTTTCGATTTTGACTTCTACTTTTTTTGCAAATTTTAATGAATTTTCAATTAAATTATTTACACATCTATTAATTAAATTTTTTCTTCCATTGTAATAAATCCTATCATTAAAATCTTTGATGATATTAGGGTTTTCATACTTATTTATTAAATTTGAAATTTGCTCTGAAAGATCAAAGGTTTCAGTTTTATCTTTTGCACCAGTACTTGCAAATTGAAGATATTCATTTAACATTTTTTCCATTTCATCCACATCAGATGAAAGTTTTTGGGATAAATTTTCATCTTTGATCATAGCTAGCTGTAGTTTTATTCTCGTTAAAGGAGTTCGAAGATCGTGGCTTATTCCAGAAAGCATTTCTGATCTTTGATTTAAATGCCTTAAAATTCTTTTTCGCATTTTATCAAATTCTTGCCCTGCTTTTCTTATTTCTAAAGCTCCAGAAGGTCTAAATTCTTCTAAATCTTCCCCTTTACCGAACTTTTCTGAGGCTTCAGCCAGTTTAATAATTGGTCGTGTCTGGTTTTTTAAAAATATGATTGCAATCACAATCATTAAAAATGCAGGTAAAGTAATCCACAATCCAAAAAGTCTTGCAGAGCTAGTAGTTAGGCGGTCTCTTGGTATATAAAATTGGAAATAACCATCTCCATATTTTATTCTTAAATCTATAACCTCTTTAAAGTTCGTTGTATTGAACCAATAAATTAAATTTTTATTCTTTAATTCGCGTCTTAAAGATCTATCAACAGGACTAAACCATCTCTCTGGAACATTCTCAGGTATAATTTTTTCCTTTTCATATTTTATATTGAAACCCAGATGATCCTCAAACAGAACAATAATAAAATCTTTGTTAGTTTCATCATTATCATATGCATCGACAAAAGTTTTTACCTCAGAAACAAGAGCTCTTGTCATGCCTGAATTAGTTTTAATCCACAGACTGTCGAAAAAAACTATAGAAATAGTAACCTGCAAAACAACAATTGGGACAGCAACTATTAATAACCCTCTGTAAAATAATCTTTTAGGAAGTAAATTTTTTAAATAGTTACTCAATCCATAGAACATATCCTTCTCCTCTTATTGTTTGAAGATATTTTGGACTTTTAGGATTCTCTTCGATCTTTTTTCTTAATCTTGTAATAATTACGTCTATAGATCTTTCCTTATCAAGGTCTATAAAACTCCCTATTTCTTCTCTTTTAAAAATTTTACCAGGAGAATTAATCATTTTTTCTAATATTATTTTTTCTGTATTATTAATTTTTAAACTCTCACTTTCTCGATAAATAAATAATTTATTAAGATCAATTTTTATACTTCCAAATTCTATCACTCTTTTTAAATCATCTTTTTTTGTTTTTGCTAAAATATTTTCAATACGGAGAACTAATTCTTTTGGTTCAAAAGGCTTTGGTAAATAATCATCAGCACCAATTTCTAATCCCTCAACTCTTTCAGAGGCCTCACCTTTAGCTGTAAGTAGAATAATTGGTGTATCAATTTTTTTTTTATTTTCTGATGTAAATTCAAGACCACTTTTACCTGGCATCATTATATCCAAAACAATTAAATCAAATTTGATTATTTTTACTTTTTCTAATGCATCTTCCGCACTACTTGCTGTGGACACTAAATAATTATTTTGATCTAAATATTGTTTAACTAATTCTCTTATTCCATCATCATCATCTACAATTAAAATATGAGCTTTAAAATTTTTCATTGATTATTTTTTTTAAAACATTGTCAAAACTTACAACCTCATTTGAGTCTGAATTTAAAAATGCTCTATAAAGCCTTTTTTTCTGTATACTAAATATTTCATTAAATAATTTAACACCCTCTTCTGTTAAATAGACATGCTTAATTCTAGTATCATTCTCATCTTTTTGATAATTAATAGCGTTTAATTTGATTAAATCTTTGAGAACTCTATTTAAGCTTTGTTTAGTAACCTTCAATTTTTTTAATAGTTCAGAAATAGTTATTCCTTCATATAAAGAGATAAGATGTATTACTTTATTGTGAGCAACACCAATTGAGTATTTATCTAGTACAGTTTTTGCATCTGTAACTGTTTCTCTATAACCTGTAAATATTTTCTCAATATACTGTTTGAGTTCGTGGTCTTTTAAATATAAAAGTTTTTTCATATTGGTAAGTTATATTGACATATCATATATACAAATATATTTTTTAAAAAAATTTTTTTTCAAATGATACCTTACGATAAACGCTCTGGAAAAATTTGGTACAACAACGAACTTGTAGATTGGAAAGATGTCAAAGTTCATGTTTTAAGTCATGGCCTTCATTATGGTAGCTGTGTTTTTGAGGGAGAAAGAGTCTATGATGGTCAAATTTTCAAATTAGAGGAACATACAGATAGATTTTTTTACTCCGCAAAAAGAATGGGTTTTGAAATTCCTTATTCAAAAGAAGAAATTAATAAAGCAAGTAATCAAATTATTTCAGCTCAAAATATTCAAAATGGATATGTAAGACCAGTTGCTTGGAGAGGAAGTGAAATGATGGCTATTTCAGCTCAGCAAACTAAAATTCATGTAGCAATTGCAACTTGGGAGTGGGGTTCTTATTTTGATCCAAACTTAAAAATTAAAGGAATAAAATTAAATATTTCAAATTGGAGAAGACCAGCACCAAATACTATCCCATGGGATACTAAAGCAGCAGGCTTATATATGATCTGTACTTTATCAAAACATGAAGCTGAAGCTCAAGGATATACAGACTCATTAATGCTTGATCATGAAGGAAATATTGCAGAGGCAACAGGTGCTAATGTTTTTTTTAAAGACAAAAATGGTGAATTGCATACACCGATACCAGACTCTTTTCTGGACGGCATTACAAGAAGAACAGTAATTGAAATTGCAAAATCAAAAAATATTAAAGTTAATGAGAGAAAAATTAAACCTGAGGAAATGACAAATTTTGTTGGGTGTTTTTTAACTGGCACTGCTGCAGAAGTTACGCCTGTATCTCAAATAGCTGAAAATAATTTCAAAGTTTGTGATGTGATAATTGATTTATCTGATAGCTATCAGCAGTTTGTGAGGAAAAAAAGAGCAGCTTAGTCTTTGTTATCCTCTGATATTGCATGGTCTATACCTTTTCTTAAATAATCATAACCAGTATAAAGAGTTAAAAAAGCAGAAAGCCATAACAAGATAATACCAATTGTTTGTGCGTTGTAATCTTGAAAGTTTATAATTCTATTTCCAGTATCACCCAAAAGTAACAGTGAAATAGAAAACATTTGTAAAAATGTTTTAAGTTTTGCAAGATTTGAAACTGGTAATTTTATTTTTCCTTTTGCTAAAAATTCTCTCAATCCAGAAATTAAAATTTCTCTTATTAAAATAATTATTGCGGCAATAACCTCATAATTCCTAATTGTTTGATTCATAACTAAAAGAATTAGTGCTGTTGCTACTATAATTTTATCTGCAATTGGATCTAATAATTCTCCAAGCTTAGATTCTTCCTTATACATTCTTGCTAATAATCCATCTAAAAAATCTGTAAATGATGCGATTACAAATAAAGCGAAGGGGAGTATGTCTCCATAAAATCCTGGTAAATAAAAAGCAAAAACAAAAATAGGAACAATTATGATACGCCCTATAGTCAGATAATTTGGAAATTTAAATTTCATTCGTGAAAAAAGTTATATATTTTTTTTGCAACTTTTTCCTCAACTCCCTCCACTGATTTAATTTCATCTAAACTAGCGGACTCAACTGCTCTTGCTGAACCAAAATGGTTCAATAAAGCCCTTTTTCGTACAGATCCAATACCATCTATTTGATCAAGTAATGATTTGCTAATTCCTTTTTTTCTCTTAGCTCTATGAGCGCTTATTGCAAATCTGTGTGACTCGTCTCTTATTCTTTGAAGAAAAAATAGAGTAGGGTCATTTTTAGAAAATTTATATTCCTTTCCATTATGAAAAAATGTTTCATTTCCGCTATTACGAAATTTACCTTTTGCAATTGCTATAATTGGTATGTCATGAAGTCCTAGTTCATTTAAACTTTCTCTTGCGACTGAATATTGACCTTTACCTCCATCAACAAGCACTAAATCAGGAAATGTTAGATAATTATCTTTTTCTTGAACAGCTCTTTTAAATCTTCGGTTCAAAACTTCTTTCATCATTCCATAATCATCTTGCTCATTTTTTTTATGCTTGATATTAAATTTTCTATATCTTTTTTTTATAAATCCTTCGTCACCATATGCTATTAGAGCCCCAACACTATTTGTGCCCTGAATATGGCTGTTATCATAAACTTCAATTAAATTTATATTTGTCTCTAAATTGAATTTTTTCGTAACTGATTCAAATAGTTCTTTATTATTTTGGCTCTCATAAAGCTTTCTGTTTAAGCTGTCTTTTGCATTTTTTATTGCCTGATTAATAACTTTTAGTTTTGTGCCTTTTTTAGCAATACTAATGTTAATTTGTTTTCCTTCTTTTTGAGTCAAAGTTTTTTCAATTAAAACTTTTTCCTTTATTTCTTCAGATAAAATAATTGCAGAAGGCACACTTTTGTTTTCATAAAATTGAGAAACAAATGAATTTAAAACTTCACTTAATTTTTCATCAGGATCATGTTTTGGAAAAAAAGCTTGATTACCCCAATTTTGTTTTGAACGATAAAAAAATACCTGAATACAAGTCTTTCCCGACTCCTTATATCCGGCAATTACATCTGCCTCTACTAAATTTGCTTCATTAATTCTTTGAGATGATTGAATAATATTTAAAGCCTTAATTCTATCTCTTAAAATTACTGCCTTTTCAAAATCTAATTCTTCACTTGCCTTTTCCATTTGACTTGAAAGATTTTTTTGTATTTTTCTTGATTTTCCAGAAACAAATTCAATCGCGTCAATAACAGTTTGTTCATAATCGTTTTTTTTAATATAGCCAACACAAGGACCAGAACATCTTTTTATTTGGTAAAGAATACAAGGTCTTTCTCTATTTTTGAAAACAGTATCATCACAAACTCTTAAGTGAAAAATTTTTTGTATCATTTTTATGGTCCAATTTGCTGAACCAGCAGAAGCAAATGGTCCAAAGTAAAAACCTTCTTTAGTTTTTTTTCCTCTATGTCTCTTAATTTGTGGCCATTTATCTTTGTTGCCAATAAATATAAATGGAAATGATTTATCATCTCTCAATAAAATATTAAATTTTGGTTTAAACTTTTTAATTAAGTTTGCCTCTAAGAGTAAGGCCTCACTCTCGTTAGAAGTGGTAGTTATCTCTAGTTTTCTAGTTTGAGATAACATTCTCTCAGTTCTTATGATGTGGTTTTTTTCAGCTACATAACTTTTAAGTCTGTTAGGAAGATTTTTTGCTTTTCCTACATAAAGTATTTCATTTTTTTCATTTAACATCCTGTAGACACCGGGAAGTTTCGGAACTAAAGAAAGTTCTTTTTTTATTACTTCTTTTCCGATTTCAGAGCTTATCATGGCTTCTTTTTTTGGTAATTTGTATACCAACAGAGGAGCATTGTTTTAGAATTTCAAGTTTTTCAATTTTTAACATTATTTTTGCAATTCTATGATCTTTAAACAATTCATCAAATACAGCTTCAGCCAATGTCTCAAGAAAGTTGTAATGTTTCTTCTTAACAAGTTTTGTAATTAATTTTACAATTGTTCCATAATTTACAATTGATTTAATATCTTTATCGCTTGAGGGTTTTTTGTCTTCATAATCAATTTCAAGACTAAATTTTACTTTCTGAGGGTTTTCTTTTTCAAAATCGTAATATCCAAGTTTCAAATTTAAAATTAATTCATTTATTAAGATTTTCTTTTCGTAATTAAATAAGCTTTTGTTTTTGTCAATTTTAACAATATTAAGATTATTTTTTTTCATTCTTTACTTTTCATTATATCTGGTGTTTGCCAGTTTAAATTTTGTCCACTATCTATTGCTAAAATTTGACCAGTAATAGATCTGTTTTTAATAAAGAAGTCAACTGCATTACAAATTTGTTCAACATCCACTTGTCTTCTAAGAGGTGTTGCTAAATATTGTTTTTTGAAATGTTTTTCAGATTGTCTTTTATTTTTTATAGTTGGTCCAGGAGCTATTCCATTAACCCTTATATTTGGTGCTAAGCTCATAGCGCTTGTTTTAGTTAATGTGTATAAACCTGTTTTACTTATAGTATAGGAAAAAAAATATGGAGTTAATTTAAATACTCTTTGATCAATAATATTAATTATATTGTTGTTATTTCCTTTTACATTTTTTGAAAATTCTTTTGATAAGAGAGCGGGTGTTCTTAAATTTGTTCTTAAATGATGACCCCAGCTATCAGTTGTAAAATTTTCTAATTTGTCATTCTCAAATAATGAAGCATTATTTATTAAACAATCAAAGTATTTAAGCTTAGATTTTGCAAATTTAACAATTTTATTTACATCATTTTCTTTACTTAAATCACCTTTTATTAAGAACACTTTTGTTCCATTTTTTTCTAATTCTTTTTTTAAATTTTCAGCCTTTATTTTTGATTTATTAAAATGGATTAATATTTCCTTATTCTTCCCTGATAATTTTTTTGCAATCGCAGCACCAATCCTGGTAGCTCCACCTGTAATTATTATTTTCCGTGCTTCCATTTTTTATCTCTTTTTTTTGTTACTTTTGTACCTGGCATGCCCATGGTTGATCTACCTTTTGGATAAAGTTTATTTTTAACATCGTACTGTCTAATTTTTGGATTTAAAGTTATTTCAAGTTCGGTACTTTCTAATTTTCTTATTTCATCTCTAATTTTTGCAGCTTCCTCAAATTCAAGATTTGAAGCTGCTTCTTTCATCTTTTTATCTAGAGCTTTTAAATGTTTCTTTAGGTTTCCACCAATATTTGATCCCTCACTAATTTTAACATAGTCCTTTTCGTATACACTTTCTAAAATATCACTTATTTCTTTTTTTACTGATTTCGCGTCAATATTATGTTTTTTGTTATACTCTAATTGGATTTGTCTTCTTCTCTCTGTCTCTTTGATCGCTTTTTTGATACTTTTAGTTTCTTTATCTGCATATAAAATTACTTTTCCTTCAACGTTTCTTGCGGCTCTTCCTATAGTTTGAATTAAAGAAGTTTCTGATCTTAAAAAACCTTCTTTATCAGCATCTAATATTCCAACTAAAGCACATTCTGGAATATCTAAACCTTCTCTTAAAAGGTTGATACCAACCAAAACATCAAAAACACCCATACGAAGATCTCTCATTATTTCTATTCTCTCAAGAGTATCTATGTCAGAGTGGAGGTATCTAACTTTTACTCCATTTTCATGAAGATATTCTGTCAAATCTTCAGCCATTTTTTTTGTTAAAGTTGTGACTAATACTCTAAAACCATTTTCAATTACTTTTTTGCATTCATGCATTAAATCATCAACTTGATTTTTAGCTGGTCTTACAACTACAATTGGATCAATTAATCCTGTTGGTCTTATTACCTGATCTATAAATTTACCTTTTGTTTGTTCAAGCTCCCAAGGACCAGGTGTTGCAGAAACAAATACAGTCTGTGTTCTCATCAGATCCCATTCTTCAAATTTTAATGGTCTATTATCCATACACGATGGTAGTCTAAAGCCATATTCAGCTAGGGTGCTTTTTCTAGATCTATCTCCTTTAAACATTCCATTTAATTGAGGTACAGTTACATGAGATTCGTCAACAAACACCAATGTATTATCTGGAAAATATTCAAATAATGTAGGTGGGGGTTCTCCAGGTTTTCTTCCTGATAAAAATCTTGAATAGTTTTCAATTCCAGCACACGATCCAGTTGCTTCAATCATTTCAAGATCAAACTTTGTTCTCTCTTCTAATCTTTGAGCCTCTAGCAATTTATTATCTGCTTTATGTTTTTTTAAAGTTATTTCTAATTCTTTTCTTATATTTATAACTGCTTGTTCAATGGTTGGCTTTGGAGTGATATAATGACTATTTGCATAAACTTTTATTAAGTTTAATTCTCTAACGGTATCACCTGTTAAAGGGTCAAATTCTTCAATTTGTTCAAGCTTATCTCCAAACAAACTTAATCTCCATGCTCTATCTTCTAAATGAGAAGGAAAAATTTCTAAATTTTCACCTCGTGCTCTGAATGTTCCTCTAAAAAAATTTTGATCATTTCTTTTATATTGAAGAGCAACTAAAGATTTAATGATATTTTCTCTATTGTATTCATAGTTTTTTTGCAGTGTTAGAGTCATTTTGCTATAGGCCTCAACAGATCCAAGACCATAAATACAAGAAACACTTGCTACAATTAAAACATCATCTCTTTCTAGGAGAGATCTTGTTGCAGAATGCCTCATTCGATCTATCTGTTCGTTTATAGATGCTTCTTTTTCAATATAAGTATCAGACCTTGGAACATAAGCCTCGGGTGTGTAATAGTCATAGTAAGAAACAAAATATTCAACTGCATTATCTGGAAAGAATGTTTTCATCTCACCATATAGTTGCGCTGCTAAAGTTTTGTTGGGTGCTAAAATTAGCGCTGGTCTATTTGTTTCCTCAATAACTTTAGCCATAGTAAAAGTTTTTCCAGAACCAGTAACACCTAGTAAAACTTGATTAAATTCATTCTTTTTAGCGCCTTGCACTAATCTTTTTATTGCTTCGGGTTGATCACCAGCAGGTTTAAAGTCAGATTTAATTTTAAATTTTTTTCCACCTTCAAGTTTTCCACTAATTTCAGGATTTTTACTTTGAATATCTGTAATTAAATCTTGATAAGTATTTTGCATATATTAAACAGCGTATTAGAATAAATTAATATTTCAATGAGCATTATATCAGACAGCCTAAAAAGAATTAAACCATCGCCAACGATTGCAGTTACTCAAAAAGCAAGAGAACTTAAAGCTGCCGGTAAAGATGTAATAGGCCTTGGTGCTGGAGAACCTGATTTTGATACGCCAGAAAATATTAAAGAAGCAGCAATAAAAGCAATAAAAGACGGAGATACAAAATATACGGCAGTGGATGGAACGCCTGCTTTAAAGAAAGCGATCTCAGAAAAATTTAAAAGAGAAAATAATTTAGAATATAGCCCTGATCAAATTACAGTTGGGGCTGGTGGAAAACACGTTATTTATAATTTAATGATGGCAACGCTAAATAAGGGTGATGAAGTAATTATTCCAGCACCTTATTGGGTTTCTTATCCAGATATTGTTTTATTGGCTGGTGCAAATCCAGTTGTTATTGAATGTTCAGAAGAGCAAGGATTTAAACTTACAGCTAAAGATCTAGAAAGTTCAATCACCAATCATACAAAATGGTTGATTTTGAACTCTCCATCTAATCCAACAGGAGCCTGCTATACAGAGCAAGAAATTAAAAATTTAGCTATGGTTTTAAGAAGAAATCCTCATGTGAATATTTTAAGTGACGATATTTATGAACATGTTACTTACGAGGGATTTAATTTTTTCACAATTGCTCAAATTCCTGAACTAAAAAATAAAGTTGTTACTATGAATGGTGTAAGTAAATCTTATGCAATGACTGGTTGGAGGATAGGGTATGCCGCAGGAGAAAAAGAAATAATCAAAGCAATTTCAAAAATTCAATCACAATCTACAACAAATCCGTCATCAATAAGCCAAGCGGCAGCTGTTGAAGCCTTAAATGGAACACAAGATTTTATACCTGTAAGAGCTAAAGCATTTCAGGAGAGGAGAGATTTTGTTGTTAATTCTTTAAATGCAATAGATGGAATTAGTTGTTTAAAGCCAGATGGTGCTTTTTATGTTTTTCCTAGTTGCAAAGGTTTAATTGGAAAAAAAGATATAAATGGAAAAAAAATTGAAAACGATACTGATTTTACTCAGTCTTTGTTAGAAAATAATAATGTTGCAGTAGTGCAGGGTTCTGCATTTGGATTAGAAGGTTTTTTTAGAATTTCTTATGCAACTTCTATGGAA
>Ga0181570_10004270_pt1 | contig 10521 bp, 6 predicted proteins | sample 101ome_18_FD_148667 | JGI IMG/M metagenome (GOLD analysis project Ga0181570, IMG submission 148667) | Coastal salt marsh microbial communities from the Groves Creek Marsh, Skidaway Island, Georgia - 101406AT metaG (spades assembly) | ecosystem: Environmental > Aquatic > Marine > Intertidal zone...
CTCCAAGTCCTCGCCCTGCTCACCCTGACGTTTGCTTTGGTTATGCAAGCGGATGCAGAGCCACACGCCGGGTGGTCGCTGCCGGGAGGTGAGATGGGAGGAGGCCACTTTAGCGCGGCGTCCCAGATCACCCGAGCCAATGTCGCCAATCTGGAAGTCGCCTGGACGCACCGATCCGGCGACTTTCGTGAAGGGGAGAGTTTTATCGATGGCTTGACTGGGGAGGAACCCCTTCAGTCGTCATGGCAGGCCACGCCCATCTTGATAGAGGATCATTTGGTGTTCTGCACTCCCTTCAATCGCATCATCTCGGTCAATGCAGAGACCGGCGAGGAGCGCTGGTCCTATACGCCAGATATTGATCTCGATGCCTTTCCTATGCCGCGATGCCGCGGCGTGACGCAATGGATCAATCCCGCGGTGGCAGCGGGCGCCACCTGCCACATCGTGGTGATCGCGCCCCTAATGGACGCCAGAGTCATCGGTCTGGATGCACCCTCGGGTGAACGCTGCAGCTTTGGACAGCAGAGCGAACTCGATCTCAGCGAGGGTTTAGGGCCCTTTGAGACTGGCTTTTACATGCTTAATACGCCACCGGCGATTGTGGGCAACACACTCATAACGGGAGGCTCGATCGCGGATAACGTGACGACCGCCATGCCGAGTGGCGTTGTTCGCGCGTACGACCTCAGTGAAGGGGGCGTTTTATGGGCCTGGGAACCGCTGGTAGGGCCTGATGGCACACCCCCGTCGAAAGAGGAGAGCGCCAATGGCGATCCGGCAATGTTCAGACAAGGCACCACCAATGCCTGGTCCTTCTTTTCTGTCGATCCTGAACTGGGTTTAGTCTTTGTGCCTACGGGGAATACCTCCGCAGATTATTATGGCGGGCACCGAGAGGGCCTGGACTACTACTCGAGTTCGGTTGTAGCGTTGCGTGTGGCAGATGGCGAGGTGGCCTGGCATTTTCAAACGGTGCGCCACGACATTTGGGATTTCGACGTGCCTTCCCAGCCGACGCTGTTTGATATTGAACGCGATGGCAAACTTGTCCGGGGCCTCGCCCAAACCACCAAACAGGGCTATGTCTACCTGCTCGATCGCGCGACCGGTGACCCCCTGTTCCCCATCATAGAAACGCCGGTACCTCAGGGGGCGGTTGCAGGTGATTTCACGGCACCTACCCAACCCATTCCCAGCAAACCTCGCTCATTATTCGATCTACCGGGAGAGCAGGAATCGGTATGGGGGCTGACGCCATGGGATAAGGGTGCCTGCGCGGACGTACTCGCCTCATTGCGATATGAAGGCCCCTTCACCCCGCCGGATGTGCAGGGTTCTCTGCATATGCCCAGCGCATTCGGTGGCCATAACTGGGGCGGGCCCGCGATCGACAGGGCGCGGGGCAAACTGATCGTCAACACCTTGCATGTCGGCACCGTCGTGCAAATGATTCCTCGAGATCAGTGTGATTCTGGAGGAGGCCAGGGCATTCACAGCGCCTCTGAGCAAGCGACCGAATCTGCGCAAACGGTGGCCGATATTGAGCCCGTCGCCCTCGGACCTTTTTTGGCAGAACCCTCGGCAGGAACGCCTTTCTGTGATCGCCGGTGGCTGGGCTTCGTCTCGCCCCTTGGTGCACCGTGTACTCCACCACCCTGGGGAACCCTGGCTGCCATCGACTTGGCGTCGGGCGAGGTCGATTGGCAGGTACCCCTGGGTACCACCCGTGATATGGCGCCCTGGCCCTTTTGGTACATCAAAGGATCGCCCAATTTGGGCGGACCAGTGGTGACGGCCAGCGGCCTCACCTTTATTGGCGCGACGACCGACCACTTTCTGCGCGCCTTTGATACCAACACTGGGGAAGAACTCTGGAAGGGGCGACTACCGACCTCGGGCCATGGTCTACCCATCACCTATCAGCTCAGGGATGACAGCAAGCAATTCGTCGTCATCGCCGCCGGGGGCCACGCGTCTCTGGGAACGCCACCGGGAGATTACCTGGTTGCCTTTACCTTGCCTGAGTAACACTGCCAGCGCGATTTTGGAGACATCATCATGAATGCACCGATAGCTATCACGCCCGCCGGCGATATTCTCGCCAATATCCACCAGATGGAATGGATCGACGTGGGCGGGGGCTCGCACTTCAAGGTGTTACGCATCTGCGAGAAAACCGGCCAATGGGTACTCTATGTTCGTATGGAGCCAGGCGCGCGTTTTCAGCCCCATCGGCATGAGGGCTGGGGCCAATTTTTTATTACAAAAGGCGAGCTGATTTATGATGTGGGTTCTGCACCGGCCGGTACCTACGGTTTTGAGCCCATCTTTGCAGTGCACCATGAGGCCGGTTGCGAAGTCGAAACCGAAATGTTGTTTATGGGCGAAGGCGCGGTCACCTACTTCACACCCGAGGGGAATATCGACTACGTCATGAACGCGCAAACACTGAAAGCCGTTGCCGAGGGGGACGCTGCGCTGGACGTAAGCCCAAGCAATTAGTCCATCAAACAACCGCTTCCAGCTGAGCCTGCACCGTTGTCAAAAAAGCAGCGGCCTGCGCGCCGTTTACTACGCGATGGTCGCTGCCAAGCGTCAATGTCATCACCGAGGACGGCACCACTTCATTGGCCTCGTTAAAAACCGGTACGCGGCGCACCGCACCCACGGCCAGCACCATGATTTGCGGTGGCGTCACCATCGCCGTAAATGCGGTTATCCCAAACATGCCGAGATTACTGACGGTAATGGCAGCGGAGCGCTGGTCAGCGGCAGCTAATCGGCCAGATCGGGCGCGCTCAATCAGCTCACGGGAATGCTGAGCCAGTTCATCGAGACTCGCGTCGCACGACGTCTGTATCACCGGGGCCAAAATCCGATTGCCCTCAGCCGCAACTGCCACGCCAACCGGCTCACCTTCAATGGCCGTCAGCCTCTCGCCATCAAAGGTCTGATTCAGCGCTGGATGGGACTGTAACGATCGCTGCACAGCGGCAATGATCAGATCATTCAGCGACGCGCCCGTCGACAAAGACGCCAACGCCGACTCGACGTTGACATCCAGCGTCACATGATAGAGCGGCAGGCTGGATTGGGCCTGAGACAGCTTACGCGCGACTGCGGCTTGTTGTGGCGCCAACGGTTGCCCGGCAGCGGCACCGCTTGCGACCGCTTTGCCGTGTAACACAGCACGGTCCACATCCTCTTTGGTGATACGACCGTGGTCTCCCGTTGCCAAAACATCCGCCGGACTGAGGCCAGCTTTTTCCAGCTTCCGCCTGAGCGCTGGCGTGATGCGCGCCTCAACTTGAGGATCAGGGCGCGTTGCCGCGGCAGCGTCAGTGGTTTCCGTCGATATGTCAGCAGTCCGATCGTGGCTGGCCACAAAAGCCTCGATCACCGACTCGTCGACGGGCGCTTTGGCGATCACACCGATCAAGCAACCCACCGCGAGCTCTTCTCCCTCGCTGGCCAAAATACGGACCAGTGTTCCCGAGGTCCGCGCCTCAAAGCTGTTAACTATTTTATCGGTCTCGATATCGACAATTTCTTCGCCCGCTGAGACCGAGTCGCCCACCGCTTTATGCCAGGCCACAATCGTACCGTGGGTCATCTCAATGCCCCACTTGGGTATCGTCACGGCATCCAGCGCACCCTCAGTCATGGGTCGTTTCCAGCGCCAGATCAGCTCCCGCCGGCACAGCGAAAACCATCAGGGCATTACCGGGCATACGGCCGCCAAATTGATACCCCGAGTTAACCAACACATGGCCCTTATAAAGCACCGGACCGTCGGCTTCGATCGACCCACCCTGAGCCATCTGACCCGAAACTGACTGGAAGCGACCAAAGGTATCGAACTGCCATAGAATCTCCCCGGAACGCCCGTCATAGACGTTGAGGTTGCCGTCAAAACTTCCCGCGAACACCAAATCTTCTGTACTGGTAGCAGGCGCCGACATGCCACGATCGCATTCCGGTGCGGGCTTGCCCTCGCAATCACCAGGGCTGGGGGTATACCACTGGCGCGCCCCTGAGGCCGGGTCCAGCGCATGCACGCCGGGGAACACCTCCCCCTTGAAGCGACCGGTAAAGGTAGTATCGGCAATCGGAACGAACAGGGATTGCTGGTTAGCTGACATTCCCCAATGAACGCCCCCTGAAAAGCCGCCTCGACCCACTTTGTTATGCCAGATGACGGCACCGCCATTGTCCGGATCCAACGCATAGACGTCGCCGCTCTTCTGACCCACCAACAAGTAATCGCGGTCGGCGTCGGACCACAAAATGGTGGACGCACCAATATCCAGATCGGGGCCATCCTCCTCGGGACAATTTGCCGCCTCGCCAATAAAACAGGCCATGTTCCAGGCATCACCACCTAGCAACTGCTTGGCCCACTGCCGCTCACCCGTGGCAAGAGAAAATGCCAGTACGGCGTCGCTGGTGTCGGCGGCGGGAGAGGTATAAGCCTCTCCCGTACCCACATACAGCACACCACGGGCGGCATCGATGGTGGGGCTATTCCACACTGGCGCGCCTGCGGGCCCTTTGCGGGGTGCACCATGGGGATTGGTTTGTCCGGTTTCCGCTGCGGGCGTGTCGATGACATGGGATCGCCAAATGAGATTCCCTGATACAGCATCGAGTGCAACGACGCCGCCCTGAAAAGTGCAACAGGCATAACCCGGGTCCGCGGCGGTCGCCCATTCAGAAGAAGACAGCGGCACGAAGAGTTTGCCCTCGTGCACCTTCAATGACCCCGTAATGGTGGCGTCAGGATGATCGCCAATGGGCGAGCGCCATACCAGTGAACCGGTGAGTGCATCCACCGCGTGTACGGTGGCACTGAAATCCCCCATAAAGACCACCGGGTTTTCACGGCCCGGCAGTGTTCCTATCGATAAGCTACTGCGCACCTCGGCGCCCGCGCTGTAAGTCCAGTGAGCACAGCCGGTTTCAAGGTCGAGGGCATACACCTCTCCCGACTGCGACCCCACAAAAACCACATCATCATGCACCAGTGGCTGTGAGCGGGCCCGCAATGCCCCGGGGAAAGCAAACACCCACTTCAACGACAAGGCGCCGACATTGTCAGTGGTCAGCCCTGTTGACGCGGCAGCTACGCTGCGCCGGTTACGGAGATCACCCCCCCATCCCTGCATGGCAGCCGGATCCTCATCCGCGACTGCCGCCAGCGGCGACTGGCAACTCACAACAGGTGCCGCAGGTTCAGCCGGAGCCCCAGCCAAGAAGCTGGCTAATACCTGACGTTCCGCCGGCGTGAGTCCGGACGCCTGCGCGCGCATCACACCCTCATTCATTGCCGATAAAACCGCCTCGGCGCCCAGCATAGAGAAGGTAATCATATGCGGCGCGCGGGGAACCTTGCCCTCATGGCAGGCGGCACAGTTAGCCTGATAAAGCGCCAAACCATCCGCGGTTGGCGCCTCAACGGCGGCACTGGCCTGCAACGCGCACCATCCCCACAGAGCGAGGGCGACGCGAACAGAAAAAATACGCAAGCACTGCATTAAGACTCTCCTATCAATACGCCAGCGTTTCATCGACAGCGGCGATAATCTTGTCGACGCTGGGCACATACTCCAGCTCCAAGCAGGGTGTTGCCGGCACCGGGGTATGCGGCGAGGTGACCCGCCTCACCGGGGCATCTAGGGTATCGAACCCACGCTCGACAGCCAGCCCAGCAATCTCCGATGCCATACTGCAATAGGGATTCGCCTCATCCACCACCACCAGCCGGCCGGTCTTGGCGAGACTTTCGAGTACCGTCCCCTCGTCTAGTGGCGAGAGGGTACGTAGGTCTATAACCTCCGCGCTGATGCCACGCTGCGCAAGCACGCCTGCCGCCTCTTCGGCCAATACCGCGGTGCGAGACATGCCCACAATGGTAATGTCAGAGCCGCTGACCGCAGTTCTGGCCTGACCAAAAGGCAACAGGTACTCACCCTCTGGCACTTCACATTCATCCATATAAAGCGCTTTATGCTCACAGAAAATCACGGGGTCATCATCGCGAATCGCGGTGGTAAGCAATCCCTTGGCGTCGGCCGCGTTGGCGGGCGTCACCACTTTGATACCGGGAATCGCCGCCAGCAACGGATAGAGAATTTGAGAGTGTTGTGGCCCAGTGCCCGTGCCCGCACCGATCATGGTGCGAATCACGACCGGCGTGCGCGCCTGCCCGCCAAACATGTAGCGAAACTTCGCAATCTGGTTGAGGATCTGATCCAAACACACGCCAAGAAAATCGACAAACATCAGCTCCGCTACCGGACGCAATCCGGTCAAGGCAGCGCCTCCCGCCGCACCGACAATCGCCGACTCGGTAATCGGGGTATCGATAACGCGATGTAAACCAAACTTTGCGGGCAAACCGTCAGTGATGCCATAGACACCCCCTTGGCCACTGGCGACATCTTCCCCCATCACGATGACGCGTTCGTCGCGGGCCATCTCTTGATGCAGAGTCTGGTTGATGGCTTCTCGAATGGACATCTTCATCAGCGCAGCCTCCCCTCATAGTGAATGTACACATCCGTATAGAGCTTGTCCGGCGTCGGGTCGGCCGCGGCGTACGTCACCTCAAAACCGCGATCGATCTCGGCAAAAATCGCCGCGTCGATCTCGGCGATCTTATCGGCAGTGAGGGCCGCCGCGCGCGGGTCTGCCAGAAATCGCGGTATCGGATCGCTCGCAGCGCGCTCTTCTGCCAACTCGTCCTGATTCCGGTATGCCTGGGCGTCACCCTCAAAATGCCCGTAGTAGCGATTGCAAAGCGCTTCAATCGCAGTGGGGCCACCGCCCTCTCGACCGCGCGTAATGGCGCGCTGACAGGCGTCGTACATGGCAAAGAAATCACTGCCATCAACGACCTCGGATGGCATGCCGTAAGCACCCGCGCGCTCGGCAATCCGGCCATCGGGCTTGGGGCTTTTGGTGAATTCGGCGTAACGGTTGTTCTCGTACATAAAGATCATCGGCAACTGCAGCACCACGGCCAGATTCAAGGACTCGGCAACCGTCCCCTGATCCGCAGCACCGTCTCCAATAAACGCCAATGAAACCGCACCATTACCCAGCGTTTTGGCCGTCAGTGCAGCGCCCGCGGCGATCGGCGGACCACCACCTACGATGGCATTGGCGCCCAACATGCCCTTGGACATATCAGCAATATGCATGGAGCCGCCTTTGCCGTTGCAGAGACCGTCTTCTTTACACGCAAGCTCCAGCAACATCGCCTCAATTTCACAGCCCTTGGCAATGCAATGGCCATGGCCACGGTGTGTGCTGGCGATGTAATCATTCGGTGTCATATCCAGGCAGGCCGCGACCGCGATCGCCTCCTGGTTGCGATAGATATGGATAAACCCCGGCAACTTGCCCTGCTGGTATTCAGAGCGCATGCGCTCTTCGAATTCTCGGATGGTTTTCATCAACCGATAGGCATCGGATAGTTTTTCAGCGCTAAGGTCTTGGGGAGGCATGTGCTGATCCGTGAAAAGATTAAAAAAAGGGGCCTCGCGGCCCCTGTGATATTAGCACTGGTGATCAGAAATCAAACTTCGCGCCGAACTCAAGCCCAAAGTAACGAGGTGGTCCATAGGCAGACATAATCCACAATGTAGCCACTGATAAAGAACCCGTTCTGTAATCTTCGTCAGTCAAATTGCTACCCAGTGCTCTTATGAAGTAGCGATCATCTTTGTCATAGAAAGTAACGCTTGCATCAACTAGCGTTTTTTCATTTAGCAAGGTGTTGTACTCGGGTGCAACGTCAGAATAAGCCGCCACCGAGTCATCCTCATAGGAGGCGCGCAGTTTCCATTCAAGACGGTGCCCGTTACCAATAGTGTGGATGTAGGTGCCGTCAACGCTGCCCATTAGCTCAGGCGCCCGCGTCACCGGCTGACCACTCAAATCAATGTCGATTTGACCGTCAAAGTTGGTATCTGCCTCGAAAGTATCAAATTCCGCATCCATCCAAGAGACATTGTAGTTAAAGGTTAAGGCGTCAGTTGCTGCCCAAGAGCCTTCTGCCTCTAAGCCTTTCACCGTCATCTCTGCCGCATTGAAGAACAGGGTCTCCTGTCCTCCTCCTGGGAAAGACACGTTAAAAGTGCGCTGCGCATCAGTGTATTCAACGTAATATGCATTCAGCGAAATATTGGCAGCGCCGCCAGCAAAAGAATACTTAATACCACCTTCGAAAGAGTCTGCGATCTCTGGGTCGGTAGGCTCGGCAGCTAGATCCGTGATTGGGTTCAGCTGGGTACCCAACTGATCATTGTAGCCACCCGACTTAAAGCCGCGTGAGTATCCAATGAATCCAAACAAATCGTCTGAAAAATCGTAGCCCGCTATCAATCGATAAGTTGGCTCTTGCCAGCTTTTGCTGTTTCTCACAACGCCAGTGGGGTACTTGTCGAAATCGGCTCCATTGATGGGCTCACCTAACTGCTCCAGTGATGGTCCCCCATCCAGAAGGAAAACGTTAACACGCGGTCGGCCAGCCCAAGACTTCTCCTCGTCTGTGTAGCGGAAGCCGCCCGTGAGGTGGAGGCGATCTGTGACATCCCATGTCCCGTCAACATAAAACGCCATTGCCTCGGCTTCCTGAGAGTTACACAAAATCAAGGGATTCTGGTTAAAGAAGTCGGGAGGGGTCCCCAAAAAGAAATTGTCCAAGAAGCCAACAACCTGTAGCACGCAAAACTCAGTATCGTCCTCTTGATAAAAGGCGCCAGCCGTAAAGTTGAAGTTGCCATCCAAGTCTGAACCGATTCGAATCTCAGCCTGTCGCGTCTCCCTATCGTCATCACGAGTTGCGTCAAACAGGGATTGCGGGCCTGTTGTACCGGTGTATGAACTGGGAAGACGGGACTCCTGCTCCCGATGCCCCAGATTCAAGTACATCGTGTAATTGTCATTCAGCGCCCAATCGCTGTTGAGGTAAAACCCGTCAATGTCGACTCGATGACCATCTGTCATTTTCAGCAGCAGGTCATCCCGCAATGTATTACCTGCACTTTTATGAGGATCACCTGATGCTGCGGGATAACCCCAAAGCGGCCACAAATATCCTGCTTGAGATTCGTGCACTATTGGCGGTGTATCGCCTTCGTCGCGAACGATTTCGTATTGCAACAGAACGTTACTGTCGTCGTTAGGTTTCCAAAGGAGCTTCGCGCGACCCGAGAAAACGTCGTCTCCTCCGAGATCTCTGCCATCACCACTACCAGACTTACCCATGTGCGTCGGGTCTATTGGTACCGGTGAACCGAGAGGACCATAACTGGCGGTGTTCTCGAAAAAGCCATCTGACTTCAACATCATGCCTGAGAAGCGAAATGCCAAGCTGTCACCCATAGACAGATTCACAGCTGCATTGCCCTTCCTGGTGCCGAAATCACCGAGCTGAACACGAACGTCGAGGCTGTTTTCGTCAAGCTGGGGACGCTTTGTCCTCACGTTGATCACGCCGCCGGTGGTGTTCTTGCCAAACAGCGTGCCCTGTGGACCCCTCAACACCTCGACACTCTCAATGTCAAACATCTCGAGATTCGAAGTCTGGATGTGGGGCACGACAAACTCGTCCAGCGTGACGCCGACTGGCGATTCTTTATAGAGAATAATTGTGGTTTCCGAAACGCCGCGCATTGCGAACTGCGCAGACTTGAATGCGGACACCGTGCCTGAAGATAAGCCTGGCACCGATACCGCGATGTCATTGAGGTCTCGGATCGCGTACTTCAACACGTCATCGCCGTCGAGGGCCGTCATAGAGACTGGCGTCGACAGAATGTCGGTCTCTCCGCGGCGACTGGCGGTCACCATGACCTCTTCGAGCAGAGGTCCACTAGCTCCTGAATTTTGCGCTATCGATAAATCGCTAATTACTAAAGACGCCAGCGCCATGCCAGCAATGATCGGCTTTACTTGTCTCATGGGGGAAACTCCAGTTTTAGCCTTTGACTAAGGCTTTTAGGCTTTAGGCTTTAGGTCACGCATTTTTAGCTTAAATGACCGGACATACATAGTACACACTTGCTTGTTCCTAGCAAGACGGATTTGTCACGTGATACCCAAATCGGGGAAACCATACGTGCGCCTCTGCACCGTCCAAGGGCGTCGTGGCAATGACCACCTGATGCTGATCGACCGCAATTAATTTGCCCGTCGCCATGCCGCGGTCTGCCGACCCGGCACTCACTTCAACCCTTGCCCCCAACCAATCCCTCAACGGTTCTGCCATCGGCGTGTCCGGCAAGGGTTGAAAATGCCCAGCTCGCAACGCATCCCAAGCCGTCTCGAACGCTACATCTGTGCGTCGCCCTCGGCCCAGGCGCTCCATGCGCCCGTGCCAGTCCATAATCTCTCCGTAGCGCTCTACCAAAGGCACCAGATCTGGCAGCGCGCTGTAGATCATCCAGATCATGCCCCAAACATGCACATCCCCGCTGTCGGGTGTCTCACCCCCGAGAAAGGAAGCGCCGC
>Ga0181570_10004271_pt1 | contig 10521 bp, 14 predicted proteins | sample 101ome_18_FD_148667 | JGI IMG/M metagenome (GOLD analysis project Ga0181570, IMG submission 148667) | Coastal salt marsh microbial communities from the Groves Creek Marsh, Skidaway Island, Georgia - 101406AT metaG (spades assembly) | ecosystem: Environmental > Aquatic > Marine > Intertidal zone...
CGTGTACGAGTAATAATAAATCAGGTCGGAAATCAAGCAGTGCACCGCTCGCGAGTAAAATCCTCTGTACAGCTCCGAGACGCCTTTTTCGCGCACCGTGAGCGCGAATTCGCGGAACACGCCGCCGCCTCCTCCTCCCGAAGAAGAACTTTTGCTATTATTGCTATTCGTGTTTTTTTTTCCAAACGTTGTCGTCTTCTTCGCATCATCATCATCGGAAGAGGTCGAAGCTTCGGCGGCTCTCTTCGTGCGAAGCAAGTCGAGAGGATATAAAGCGCACAGCGCGAAGAGTCCACCGGCGGATGCATTCAACGCATCCGCTAAGGGCGATGATGCTGCTTTTGACGTTGACGAGGACATGTGTATTTATTATCGAGCGCGCGCGCAAAGCGCGTTCAAGTGAAGAAGAAGAGATACTTTTCCAATATCGCAAAAGCTTTCTTTTTTTTCCCCGAGAAGGTTGTTCCTATGGTTGTCTATGGAGATCTCTATTAAAAGATATAGGGAGAGAGTGAGTCTGATTGATGATGTGGAATTTATTATGCCGCAAAATCCACGTGTGGAGAAAGAAAGAAGAGGCGACAAAAATAGTGTTGTTTGCGTTGCTTTCGCGAAAGCGGCGAAACGAGAGAGACAAAAAATAAAACACGATGAGTTTTGCGCGTACGTTTCGAGGAGCAAAGAAACGAGGAGGAGGAGGAGGAGAAGGACGCGCGCTCGCGAGCAACCGCGCGCGCGTTATGGAACGAGATTGCTATATTTTATTGCTCTAAACTCTATTTTATTGCTCGCGTACTACAACAACAACAACAACAACAACAACAACAACAACAACACGTTTTGAAAAAAAAAATTGTTCTTCTTCTATATGCATTCTTCAACGCAAAGGAGTGCACGCGTAATGTCTTCTCAGCGTGTCGCTCCATTTAGAACGGCTCGGGTTCCACAGCCAAAATTGTCTGCCAAGATTTCCATCCGGCCCATCTTCGATGCTTTCGTCTCGCCGCACGCGGTAAAAGACGAAATTCGCGAGAAGCTTTGTCGAAACCGAGTATCCTCCCTTCTCTTTCATCCACCACGCGTATATGCGCTCTGCGTTGAGCCCTTTCCTTCTGTTCGAAAGTTCATGCACCACTCCTTCTTCGAAATTGTTTTTTCCTCCGCATAGACCGCTGTATAAACTCAAATAGTGCTTCGCCGCTTCGCCGACTCTCGAAACCATGAGCCGGTCGTTGACGCCGCCATAAGGCGACCAGGCGGGCGCGTGAACGGTTTTCATTTGAAGACTATCGCTCTTGAAAAAAGAGCTCGAACGCGTATAAAAATCAGCGGGTATTTCGTTTCCGTATTCAACATCCGGTCTCAGTAACACGACGACATCAAACTGAGATTTTTCAGCGTACATGAGCTCGCTCGAAGCCTCGCGGTACATAAGTTGCGTCAAAAGCTCTCTGGGATAACTCCCTTTCGGACCTCGCGCGATTCTATCCGCGCGCTTCTCGTATTTTCTCGAGAATATCTCGACGCATTTTTTGCTCGGTTCCGGTACCGTTTCAATTTCAAGCGTGTATCGAAGACGACGAGGAGGAGAAGCATCGTCTTCACCTCTTTTTTTACCATCATTATTTCTTCTCCTCTTTTCTTCTTCTTCTTCTTCTTCTTCTTCTTCTCTTCTTCTTTTATTGATTTCCTCCGCGAAGGCTTCGTATTGCCACGCGTCTTCGTCCGCCTCCGCGCGAATGAAAAAATGTACGCGGTGCTTTCGATCGAGTATCGGTTTCACGATATTCTCGTAAACGCTGCAGTGCGTTCGATTCAAAGTGCGCGCTTGCCCGTACATTAAAAATGCAAAGTTTAGAGCAGGAGCGACGACTCTTTTCTTCACCTTTTCTTCGTCTTCTTCTTCATTCAAAGCGAATAAGTGGTCTCGACCGACACCACCACCAAAGTTTGGAGCTTCTTCTTCGAGCGGCAGCATCGTCCAGTAAAAAAAACACAACGCGGCGGAGAAGAACGCGACGACCAATACAGCCGAGAAGACGAAAATTCGTCCCGGCGGTGGTCTTTGCCGAAGAAGAAGAGTGTGGTGAGACGTCATTCTCTCTGCAAACTCAAACCAAAAAAGCGCGGTGCGCGTTCTTCTTCTTCTTCTTCCTCCTCCGTATCTTTTTTTTTCTATGTTCCCGCAGCCGAAAACAAAGTCCCCATCTTCGTCTCGTAATATCGATGTGTGTGTTATATATATATTAAATCAGAACACAAAACGCGACAAAAACTCTCCTCCTCCTCCTTCCAAAGTGGTGGCAGTAGTTCTTCTTCTTCCTCTTGTTTTTATGTGTTCGTGAGAGAGAGAGAGAGAAAAACCGCACGCGAGAGCGGCAAATAAATGCGCGCGTTTTTGGGGGCTTTTTTTTTGTCGAGAGCAGTAAACGAGAGGGGGGACTCTTGTATTAAAATATCATAAAATTCATAAAATACTACGTAGAGAGAGAGAGGCACACACGCACACGCACGAGCGTTCCGTTTTTGAAGCTCTCTCTCTCTTTCTCTTTTCTAAAATCGTTCGCGTGTTTGTATGTTTATTTGATGCGATTGGTTAGGTGCATTATTCTGGATGACGTTTGATGACCAAGTCGGATATACACATACGCACACACACAAGCACACTCTTCAGTCTCTCTCTCTCTTTTTTCTGCTTTCTTTTTGACGAAGACGTTTCTCGTCTCTCTCTCTTCTTCTTCTCTCTCTATTTTGAAATCCTCCACCTCTCTCTTCGTCTCCTTCTTCTTCTTCTTTTGAACCAAAAATAAAAAAAAACAGAACTCGTGGCTCTCCGAGAGCCAAACTTTTGCTGTAATCTTTTCCCTAAATTTCCTCTCTCTCCACCTCACAAGTATATCTATCCGCTTTTATATATATATCACACACATCACAATATAAACGCGCAAACACACACATAATAAAGATGTCCTCCATCCTCTGCTCGTCGTTGCCGAGCACTTCTTATTCCTCAAAATCAGTATTATTAGCGAGCAGAAGAAACGTTTGCGTTTCCAACGTCACCATTAGCAGCACTAGTAACAAAAGTAGAAATCAATCTAGAAGAGGTTTTGCGCAAAAAAAGATTGTCGCCATGGGCAACGTCAACGAGGGCGGTTTATTCGCGCCTCTCGTCGTCTTCGTCCGACCGTTAATCGGCGTGAAACGATTCAACCAGTTGAGAGGTAAAGCGATTTCTTTACACTCGCAAGTGATTGGAGATTTTTGCAGCGAGTTTGGCGCGACGACGAAACAGAGGCAGAAATTGATCAAGACGGCGAAAGCGAACGGAGGAAGGCTTGGATTTTTGGCTTGAAAAAATAATAATATGAGAGAGAGATTCGCGTCGTCGTCGTCGTCGTCGTCGTATTCGTATACATTCACACACATATGAAGGCGCGCACAGGATGTGAAAAAAGAGAGAGAGGAAGAGTTTCACTACAAACTGCGGGGAGGAGAAGAAGAAGAAGAAGAAGAAAAAGATGATATTATTGGTTTGATGCGATATATGTTATATACTAATTTTTTTCAAACGAAATGAAATCTCTCGTAAACCGCCGGCTCTATACCGTACTTTCTCTCTCTCTCACTCTCTCCAAACTAAATAATGACACGCGCTCTCTTTTGTTTTCGTCAAGACAAAGTCACGCCGTACTCGTAGAACAGAATCTGATTGGTGATTTTATCGAGCGTTTGTTCGTCCACTCTCGGGTCGTTTTCGCGGTCGACTCGGTCGCCGACGACGATCGTCGGCTGGAAGAGCGTCTTTTTACCTTTGGCGTTTTTGAAACGCAAGGCGACCAAGTTTGGGTCGTCTTTCGGGCTCAAACAATAACCCGCCGGAGGAGAGGAGGAGGAGAAGGAGGGAGAAGACGCTTTCGGCGACGGAGTTGTTGTTCCATTTTCCTCGTCGTCGTCGTTCTTCTCCTTCTTCTTTTCGCCGTTGCTACTATTAGTATTATTAGTAGTACTAACTTGATTCGTCGTCGCGTGATTAATAAAATTCTCGCGCTTCGGGACGACGTATCCTTTTCTATTCTTATGTTCTACTATTCTGTACGAGACGACGTCAAAAATCCCGGAGGAAGACGATGAACTCGTCGTGGTACGGTTCGTTCTCGCTTCGTGCCACGCTTCCAACGTCTTCACGAACCCAATGTTTGGCCGAGCAATCGAGCGCGATTCCTTTACTCTTTCAAACGCTTCGTCGTAGCTTACTCCTTCTCTCCACATGATAAACGCGACGCAAATAGCGACCGAACGCGAACAGCCCATTTGACAGTGCACGAGACACCCTCCCGCCTCTTCTTCTTCTTCTTCTTTTTCTACTTCATCTTTCCTTTTGTTGATGTTCTTCTCCCACACGCACTCTCTGCGTTCGTTGCCTAGGATAAAATCAAACGCATCATACAACACGCACGCTATATCTTCCTCGCTCGTATCCATCAGTGGCAGCGACATGCGCTCAAAATATGCCAGCGCAGATTCAAAGTCTCCCTCTCCCTCCGTCGTCGGCGTGGACGCGAAACTCGCCCCGCCGCTCGCGCAACTACTCGGCGTCAACGCCGCGTCTCCGCTCTCGTTATTATTGATTATGATGTTGTTGTTGTTATTCCTGTTGTTCCTCGCGTCGTTGTTACCGGGAGAAGACAAATAAGAAGAAGAAGAAACGCTGTTGTTTGGATCGTAGCAGCACAAAATCCGTTTCACGTTCAACTCTTCCTTCAACCGCCTCAGATGTTTCTCCTTGGTCACCAGCTCGTCTCCACCGACGTAGAGGAAATTTTCGTACAGAACTATGCATCGTACAAACGAAAGAATGAAAGAGATGCGCGTGCATAAAACAGAGGTCAGCGCAAACAAACACACACAAACGATAATGATGAATAAACTACTGCGTTTAAAAAAAATTGAATATATACGCACCCGAGGCTCGATTTTTGCACTCTCTCCAGCTCTTCTCTCGAACTTCCAAATTGACCAACTCGTCCGTGCTCGCGGTGCCAACCTGCCCTTTGTGTAACCCATTCGGCGATAAATCCAAAGCTTTCGGACGCATTTTCGATAGGAGTTTCGTTTTATCAGAGTTGTTTTTGTCGTCTGTGTTCGTATTTTCGGGCGCCTGGAAGAGCGCTTCTTCTTCTTCCGCGTCGTCGTCGTCGTCTTCCAAAGCGTCGACAGCGGCTGACTTTTTCTCGAATTTTACCGGTGACATCATTTGCTCACGAAAGGACGACGACGACGACGATGTCGGTTCTCTTTTCGCCTCTTCTTCTTCTTCTTCTTCTTCTTCTTGTTTTGATGTTGAAGTTCTTCTGGCGTCGTCGTCGTTCGTGGTATTGGCAGCGGCTGAGAGGTTTCTCTCAAAAACAGAGCGTCGCCGGGGACGGCATTTATGAGCGCGGGTGGGTGTCGACAAAAAGTACGGAAAAAAGTTTTTTGTACTCCCTAGAGGGGAGTCCTATTTTAGGGTTTAAGGTTTCACTTTCTGTTTTTCTGTTTTTTTCTTTTACACAACCTTTTCTTCTTTTTTTTCTTTTACGCGTACAACTCTCTCGTCAACTGCTTCAAGTTCTCGGGCGCGACGACGCCGTGATCGGTGACGAACGCCTCGACGACGAAGAAGCTTTTATTTTCATCGTGTCCTCCTTGTTGTTGTTGTTGCCCGTTTTTGTTATCGATAAACTCTCGAACGGGGTGTAAGACGGCGTCGACGTCTCGCGCCGCGGACGACCCGCCGCCGCCGCCCGTCGTCGTCGTCGTCGCGCGGAAGTGTTTTAAAACTTCCGCCGGGTTTCCGTTTCGTTCTTGAGAGAGGAGCGACGTTGTTGTGGTTGTTTTTGTTGTTGTGGTGGTGCTATTACTGCTATTGATGCTGCTGCTGCTACTACTCGTATCGTCGTTGTTCATCCGCGGCTTTTCCGCCGTCGTGAGACTTAAACTCGGCGCCAAGGCGACGAGCGGGACTTTGAACTTTTCGCACGCGCGCGCGATGTTCGCAGTCCCGGGAGGCCCGTAAAACGAGCCGTCTTCAAAGACGCCGAGTTGCGCAGAAACAACCGCTAAGTGCGCGCGAGACATAACCGCGAACGCGTTCGATTCTGGTACTATCATCACTTCTACCGAGCTATTATTATTATTGTTGTTGTTGTTAGTGTCTTTATTGTTGCTAGTATTCCCGCCGCCGCCGCCGCCGCCGGACGAGGAAGAAGAAACGTTCAAAATCTTCCTCGCAAACTCCTCCGCCATCGCTCTCCCGTTCTCCTCGTAACTCACCGACGTCTCCAACACGATCACCTTCACCCGTCTCTTCCTCGCCACGTTCTTCAAAAAAGTCTCCACCAACCCGTCCCGTAAACCGAGCACGCACACGACGCAATCCGACCCGCACAACTCCAACGCGAATTCCCCGACGCTTCGCCTCGCGTGATCGATGTCTTGCGAAATCATCTCCCGAATCCCCGAGATGACGTTTTGCTTGTACACTTTCGTCTGTTCTTTTGAAGATGAATTGCCGCCGCCGCCGACGAGCGAAATCTCCTCTTTCGCCACGTGCAAACTTCTCTGCACGCAGTTCAAAAGCACCACGTCCGCGTTCGATCGTCCGACGATTTCCTCCTCTATTTTTTTCGCGACCAAACGCAACGCGCGGACGACGCCCGAACCAACAACGTTGTTGTTAACACTCGAAGTGTCGTCCTCGGGAGAAGAAACGTTGTTATTCGCGTTCGCGACCACGCGAACGACGACATCTTTCAGAAATTTCTTCCCGACGGTTTCGAGGAGCAAAAGCGGCGAAGATGCAAAATCCTCTTCTTTTCCTCTCAATAAAGCGTGGAAAAAGTCCTCGAGAGCGTGCTGCGATTGCAAAGGGAGGAGAAGAAGAAGGTGCGCGTCGCTCGAAGACGACGACGGTTCCATTTTTTTGTTCGTTATCGCGTATTTGTGCGCGTTGGTTTTAAAGAAAGAGAGATGCGCGCTAAAATCTAGAGAGAGAAAGAAGAAGTTTAGGGTTTTCGAAAAAAAAGTTAGGGTTTAGGGTTTAAAAATCGACTCCTTTTTTGAGAAGAGAAGCGCTTTACAAAAACGACGACAAAACTTTACCGCGCGAGAGAGCGTTCGCAGAGCGCGCTTTTTTCTCTCTCGAGCCTCTCTCTCTCTGCTCTTCTTCTTCTTCTTCTTCTTCTGTTCTTTCTCTCTCTTTCTCTCTGTGTGTGTGTGTGTTTCTTTGAAAGAGGAGAGTGCAAAAGAGGTCTCTTGTTCTTCTTATTAATTGTAGAGCGCGTTCGTTCGTTACGCGATAGAAGAAGAATAGAAGAACGAACAATAAGAGGGGTTGTTCTGAGCATCTTAATAACATCCAAAACACAACAACAACAACGTTTTTCAACAGCAACAACAGATTTATAAAGAACGCACATATGGACGAAGAAGATTCAGAGCGATTGACGCTGTTCGACGCCGCCTGTCGCTTGCCGCTGATTCTCTTGTTTTCGCACGCCATCGGCACCTTCCTGAGCACTCGAAAACGAATCAAACTGCCGCAGATCACGTCGTACATCTTCGTCGGCATCGTTTCGAGCACGTCGGTACGTTTTTTCTCTTTTACTTTTTTATGATGTGTGAGACGTGTTTATTAATATATGTGCGTGTGTAGTTTTTAAACCTGTTGACGCCGCGATTGGTTCGCGAGTCGTTATGGTTGGTCGATAACGCGTGTTTGTCCGTCATCGGACTTTCGGCGGGCGCGGAGTTAAGCGCGAGAGATTTGAGAGGACAAAACGCGAAGAAGATCATCGTTTGGACGATGAGCATAGCGGTGTTTACGTGGTTGACGGTTTTTACGGCGTTTACGGTCGGAGGGGTATCCGAACGCGTGCAGTTTTTGGAGGATGGTGGGAGTAGTAGTAGCGGCACTACTTTGGGCGCGGGCGACGCGTCCGTTTCGTGGAGGTACGGGTACACCTTGCGAGCGTGCGCGGTGGGATCGTTAATAGCCACTTTATCTATCGCTCGGAGTCCAGCGTCTGCGATTGCCGTCTTGAGAGAAACCGAAGCGAGAGGTCCGTTCGCGAAAATGGTCGTCTCGGTGACGGTTTTGAAAGACGTTTTAGTCGTCGTTTTGTTCGCTTTGAACATGGAAATGATTGAATCTTTAGGATTTATGAATACGAGTAGTGGTAGTAGTAGTGGTAGTAGTAGTGGTAGTAGGAGTAGTGGTAGTAGTAGCGACAGTAGTAATTTCGTGTCCTCGACGGATATGATGATGATGACGATGAACGAGACGAGTGGCGGCGGAAGGCATCTCACCGCGATCGTCGGCGGGGAAGAAACGAACGATTACGAGTACCAGATGCGATCGATTATTCACGCGCTAGAACCGGTCGTTTCTGTTTTTGGTTCCTTCGTGTTTGGTTTCTTCGCTGGGGCGCCTTTGCACTCGGTGTTGCGACGGTTGCCGTCGCCGCCGGCGCAGCAAACGGACAATCATTTCTCGGCGAGTTTGAAAACTCGATTTCGAGCGTTGATGCGACAATCGATGAAACCGTTGTTTACCATAGTCTATTCGACGACAATATTCGTCGTTTCCAAGCGGTTATTTCTGTTGGAACCGCTGTTAGTGTGCGTGTGCTGCGGGATATTTTGCGCAAACAGAGGTAACTTTTCTTCTGTTACAGCCAACAACGCGGCTTCGTCGTCGCTTCAAGAGAGAGACGCGTCGGCGAGTTTGAGGATGACGAGTTCACCGCCGTCGCCGTCGAGCGGCGGCGGAAGTACAAACACCAACGCGACGACGACGACGACGACGACGAATAAATTGGCGCAACAGCAATTGTTCAACGCCATCGGGTCGAAGTCGTTGCACTCGTCATTGGTTTCTTTACAGCCTGCGGTCAATTTGGTCTTTTTCACGCTCGCCGGAGTGGCGTTGGAAATGGAGCACGTGATGCGAAGCGCGCAAGCGGCGGTGTTATTGGTCGCGTTTCGCATACTCGGTATTTTTATCGCGTGCAGAATCGCCAGTCGTTTGCTCTCTTCCTCCTCGTCGTCGTCCTCAATTTCGCCGGAAAACGGCGGCTCTGAAAACATCGAAGAGCAACAGCGTAAAGTGGCGTGGATGGCGCACGTGACCCAAGCCGGCGTCGCGTTGGGCTTGGCGAGAACGTGCTCGGTGAAATTTTCCGCGTGGGGCGAACAATTCGCCTCCGTCGCGACCGCGATGATCGCTTTGAACTTGTTGATTGGCCCACCGCTCTTTCGATCGGCGCTAACGCGAGTCGGCGAAGCGAGAGTCGTCGTCGAAAGCATCGCTACTCAAACGATGTCGTTGTCCTCTTCCGCCTCCGGGGCGGCGGGTCCGAACGCCGGCGACGTCGCGTGAGAGAGAGACGGCGAAAGAAAGAAAAGGAAAAACGCGCGCGAGGCTATAGAAATTACAGAAGAAGAAGAACAACAACAACAACCTGTGCGTCTGTTCAATGAAACTTTACTGTTGTTATTATTATATCATATATATAGTAGCAGAACAAAAAAGAAGAGCTTATTACGCCTCTCTCTATTTCTCTCTCGACTCTCTCAAGTGTGTGATCTCTCTCTCGTTCGTTTTTCACTCCTCCGCATCCGGCAGCTTCAAATCCTTGAACAACTTCCCTTTATTCCTACTCTCCCACATGCTATCGAAGCCTTTGTTGACCATTTTCTCCCCGACTAAAGCGCCGGCGATGATGACGCCGACGTACACGGACGTGTTTGACTGTGAGATGATAATAAACAGCATATAGAGTAATACTAAAACGTCAGAGAAGAGAAAAATGGAAAAAAAACGAGAGAGACAAAGACAAAGACGAAGGGAGGAAGAAAAAGTAGCAGCAATAGTTGCGCGGGCGAAAGATCAACCACAAACAAAAACAGACGACAAAAAAGAACGACTAAAGGAGAGAGAACACGCGTGCGCGCGTATTGCTCACCATGAACGTCTTGTAGAAAGCGTTGAACATCTCTCTCTTCTCTCTCTCTCTCTCTTCTCTCTCTCTCTCTGACGAATTTTTTTTCTTTCTGAGAGGAGAGAGGTAAAAGGGATCCAAAAGTGTTGTTTAGGGTTTCAGTCTCACACAAAATCGGGCACACGCGCTTTCTGGAAAAGAAAAAAACGCTCCCAAAAAATCTTCAAATTTGCATTGAGTCATCAAACAAAGAGAGAGAGAGAGATAAAGAGATAAAACAGAGAGATAAAACAGAAGAACGAAAAGCTCACGCACAGGCAATAGAAGTCACGCGCGCGCGAGCAAAACCTAACCGCGTGCGCGTTTCTAACGGCAAAAAAACACAGATACAAATTTAAATAAAAAAAGGGAGATCGAATTTGGAAAAAAAGAAAAATGTTGCAAAAAGCGAAATCGATTAAAAAAACAATCAAAACGGAAGTGAAAGCGATCGCGTACGGCACGGAACGCGTCGATAAGAGAGGGAAACCGGTGACCT
>Ga0181570_10004279_pt1 | contig 10503 bp, 8 predicted proteins | sample 101ome_18_FD_148667 | JGI IMG/M metagenome (GOLD analysis project Ga0181570, IMG submission 148667) | Coastal salt marsh microbial communities from the Groves Creek Marsh, Skidaway Island, Georgia - 101406AT metaG (spades assembly) | ecosystem: Environmental > Aquatic > Marine > Intertidal zone...
TGGCTATACCTATTGAAGAATATTGATCCAGAAAATTTTCAAAAATTACTTAAAAAAGCAATATGTGCTATAGGAAACTCCTCAAGCTTTATAAGAGATACCACATTTACGGGAACCCCGGTAGTGCTTGTTGGAGATAGGCAATATGGTCGAGAGCATGGGAAGAATTTAATTTCATGTAAGCCAGAACAAAATCAAATTCTTGATTCGATAAATCATCAACTTCAGCATGGAAGATATGCTAGTGAGGGTTTATATGGAGATGGAACTGCAGCACCAAATATCGTAAAGACTCTTAAGAATTTTACTCCCTATGTTCAAAAAACTCTTCAATATCCTCTAAATGATGAACATTCTAATCACTGAATCAGATGATTACAGCAAAGAAGCAATCAGCATTTACTCCAACCTAGGGAATGTTTTTCTTGATGCCGCTTCTAAAAAAGAGGAGATAAATATATTAGTTGTTAAATTAAATATCTCCCTAAATTCTTCTTATTTACAACAATATCCTAATCTGGAATTTATCGTAACTCCAACAACTGGTTTGACCCACATAGATCTATTGTTTTGTGAACAAAAATCTATAAAAATTATTTCTTTGAATGATTGCAAGGAAGACATAGAAAAAATTTCATCTACCGCCGAATTAGCTTTAGGTTTGATGATTGCTCTCATTAGAAAAATTACCCGTGCAAATCAAGACGTTGTTATTAATAAAGTTTGGAACAGAAATTTATATAAATCTAAGCAATTACAAGGTTCAACAATAGGCATCATTGGGCTAGGAAGGATTGGGTCTATGATGTCACACTTCTGTAAAGCTCTTGGAATGAATGTACTTGCTTATGATCCATATATTTCCGATGCTAGTTTTAATAATCTAGGCGTAACTAAATCATCTTTGAGATATTTGCTGGAGAATTCTTTTATTATCTCAATCCATGCAAATTTAACTAACAAAAATCGTCATATGATCTCCGTTGAAGAACTAAGTTATATGAGTCCAGATACTTTGATTATAAATACTGCTAGGGGCGCACTTATTGATGAAAGTGCTGTTTGCAAATCAATTGTCTCTAAAAGGATTGGCGGTATAGCTGTAGATGTATTAGAGAATGAGCATACAGATGAAGAGCTGATGAATTCAGAGTTACTTTCATTGGCAAAGAAAAACTATAATGTAATTGTTACACCTCATATTGGAGGTTGCACAATCGATGCTATGAATATAACCGAGCTAGCAATAGCGAAAACTGTGAAGAAAATAATTCAGGAATCAAGTTGAGAGTTTTAACTATTATTCCAGCAAGGTCAGGTTCAAAAGGCGTCAAAAAAAAGAATATAAAATTGCTTAATGGAGTTCCTTTATTGAATTGGACTATACAATCTGCATTAGGCGCTTCTCATAAACTGGATGAAATCATTGTTTCTACAGATTCAGATGAAATTGCTCAAATAGCAAAAAATTCAGCAGTTGAAGTCCCTTTCATAAGACCCAAAAATTTAGCAACAGATACTGCAAAAAGCATTGATGTAATAATGCATGCATTAGAATTTATGGAGAGTAAATTAAATTTAAAATATGACTGGGTTTTGACACTTCAACCAACAACTCCATTTCGCTCCCATATTGATATAGAGCAAGCTTTGAATCTAGCAAAAAATTCAGATTGTGATTCAATAATTAGCGTTGTGAGAGTATATTCACATCATCCAATACTAATGAAAAGAATTGAAAATGGAAGGCTGATACCCTTTACCACAGAAGAAAAAGAAGGAACTAGGCGACAAGACTACACTCCGCCAGCATTTATGAGAAACGGCGCAATTTATTTAACCAAAAGAGAAATAGTAGTGAATGAAAAATCATTATGGGGTAAAGATATTCAACCATTAGAAATGCCAGATGATAGATCAATCAATATAGATAGCCACATTGATTATCTTATAGCTGAATCAATGTTAAGAGAAAAATCTATAGATTAGTATCATGAGTATCAACTTAGGGGAAGTTCCTTCGACACCAGGAATATACAAATTTTTTTCAAAAAACAAAATTATTTATATCGGGAAAGCTAAAAATTTAAAAAAAAGGGTTTCCTCATATTTTAGGAATTCAATTAGCGATAGAAAAACTTACCAAATAAAAACTCTAACAGATAGATTGGAAACTTTCTCAACCTCCAGTGAGGCTGAGGCTCTTCTTCTTGAGCAGTCACTTATCAAAGAAAATCTTCCCAGATTCAATATTCTCTTAAGAGATGATAAAACCTATCCCTATATATATTTTTCGTTAGATCACTCATTTCCTAGCATTAGCATGAAAAGGACAAAGCATTCAGTTTCTAAAAATTTTTTTGGACCATTCATAAGTTCTCAAGCAGTTAAATCAATCATAAAGGACATGCAAAAAATTTATCAAATAAGAAATTGTAGTGATAGTACATTTAATAATAGGTCTAGGCCATGCATTGAATACCAAATGAAACGATGTTCAGCACCTTGTGTTAAATATATTTCACAAACTGACTATCTTCAAGATATTGATTCATCAATAGAGCATATTTCTTCTTCAAGAAAAAAAATAAGAAAATTCATGATCTCTAAGATGAAAAGTTTTGCAGAAAAGCAGGAGTTTGAAAAAGCAAATGAAATGAAAAAAAGAATAAAAATTTTTGATTTTATGAGACAAGATCAATCTTTAAATAGTTATCAATACAACGTTGATATTTTTACTTGCATTTCTAAATTAGGTAAAACTGGCATCTCAATTATTTCTATTAGAGATGGAAAAGTTAGAGGAACTAAAACTCATTATTTATCAGGCAATGAATTGCAAGATATAGACTCATTGTTCCACAGCTTAATTTTTTCCTATTATCAAAATATCTTTTCATTGCCTGAGAAGATATTTCTGCATCCTAAACCAAGCAATATCTCCATGATCAAAGTCGCAATAAGATTGAAATTTAAAAAAAATATACTAATTTCATCTTCTTTCAATAAAGCTGCAAAGCCTCTTTTACAACTGGCAATATTAAATGCAAATCAAGTGATTGATAACAGAATGACTAAGTCAGAAAAATATAGTTTTGCAATTAAAGATCTCAAGCAGCGCATTGGTTTAAATTCAAAATCATTCTCTATTGAAGGATATGATGTCAGTCATCAATCTGGAGATTTTGCAGTTGCCTCATTGATAAAATTCTTAAATGAAGGACCGGAAAAATCATCATATCGGTTATATAACATTCCAAGAGGTATTGCAGGTGATGATGTAGGTTCAATAAAACACATACTCAAAAGGCGAATTAAGAACGCAAAGAGGAACCCTTTACCAAAAATAATTTTAATCGATGGTGGAATTCATCAATTAAATTCGGCATTAAAAGTATTTATTGATCATAAGATCGACTCTCCAGAGATACTTAGTATTGCAAAAGGTTCAAATCGAATTAGAGCAACTGAAACAATCTTTTCAAAAAAAGGTATTGTAGAGATGCCAAAAGATTGTCCCGCTTTTTTATTGCTCCAACAAGTACGAGATGAATCACATAGGTTTGCAATAAAAGCTAACAGAAATAAGAAAACTAAAGGAGTAAAATACTCCGTGTTAGACAATATTCATGGCCTGGGACCAAAAAAGAAAAAAGCTCTCATGGCTAATTTTAAATCTTTGAAGAATATAAAATCTTCATCAGTTAGTGAGTTGTGTATGGTTAATGGAATAAGTATTAAACTTGCAAATGAAATTAAAAAATATATATAAATTTATATGAATCTCTTTATACAATCACTTACCTATTTTAGAATCTTTATTGCGCCAGTAATTTTTTTATTGATTACTTATTTTCATTTTTATGGGGCTGCATTAATTTTATTGATTTTGTCCAGTTCTTCAGATTATTGGGACGGTTTTCTTGCAAGAAAATATAACTTAGAATCAAAATTGGGCCAAATAATAGACCCAATTGCAGACAAAATTTTAACTTCTTTTCTTTTATTTTCTTTTGCAATTGAGCTATCTAGCAAATTTATTGCACTGGCTGGAGGAATCATTATTGCTAGAGAGTTTTGGGTGTCTGCATTAAGAGATTTAAATGCTCGCAATCAAAAAACTGATCTTACAAAAGTAACCTTTTTGGCTAAAGCAAAAACTGCAATCCAGTTTGTTACTTTTTTCAGCTATATGTTAGGGCTCTATACAAACAGTGCTCTGCTCCTCTTTATCTCAAATTTCTTATTAATTTTGGCTTTAATTATTACAATTCAAACCGGACTTTCATATACAATAGCAACATTTAGAAAATAAGGCTGGATGGCAGAGTGGTTATGCAGCGGCCTGCAAAGCCGTTTACGCCGGTTCGATTCCGGCTTCAGCCTCCATTGTAATGCAATAAGTGCATTGAAAATATGAAATTGTCTGTAATTGGTTGTGGTTATGTCGGTCTCGTCACAGGAGCATGTTTTGCTGAAATAGGTCATGAGGTTGTTTGTTTAGATATTAACAAAACCAAATTAAAAGAATTATCTAGGGGAAATATTCCTTTTCATGAGAGGGGATTGAAAAAAATTGTTCTGAATGGAATAAAAAATAAGAGATTATCATTTTCCTCGTCATACAAGAAAGCATCTTTATCAGATATTATTTTTATTTGTGTCGATACACCAATGGGATCAAATGGTGAACCAGATCTAAGAAATTTCTATAATGTAAGAGATAGCTTAAAGCAACATTTTGATTCGGACAAAATAATTGTTATTAAATCTACTGTTCCACTAGGCACTAATAAAAAACTTGCTGATTATTTCAATAAATACACATTGAATAAAAATTATATGATTAGTGTTTGTTCAAATCCTGAGTTTCTAAAAGAAGGCGATGCTGTAAATGATTTTATGAAACCGGACAGAATAGTAATAGGATGTGATGAGGAAAATATAACTTTGATAATAAACAAACTTTATAAAAATTTAAATATTGCAAAGAAAAAATTTATCTTCATGTCTCCTCAATCAGCTGAATTAACAAAATATGCTTCAAATAGTTTTTTAGCAACAAAAATTAGTTTCATTAATGAGATTTCAAGAGTCGCTGATCATATAGGAGCAGACATGCATCAGGTCAAAGACGGCATGGGAAGTGATGAAAGAATAGGCCATGATTTTCTTAATGCTGGACTTGGTTTTGGCGGTTCATGCTTTCCAAAAGATTTAGCAGCTCTTAATGCTTATCAAAGAAAAAATAAAATTAGCTCAGGGCTTTTAGAGCAAACTGTTAAGGTGAATTCAGATCAAATCAAATACTTTATAAAAAAGATTCAAAATGAGTATTTATTAGATTTAAAAAATCAAAGAATCTTAGTTTGGGGTGCTGCATTTAAACCCAATACAGATGATTTAAGGGAGTCAATGAGCATAAAAGCAGTTAAAAAGCTGAGTACCCTAGCCAATCACCTATATTTATATGATCCTCTATGTAGAAAAAGCAAAATATTAAAAGAACTAAAAAATTTAAAAAATATTACAGTTCTAGATAAAAAGTATTCTTCAGATAAGAGAGTGAAATGCTTATTGATTTGTACGGAGTTTGATGAATTTAAAGAGTTAAATTTCAAGCTTTTAAATGGGTATAAGATCTTTGATGGTAGAAATATTCTTAACCGAAATAAAGTAGAAAAAAATGGAATCGAATACTTTGGAATTGGGACATAATTTATCAAGCTCTACCACTAACTGAATATATATTACAAAATTTAATGAAGTTTGATTTCATCTAGTATAATAAGGCATAACTTACAGGCTAAATATTCAATATGAGTGATCAAAAAACATTCAATGAGGCATCAGTCGATGACATTGATATTTCAGAAATTTTTAATTTAATGTGGAGATTTAAGTATCTTCTTATATCCTCAATAATTGTATTTGGATTAATTTCTGTTTTCTATTCTTTAACACTCCCAAATATTTATACCTCTGCTGCTGTTATGAAGACAACTGATTCTGCCGGTGACTCATCTAATAGTGCAGGTGGTGTTGGAGGTTTGGCGCAAATGGTAGGCCTCAATCTATCCCCTGGTCAAGCAACTGGAAGTAAATCTGACCTCGCTGTTGCAACTATTCTATCAAGAGATTTTTTAAAGCATCTTCTGAATTTCCCAAAATTTGGAGCTAACATTTATGCTGTTGAAAAATATGATCCAGTATCCAAAAAAATTTTTTATGATAATAAAATTTATGATTCGGTAAATGATACCTGGAAGATTGACGAGCCCACGTATGTTGAACTCTATAAAGATTATGTGGATATGCTTGATACATCTTTTGAAAAAAAAACAGGCTACATCACCATTAAGCTACAACATCAATCTCCATTTGTTGCAGAAGAACTTTTATCTCTTATCATAAGAGAAGCAAATTTACTTGCACGAGCTAGAGATAAACAGCAATCAACTGATTCACTTAAATATTTAACAAATCAATTAGATACCATCCAGCAAAAGGACATCAAGCTATCCATTAATCAGTTAATTGGTGTTGAGATGAGAAAGTTAACATTAGTTAATATCGAAGAAAATTACTTAATTGAACCCATAGATAGCCCATTCATACCTCATATTAAAACTCATCCTGCTAGAGCTAGAATTTCTATTATTGGAACTTCTGCTGGTTTTGTTTCCACGCTATTCATATTAATTTTATGGTATTTAATAGCCGGTAGAAAAAGAGAAATTTGATGCAATCCCATCATGATTTAAAGCTAGCTATTATTGGTTTAGGGTATGTAGGATTGCCTCTAGCCGCAGAATTTTCAAAATATAGAGAGGTTCTTGGTTTTGATATTAATTCTAAGAGAATTTCTGAACTTCAAGCTGGATACGATAATACTCTTGAGCTTTCCTCACAAGAGTTAAAAAATTTAACAGCCCTGCACTTTACCTCAAATATTGAGGATCTTAGAGAATCTAATTGTTTTATAGTCACCGTTCCAACTCCTATTGATAATCAAAAGCAGCCTAATTTAGATCCATTAATTAGCGCAAGTAGTAATGTTGGAAGTTTATTAAAGAAAAATGATATTGTAATTTATGAATCAACAGTTTATCCAGGTGCATCTGAAGAAGTCTGTGTACCTATTTTAGAAGCACAGTCAGGATTAACTTTCAATAAAGATTTTACAATTGCATACAGCCCTGAAAGGATTAACCCAGGAGATAAAAATCATAAGTTATCATCTATCAAAAAAGTAACATCCGGCTCTACAAATGAAACTGCAAAAATTGTTGATGATCTTTATGCCTCAATCATTACTGCTGGAACATTTTTGGCTAGCTCGATAAAAGTTGCAGAGGCTGCTAAAGTTATTGAAAATACCCAAAGAGATGTCAATATAGCCCTTATCAATGAGCTTGCATTAATTTTTGATAAACTTAATATAGATACACAAGAGGTTCTTTCGGCAGCTGGAACCAAATGGAATTTTTTACCATTTTCTCCAGGCCTTGTTGGCGGTCATTGCATCGGAGTTGACCCTTATTATCTTACTTATAAGTCTCAGTCAGTTGGATATCAACCCGAAATTATTTTAGCTGGAAGAAGGTTAAATGATAATATGGGTCAATTTGCTGCATTAAAGTTAATTAAAAAATTAGTAAAGGAAAGAGTTCATGTATCTGGTTCAAGCATACTGGTAATGGGCCTTACCTTTAAAGAAAATTGCCCTGATACAAGAAATACAAAAGTAATTGATTTGATCAATGAATTAGATGATCATGGAGCTAATATTGATGTATATGATCCATGGGTTAACGAGGAATTAAATTCAACAACATTTAATTTAATAAAGTCTCCCATTAAAAATAAATATGATGCAATCATACTTGCTGTTTCTCATACTCAGTTTATTGATTTAGGAGACTTTATTAAATTAAATTACGGTAAAAATGAGCATGTGATATTTGATTTAAAATACTTATTTCCACTCGAAGAAACAGATCTGAGATTATAGGTTTGGCTACAAAAAAACCAACTTATTTCGAGACTGTCTGCAGTCAACTAAATTTTAGTCCAAAAACATGGCTCATTACAGGTGTCGCAGGCTTTATCGGAAGCAATTTACTTCATAGATTACTTCTTTTGAATCAAAAGGTAGTTGGTCTTGATAATTTTTCAACTGGCAGTCGCAGCAATTTGTCCGAGGTTCAAAGCCTAGTTTCATCGAAGCAATGGAATAGGTTTTCAATGATTGAGGGTACAACAACTGATTTAAAAACTTGCCTAGAGGCTTGTGATCAAACCGATTATGTTCTTCATCAAGCCGCTTTAGGCTCGGTTCCAAGATCAATAAAAGATCCTCTTTCAACCAATTATTCAAATATTGATGGGTTCTTAAATATGATCCTAGCAGCGAAAGATTCAAAGGTTGATAGCTTTGTATATGCTGCAAGTAGCTCTACGTATGGTGATCTTAAAACTTTACCAAAAGTTGAAAATAATATTGGCAATCCATTGTCTCCATATGCTGTTACAAAGTTAGTTAACGAATTATATGCAGATACTTTTTCAAGGAACTACTCATTTCACTCCATAGGATTAAGATATTTTAATGTTTTTGGCCCTAGACAAAATCCAAATGGAAGTTATGCAGCTGTTATACCTAAGTGGTGCATAGCAATGATTAACAATGATGAAGTCTCAATCAACGGGGATGGATCTACTAGTAGAGATTTTTGTTTTATAGATAATGTTGTTCAAGCAAATATTCTTTCAGCTATTTTTGATCCTGAAATTCATCAAGTATTTAATGTTGCTGTAGGAGACAGGACATCACTAACAAATCTTTTTTCTTTAATAAAAGAAAATCTATTAAGCCAAAATGTAATTTACAATCACGATCCAACATATAGAGATTTTAGAGAGGGAGATGTGCTTCACTCTCAAGCAGATATTTCTAAAGCTTCTAAAATATTGAAATATAAACCTTCTCATAATATATCTGAAGGCATAAAAGAAACAGTTTCATGGTATCTAAAAAATGAAAGATAATTATGCTAGCGCAGCTAATAGAGTTATATAAATTATTAAGTCCAACTCAAAGACTTAAGCTGTATTTATTACAAATACTTTTAATCTGTATGTCTATATTAGAGGTTATAAGCTTAGGAGCTTTGGGATCATTTATAGCATTAATTGGAAATGTAGAAACTCTTACTCAAAATTTTTTGTATCAATACTTTCTTGATTATTCAATTGCACCTGTAAATGAAGAAAGTTTTTTAATAATGTATTCCGTTATTGTATTAACGTTGGTTGTTTTATCATCCGCTATGTCAATCTTCGTATTATGGCGACTCACTATTTTTGGGTCTTTGGTTGGTGCAGATTTAAGCAATAGATTATTTAATTACTATCTTCACCAACCATGGCTTTTCCATGTTTCAAGAAATAGTAGCGAGTTGATTAATAAAATTTCTAATGAAGCTAATCGAGTTACGAATTCTGTAATTAGTCAATATATGATGCTAAATGGCAAATTAGTTATGTCAATTATAATTAGCTTTGCTTTATTTGTGTTTAATCCCGTTATTGCAATGCTTGGAACAACAATATTTATTTCTGGATATTTTTCTGTATACAAACTAGCCCAAGGGCGTTTAGAGAGAAACAGCAATACATTGACTGACTCAATGAAATTAAGATTTAAACTCATGGGAGAAGGTTTTGGAGGCATAAGAGATACTTTGCTCTTAGGAAAGCAAACCCTCTTTTCGTCTAGGTTTCAAAAAGCAAGCAATGATTATTTTTACGCATTAGCAACTTCTTCAATTATTGGATTGATTCCACGATATTTTATGGAGTTGTTAGCATTCTGCAGTGTTGTTTCGCTCGTCTTATATCTTCTTATTGCTTATTCAGGGGATTCAACATCAATATTACCAATAATATCAATATATGCCGTTGCTGGTTTTAAATTAATTCCCGCATTTCAACAAGTATACTTTAGCATCACAGTAATTCGTGCAAATTTATCTTCGTTTAGCAGTCTTAAAGATGACTTAACTTTTGCACCATTAATTGATTCTCAAAATGAAAATAGCTCCAGTAAGAATTCAAAGCTTCGAGTTCAAAATCATATAAATCTTGAAAATATCTCATTTAAATTTGATGGTAAACCCCATGAAGTTTTAAGCAAGATCAATATATCTATTCCAGCTAAGAAAGTAATTGGCATCATTGGATCCTCAGGATCCGGAAAATCAACGCTTGTAGATATTTTAGTGGGTTTAATTACTCCATTGGAAGGGTGTGTAAAAATTGATGATATTATTTTAAATGATAGCCTTTTAAGAGATTGGCAAAATAATATAGGTTTTGTGAGCCAGTCAATTTTTCTTTCAGATTCTACTATAAGAGAAAATATAGCTTTTGGTTTGCCTGTCAGTTCTATAGATGAAAGCTCAATTAAGCTAGTTTCTCGCTTAGCTCATTTAGAGAGTT
>Ga0181570_10004282_pt1 | contig 10499 bp, 17 predicted proteins | sample 101ome_18_FD_148667 | JGI IMG/M metagenome (GOLD analysis project Ga0181570, IMG submission 148667) | Coastal salt marsh microbial communities from the Groves Creek Marsh, Skidaway Island, Georgia - 101406AT metaG (spades assembly) | ecosystem: Environmental > Aquatic > Marine > Intertidal zone...
CCAGTAACAGCAAACACTACATTAAGAGCTAACATTATTCAAAAGATGGATGTTGACTTCAACAAAACAGATAGAGAATATCAAGTTGCTTTCAATGTTAATTTCTAATTAAATTAGAAAATAAAAGAAGGGTGCTTATGCGCCCTTTTTTTATGACAATCTTTTCTGTTGACACAACAATAGTTTTAGTATAAAATACAATATTAGTATTATGGAGAGATTATAAATGAAACTAGTTATCGCTGGATTAGGATATGTTGGCAAAGCACACCATTTTTGGTTTTCTAAAAAAGTTGAAGAACTTGTTGCGGCTGACCCGGCTATTAATGAATTAAACGTAGCAGATGTAATAGAAGGTGCTGACGGTTTAATTTGTTGTGTTTCTACGCCAGAAGCATCTGACGGCAGTTGTAACATTTCAAATATCGAGTCAGTTATTAATCAAACTCCTAGCAATGTTCAAATTATTATAAGAAGCACAATTTCAATAGAAGGATGGGAAAGCCTTAAAAAGAATTATCCTAATCATAAACTAACTTATTGTCCTGAATTTTTACGTGCGGCAAAATGGGAAAGTGATTTTATGATCAATCAACAGTTATGGATGGGCGGTGAGGCAAGGAATATACAATTTTGGCACGATGTTTTTATTAAAGTGCTAGAACATTTAACTGTAGGAGTTGTCGATCCAAAAGTATTGATAGCTGGTAAGAATTTTAGAAATAGTTTCTTAGCAACAAAGGTAGCGTTTTTTAATCAAATTTATGACTATTGTCAAGCCAAAGGTATTGACTATGGTCAAACTGCTGAAATGATATGTGTTGATCCTAGAATAGGTGGAAGTCATACTGCAATAACAAAAGAGCGAGGCTTTGGAGGACATTGTTTTCCTAAAGATACTCAAGCAATAGTCAAATCTGCTGAAAAAGACAGTGTAGAATTATCAATTATCAAAGAAGCAATAGCATATAATAAACTTATACGTAACTCTAATACTTAATAAATACAAGTATATAAGGAGTTTTGTATGAGTATTTTTGCAGGTGTAGTAGATAAGGTAAGTGCAGGAGTTACTGATGGCTTGAATGCCCTTGGTTTTGACTGGTTAACCGGAACACCGCCTGTACCTCCGCCTGTTTCACCAATAGTTATTAGTTGCCAAGTAGAAGATTTAAATGTAGCCGCTCCTGTAAATCATTTTGGTAGTTTTACTTTAAACGTACCAAATTTTGCCCCTGCATTTGGAGAAATAGCCGTTAATATGGCTCAAGATTCATTAGCATTGATAGAACTTGTAGTAGCATTGCAAACTATTTCAGATCCTACAGGTGGAATTACAATTAAAGATGCACTTGATCCTTATCACTATAATGTAGTTAAGTCGGCCCTTGAAGAGAACGGAGAACCAGTGACTGAACCTGCGAACCCGGGTGCAACAAACCTTAATAAACTTGGAGGTGCTATTACAGCCAGTGGTGCATTAAGTGGAATAGGTACAGCATTTGATGCAATGCAAGTAGCAGGATATGGAAGTGAATTTTTAAAGTTTACACCAGCAGTTATGAACAGCCCAGCAGGACTTCCTGGAATAGTAGGACTTACTCCAGCACAATTAGGTTTTGATAATTATGGAGGTGCAATTGGAACTCCAATATTCTTTAATGTTTCAGGAGCTTGGCCAGATTTATCATTCCCGCTATCAATTATTGCTTCTGTTACTGCCATTAAAGGTACATTGTTGACATATGCTGTATCCATACTTAGAAATGCAATAGACAGTGATGCGCAAGCATTAGTCTTTAAACACGTCTTAGATGATTTTTCTGTTGCCGCATCGAATAATGCTATTGCTAAAGCAAAAGGCCCAGATGCCGTTCCTGATTCTTCATTCCCAACCGGCGCAGATGGAGTATACTGATGCCAGGTGTTGCTAGAAAAGGTTTAGATATTGCAAACTCTACTATACTTACTGGACGTATGAGTGTAATTGCAAATAATCAACCAATAGCCTGTGAAGGAGATGTTATAACTCCTCACGTACCAGGCGGACCGCACTCTTCTTCTACTATTATAGGATATACTCCAAAAGTTGTTGCAGAGGATCAAAATGTAGCAAGACTAGCAGACGGCACAAGTTGTGGACATCCAATACAAACTGGCTCGGACGATGTTTTTGCAGGCTAATAGAAACATTTTCACTAAATACTACTACGGAGTGCAGGTATGAAGAAGCGAACTAGAAGCATATTACAAGAATTAAGTCATTTAGGTAGATCTACAGACAGTGATCATCTAATTGAAGCATCAGCCAATAATATTATCGAAAGTGCTATTAATTTGCTTAATAGGATCGGCAACACTTATGATGAAAGTACCGCAGGAGAACTTGAAAGACGTTTTTTAAACAGTATTAAAAGTGGAGATCCTCGTAAATTTAAACGTGGCATACAAAAAATAATAGAGAGTAAACAAAACAATGATGTTGAATGAAGGCGGATCAATGCCGGGCGTAGGCCCAATCCATATTAGTGAGATTGAACCTACACTAGACGCATTAGAAAAAAGACTAGGAATTGATTTAAAAAATAATGTTCTTGGTAGCGTAGGCAAGAAAGAGTTTTCAGGCGACATTGACGTTGCTATTCAAGTTGACCCGGATAAAATTCCAGAATTAGTTAAAAAAATTGAAGCAACTCCGGAAGTGTTAGACATTGCTAAGAGCAGTGTTATTATGACAAAAGTTAAAATTGTAAACTACGATCCGGAAAAACAAACAACTAAGCCCCGCACAGGATTTGTACAAATAGACTTTATGCCAGGTGACCCGGGCTGGATGAAAACATACTATCATTCACCAAGTGAAACAGAAAGCAAGTACAAAGGCGTGTTCCGCAATATTATGATTGCTACTATTTGTGCATTTTATGAGAAAGAAGCATCAGAACAAAAAATTGATGACGGCCGTTCTATAGAAGTCGAACGATGGATGTGGTCGCCAACTGATGGACTTGTTAGAATTAAACGTACACCTGTACCCCGCAAAGACGGCAACGGATATACTGCTAAAAATAAAAATGAAATTCTTGGTAAGCCTATCAAGACTGCTCCAGAAATTGCAAAGACATTAGGGTTAGACGGACCACAAGACTTAAACTCTTATGAAAGTTTAAAAGCCGCAATTGAAAAAAATTATGATGTAGAACTTGTTAAAAAGATTTTAGACAACTTTGCAGAAAATAAACAAGTACAAGATATTGGTGTGCCAGATGATTTAAAAAATGAAGAATTAGATAGAATTAAAGAACTTGCAGGCCTAAATTTAAACAGTTCAGTAATGGCTAAAAATGGAATTAGGATGCGTAAATGAGATATAAAGATTTTAAAATAGTTGAAACTAAATTAAAAGAACAAGATGTACCGGCGGTATATGTTATAGGTGACAGTCACGCAAGAGCAATGGGCGGACAGAATAACCTAGCCTCAGACGGAGCATTACTTCGTACTATTGCTAATCAAGCACAAAGAGTACCTAATGGAGCAGATGTTTATATGACTGGCGGCCACAATGACGTTGCAGGTGGAGCACAACCTCAAACTATTGCTAATCAAGTAAAAGACATTATTGACTCTTTACTTGATAAGAATTGTGAAGTGTTTTATATATTATTTCCAGAAGGTACAGGTAATACTAATCAAGAAAATATGGCACCTACAAGGCAGGCCATTAACAATGCTGTTAATGTAAGTCGAGATTTAGACGGGTGTTCTTTACAACCTGACGGTATACATTGTTCGTTAGGATCATATAGAGGCATTGTAGGAACTGCACCTTCTTCAAGTAGTTCTCCTGAAAATTCTAATAACATTGAATCTCTACGTATGGGACCTCCATACCCGCCAGAACAAAGAGAATCAGTTAGTGCTTTACAACGCAAGTTAGAAGAATTATACTACAGTGTAGGTAATACAGGTATTGACGGCAAGTATGGTCCTAGAACTGCTCGTGCTATTAAAGCGTATCGTAAAGATAGAGACATTGCTGACCCTAACCAAGGCAGAGAAATTGATACTGCTGGAATACAAGAACTTATGGGTGCAGAAAAAACTGAAACCGTAACCGCTACAGGAAACAACAGAGAGTTCAATCCAGAAACAGGACAGCGTTCGACAGGAAATCGTCCAGCATATGTTCCAGACTTTAATGATGTTGATATGCAAGATGCTCGTCAAGTTGCAGAAGCATACCTAGGTAGTGATATAAATGATGAAGAATGGGATCTATTGTTAAGAGCAACCGCGGCCGAAGCGGAAGCTAATAGTAGAGAAATGGCAAGCTGTATGGCTGTGATGCTTAACAGAGTGCGTTCTCCAGGGTTCCCAGATGATATTAGATCAGTTCTTTATGCTGATAATCAATTTGAAGCAGTAACAGGACACGGCGGTAACGGATCACGTTGGTTTAGAAATCCAAGTCAAAGTAAAATAGATCGTGTAGTACAAGATGTTATTGATAACCTAGCTGATGTAAATACGTCTTGGGTAAACTTTACAGCTGAGAATCCAGAAGCTTATAGTAGCAGAAGAGGTTTAGCATTTAGACAAAGAATGTTAGATGGTCCTGGTAATGTAATCATTGGCGACACAATATTCGGAGTGGCATAAGATAATGAGATTTTCAGATTTTGTAATTGTTGAAAGAAAGCGTAGACAAAAAAACGCAGACAAAGTCCGCGGTAGTGATCCTATGCCTTCTGCAAAGCCTGGAAGAACTAAGCATCCATTTCAGGATAGACTTGTTGGTGAAAGCGTTTTAAATGAAGCAGAAGCAAGAATACAACACGCAGAAGATTTAATCTTTTGGGAAGGTAGTGCAGGTGCTGTTAGAGCAATTGAAAGTTTAAAAGCACTAGAACAAGGAGCAGAGAATGTTACAATCAAATGGGACGGAAGCCCTGCTATTATATTTGGCCGAGACGAAGAAGGAAACTTTGTATTAACTGACAAGTCAGGCTTTGGCGCAAAAGGTTATGATGGTAAAACAACTTCTGCAAGAGACTTAGTTACAATGCTAAAAAATCGTCCAGGTTATAAAAAAGATCCAAAAGGCTATGGAGTGTTTGTTAAGAATATGGCAGATATTTTTGATGAATATGAAAAAGCAGTACCAAAGGACTACAGAGGATTTTTCAAAGGAGATTTATTATATTTTAATACTCCAGAAATACAAGACGGACATTATGTGTTTACTCCAAATATTGTTACCTATAGAGTCAAAACAGACTCTGACATAGGACAAAGAATAGGACAAAGCAAAACAGGTATTGTAATTCATAGAGAAGTTGATGCTGAAGGTAGTGAAGGTCCATTACAAAGTACTGATATTTTTGAAGGCAACGAAGTATTAGTTTTACCTCCAGTTACAGTACAAGACCCTCCAATGGTTGACGACAGTTCAATTAAAAAATTGCAAGAAATAGTAAGTCAAAATGCAACAGCAATTGATGCATTGCTAGATCCGCAGTCATTGGAACAAAATCAATTAAAAGACTTGCCTAAAATTTTCTATACATACTTAAATTCAAAAGTTGATTCAGGGTTAACTAATCTAGCAGAAGATTTTATTTCTTGGTTAAAGCAATCAAAGGTAAGCGGAAAAAAACAACAAAAGATTATAGACCTAATTAATTCAAATGTTAATGGTTATAATGGCGTATGGAAATTAGTTTCTGGAATAATGAGAGTCAAAGACGATATCATTAATCAACTAGAAAACCAAGCAACTGATGTTAAAGCATCAATAGGACCACACGGTCCAGTAAGATCAGATGCGCACGGTGAAGGCGGCGAAGGATATGTACTAGCACATCCGCAAGGTGACATTAAACTTGTGCCAAGAGAATATTTTACAAAAGCAAACAGATCAGTGGAGAGATAAAATGAAAGAATATTTAAAAGAGTTTGAGGATGCACTAAACAAGGTTGTTAGACCTGTCCTTAAAGACGATGACGACGATAACTTTGGAGATTACGATTTAGGTAACGTAGGTTCCGAACTTGACAAAGACGATGAAGGCGGTGCCGGATTCAAACAAGAACCTATGTATGTACAGCTAGGCAAAGTACTTGACAGTCAAGGTAATCCAAACCCTGTTGATACAGTAACTACAGACGATGGTAAGACTTTTAAAGTAACAGCAGATCAAGCAAAGGCATTACGTATGCTATTAACAATTGATAGTTCAAAAGTTAAACCACAAATTAAAGATAGATTTACTAAAGATCTACAAACATCAAGCGGCTTTGCAGACTTTGCAGACATCAAAGATTATCACGAGATTGCACAATTATTTGTTAAAAGATATTTAGGTTAATAATGAAAGACGATTTTGATTTTATTAAAAATATGTATGAGGAAGGTCTTGTAGAAAAGCATCTAGACGAAGATGCTTGGGCAGACATTAGAGCTCAACGTATTGATCGCTTATCTAAAGAAAAGCGTATTGCATATTATGCCTTCTTAGTAGGCTTAGAAAATGCATTAAACGCATCAAAATTTGTAGAAAATGCAGTCGAAGGAAGAACTCCACCTAGACAGTTTGTAAAAGGCTATCTGCCAATCATAGAAATGATAGACGATATCGTAAACGCTGGTACAGCACACATACAAAGACTACGACAAGTGCATAAGAGCGCCAAAAATAGGCGTAAATAGGCATTTTTTTCCAAAAAGACTAAATAATAATAACAACTTCGCAGAGAGAAATGCGAATTGTGTCATTAGAGAAATTATTTAAGGAGAAATAAAATGGCAGATTTAACAGGAACAACCGTAGCGGCAAACTACGAGCAAATGAACAAAGGTGTAAACGGACTAGGTCCACGCACACGCATCCTTTCACTAGCAAAGACTTCAATTTCAGAAGCTGAAATTGTATCAGTCGTTAAAGCACTAGGTCAAGGTGGTACAGCAGGTACTGACGATGCAGTAACAGTTGCAGGTTATGCGGCTACAGGTGCAAACGAAGTACACGTTGCAGTACAAGGCACAGGCGTACTAACAGCAGGCGCTAACTACAGAGGCGTAACTGGTGTTACTATGTCAGTTGTTGCAGACTTCGACCAAACTACAGAAGGTCAAGCATAATAGCTAAATCCTAACTACCTTAGGAACCGTGACAACGGAAGGCGTCACACTAAAGCACCACTTTTACAGTGGTGCTTTTTTTATGGCTGTAAATACAGTATGAGATTTCAAATCAAAACACTGGTTGATGTTACACAGACTCACGCAAGAAAAGGCGACCATCCTGAGGAAGTAAAACAGCAAGCAAACTTTATGACTTTATACAATACTATAGGATTAAGAACTAATCCTGAGGATTTTGTCATTACATCTGAAGTTCAAGATATAAAAGATTTAGAGTTTGGTAGCGAACATAAAGGAAAACTAAGAGTTTGGACTATAGATTTTACAGTTGAACAAGACCAAAGTTTAACACTAGATATGATGCTAAATGATTTTGAATTAGTGCCATTTATTAGTGGCCTTACTGAGAATGCTAAATTTAAATCTTCTATATTTAGAACAAATGATAGCAAGTATTGTAATATAATTTTTAACAAGTTAGATAAATAATAGCATAGGGCAACACTATCAGGCACATCTTAATACTACAAAGGCCAACTACGAGTTTACTTTAATGTTAATGGAGAAACATAAGTGTCTGAATTACCGACAACAAATTTAGAAAAAGAAAGTCTAGAAGCACACGTAGACCTATGCGCTCTACGCTATAAGAATCTGGACGAGCGTATGACCAAAATTGAATCTAAGGTAGAAGAAATCCATTCAGACATTAAAAGCGGCAATCAATCAATGACTAAAGTGTTAATTGGTGCGGCTGGAACAATAGTAGCAGGTCTACTTTCAACTATTGTAGTTTTATTAATGTCATTTCCACAGTAATTTTTTATAACTCTCGATACAAAATAATATAAATACTTTTATGTTATTAAGAGAACTCACCCAGAGCCTTGACGAAAAACAAGTTTGGGCAAGACGCGGATCAAAAGTGGTACGTAAATACCGTTGCCAGGCCGGAAGACGTGCGGGCAGAATAGTTGCAAATATGGCACAGTGTTTTGCGGCACCAGACCTTGCTAAAAGTAGAAGGTTAAAAGTAACTAAAGCGAGACTTGGAAAAAGAATTGCAAGGAAAACTAAAAGAACTAAGAGAGTAAATCCAGCAAGTCGCAGAGTACAAGCATTAAATAAAGCTAGTAGAAAAAGATAATGTTAGTTTTTGAAGTTATTAATGAAGGTAAATCAAACGCCTGGGGACGTACAGGGAATAAACTTACTAGAAAATTTCGTTGTACCTTTGGACCTAGAAAAGGTAGAGTTATGGCATCGCCATCCTCTTGCAACAAACCAATCGACATACATAGAAGTAGGTCGTTGAAACAAACTAAGGCTGCTAAAGGCAGTCAAATTAAAGCAAAAACTAAAATAACACGCAGAACCAATGCAGGTTCTCGTAGACTACAAACATTAAATAAACCTAGACGAGCAACTAGGAGAGGAAGAAAGATAAGATGAAAATTAATGAAATTACAATGACAACCCCTTCTAGAGTAACCAGCGTTCGTCCAGGACAATCAGCCGAGATTGATCACGGTGATGGCACTAAAACAGTTGTTGACTTAAAAGCAAATCCAAATGCATTGTTAAGAGATCCTGCAACTGGAAAATTAAGACTATCACCGGGTAACAAAGATAATAATTCAGCCGACACTCCAAAAGTTGGAGACGATGTTGAGATTGATCAAGACAGTTAAATGAAAATTAATCAACTAATACAGGAATTTAGAATACAAATGAGCAATGAAGAAGCCTCGTTGTATGACCGTATTGATGAACCGACTTACATATATGAATTTACCGAAAGAGAACGTTTCATAATTGAAAACTTAGTACGTAAGAGTTTAATAAGTAAGATTAGATCAAATGAATCTGTGTTAGTTGTGAGAAATGACTGTTAAAAAATCCAAACTTTTAAAAGATTTAGAAGAACTTTTAAACGATATAACTATCGATCCTACACTTTTTCCTTATCAAAAAGGGAACAGCATTCGCATAGGTCAATACGTAGTTCGACCTAGCAAAAGAGGTGGATACAGTGTATACGATTGTAAATCTAATGCTCGGGTAGCTGAAACATTTTCTAAAGCATCAGCACTAGCACTAGCAAAATCTATGGCTAAAGGGTATAATGAAAAAGACTATATAATGGATATAGATTTAGAAATACAAAAATGGTATAATGATTGTGTGTTTTATAAGCATAATATGAAAAAAACTAAAGATTTAGACCGATGGGACATCCTTAGTACTAGGTATGAAATTGCAAAAGACCGTACAGAACACGCAAAACAGCAACTCGATAAAATCATCTTTCGCTAAGAAAAGGCTAAATAAATATAATAAACATTCATAGGAAGAGTAACAAATGAATATTAGAGAGATTTCAAAACCAATTACGGCTAAGAGCTTGAACGAAAGCCTTGCCAAACGCTTTGGACAAAAAATTAACCTTCAAGCGTTTACATTAGAACAGTTACAAGATACTAGAAATAAATTAAGAACTAAATTATCACAAGTTGAAACTAACGAAAGTTTCGAAAGCGTACACAAGTCAGACACATATCAAAAGTCAAAACTCTTCCTTGATGTATTGAATGCTGAAATTAGTGAGCGCGAAGATGTTAGTGAGAAAAAAGCAAAGCCAGACTACTTAGACTTTGATGGCGACGGCGACAAGAAAGAGCCAATGAAGAAAGCACTTAAAGACAAGAAGAAAAAGAAAGTTGGCGAAGCTGATGCACAACCTAATCCTAATGAAAACGATCCAGCATATGTTGCTATCAAAAAGAAATACGAAGAAGCATTTCGTACAGGTAACAGAGCTATGGGTAGATTGTTAGCAGGACTATTAAAAGATGTATATGGTGAAGATCCAACAGTTGGTGGAATGATTGGTCAGCGCACAGGTACAGCCGCTAACCAAGGCAATGCACAACCGGCTGGTATGCAAGGTGCAGTGTCAGATTCAATTGAAGAATCAGTTGTAACTGAAGGTGCAGAAGACCAAGCAGAACTAGTTATGGCGGCCAAAGATATGGTTGACAGACTAACTGGTTGGATGGAAGACACAGCAGAAATGCAAACTGAATCAATGCTAGAACTAGCAGATGCCATCCGTGACGAAATGGGCCAAGAGCAATCAGATCAATTTGTAGGTTCAGTTAAGCCTGCATTAGAAAGTTTATATGCCGCAATGGAAACAACACGTACAGCACTAACAGGCGGTGTTGGTATGCTAACAGGCGAAGGCGAACCTGTTGATATGATGGGCGGAGACGCCGGAGTTCCTGCAGACACAGGCACAGGCTTAGGCGAGCCAGAACCAGAACCAGATATGGAGCCAACTGTAGATGCT
>Ga0181570_10004339_pt1 | contig 10431 bp, 7 predicted proteins | sample 101ome_18_FD_148667 | JGI IMG/M metagenome (GOLD analysis project Ga0181570, IMG submission 148667) | Coastal salt marsh microbial communities from the Groves Creek Marsh, Skidaway Island, Georgia - 101406AT metaG (spades assembly) | ecosystem: Environmental > Aquatic > Marine > Intertidal zone...
GTCTCGGTCTCGGTCTCGGTCTCGCGTGGATTCATTTCTTTTTACATTTCGGCGCGCGCGTCATCCATCCATCCATCCATCGCGCGTCATGCGTCGAGGGAGGAACGGCGACGGCGACGGCGACGGTGATGCCGCCGGTGATGCCGCGCCGTCGTCGTCGTCGTCGAAACGGCGGCGGTGGAACGTTCCGGGACGGCGAGGACGACGGCGAGGGCGGGGTGACGAGGAGGACGAATGCGTGACGGTTGACGACGCGTTCGTCGTCGGCGACGACGCGCGCGTGGATTTCGATGCGCTCGCGCGCGCGGACGAACGATTCGCGGCGTTCGTGAAGAGAGACGGAAGAGGACGTCCCGCGGTGGATTTCACGTCGTGGGAGGCGACGAGGGCGCTGACGGGGGCGATTTTATCGACGCGGTACTCGGTGCGCGCGTGGACGCTGCCGGCGGGGCACTTGGTGCCGCCGACGACGAATCGGATGCGGTATTTGGAGTGGTTGGCGCGGTTGGAAAAGGTGTCGACGAATGTGAGTAAAGGCGAGGGCGGTGGTGGGGGTGAAGTGCGGGTGTTGGACGTCGGGACCGGGGCGAGCGTGATTTATCCGCTGTTGGGCGCGTCGCGGTTCGGTTGGCGTTTCGTCGGTTCAGACGTCTCGGATGAAGCGTTGACGTGCGCGCGGGAAAACTTGGAACGAAACGCGCATTTGAACGCGTTGGTGGAGATTCGAGACGCGAGGGATGATCAGGGGCGTCGACGGGTGTTGCGAGGGGTGGTTAGGGAAGGCGAGACGTTTACGTTTTGTATGTGTAATCCGCCGTTTTTCAATTCCATGGACGAGTCGGGTCTCAACCCGAACACCATGTGCGGGGGCACCGAGACGGAGATGGTGTATCCGGGAGGGGAAGAGGCGTTCATCAAGGAGATGTTTCGCGACTCGTTGGAGATGAAGGATTCCATTCACTGGTTCACGACGATGTGCGGGAAGAAGAAGACGATGACGAAATTGAGAACGCTCTTCCACGCTACGCGCGTGCCTGCGATCCGAACGACGGAGCTCACGCACGGCAAAACGTCGAGGTGGTGCATCGCCTGGTCGTTCTCCAAGGATGCTGCGAGCAAGGCGAACGTGCCACTGCCGGATCCTGAGAAATTAGAAAAGGTCAAGAGGGCTCTTGAGGAGCGAGCCGAAGGATGACGGATGATTAATTTTTAGAAGAGATGTTAGAATTTACAGCTAGGGTTGAAACTGCACGGGATCAACTCGTCGTCAACCGCCCAAAACGGAAACCATTTCTCCTCTGCGCTGGGTTGTCGAACGCGAACGACTCGACCCATCGAGCGGCGCTTCTTCATGCGCGGCCGCTTCCCCCATGTGGAATCGTGACGAGCCCACGGCCGAGAGCTTCCCTTGGCATGAAAGTCTGCGTTCCACCCGTTCGTCTCCTCTGCACCCTCCTCGACGGGTGGTGGCGGTAAAAATGCGCTCCCAACCTCGACGGTGCCCCCATCCGCGCCGCGTGCGATTCTATCCGCATCCGTGTGAAAGACGAATTCGTAATCGTATAAATGATGCTTGAGATAGTTCTTCAACTCCCCTTTACCCATCTTATGATCGCCGTATCGATCGTTCGAGATGATCCTCGCCCCGACGCTTCGTCCGTACTCTATCACCTTCAAATCATCCGCGCTCCTTCGCCCGTTGCGCTCCACCAACCGTATCCTGCCGCGCTCGACCTCTGCGTACAACGCCGAGTTTCTCCAAACGCCGTCGCCCAAATACTCCAATTTCCTCGGAACCAAAGTCGCGAGGTCCCCACCGTCCGCCAACCCGTGCAAAGGCCCTTCAACGTACGTCGACGGAACGAAACACACCACGTCGGCGCCAATCTTTTCCCAATCCGGGTGTTCCAACGCCGCGAGCACGCCGCGACTCAGCGGCTGCTTATTCTTACACCCGAACGCCGCGTGTAACGCCGCCGAGTACCCCCACGCGATGTTTGCCCCGTCCAAAACAATCGTCGGTCGACTCGTCGTCGTCGTCGTCCCTTCACCATCATCCACCATCCCACGCGCGATCGTCGTCGTCGTCGTCGTCGGTAAGCGCACTCGTCGCAGGTTCTCCACAGGTTCTCCACTCCTCCTGCGGCGCACCAAAACGTTCGACGACGACGACGACACCGCGTGTACCCCACGCATCCCACGACGACGACGACGACGACGAATATAAATATAAAAACTTTTTCGTCGCACGCAAATCCAACCCAGTCGTCGTCGCGTCGTCGCGTCGTCGCGTCAGTCAGTCCAGTCCAACAAAAGTAACGAACCCAGGTCGTTGAGACCTACGCGTGTAGGAACAATTATGTATTTTGGTTGCAAAAATTTCAAAAAAAACCAAAAACCGGTGCGCGTCGCGCGTCAGACGACGACGCGACGGTGGAGCGACGACGACGACGACGACGAAAACGACGACAGAGCGGAGGTCGGTTGGTTCGTCACGCCTCGTTTGATCTCGATCGCATCGTCGAGTGACGAAGAAACGGACGCGGACGTGGGCGTTTGTGTTTTTGTAGATTAGTTTTCACCGGTGCACCTGTACGGATCGTTCGTGACGACGACGGACGACGACGACGATGGGGGCGCCGGTGATGGACGAAACCGCGTGCGCGAGACGGATGAAGACGTTGTATGAGACGTGGAAGGAATCGCGGGAGGAAATGTTTGGTGGGGCGACGGCGCTCGTGGTCGGTACCGGGGCGAACAAAGAGGAGGACCTGAGGTATTTGAAGGCGGTGGCGCTCGAGGTGTGGCTGTTTTCGTACGAGCTTCCGGACACGCTCTTCATGTTTACCGAGTCTGGGATGCACGTCATCGCTGGTGGGAAAAAGGCGGCGTTGATGGAGAACGCAAAGGAGATGCTCAAGAGCGAGTGCGGGTTGGATCTCGCCGTGCACGTGAAACCGAAGGGACAAGACGGCACGGAACAGACGAAGGAAATCTTGGAGGTGATTAAGAGCCAAAACCTCGTCGTCGGTATGGTGGCCAAGGAGAAGAATGAGGGTGCGATGATGCAACACGTCACTACGGCGCTCGGTGAGGCGGGATCAGAGATTAAGGATATCACCGCCGGGTTGGCGCACGCCATGGCTGCCAAGGATGACAAGGAAATTGGCTTTTTGAAAAAGGCGGTGACGCTCACGAGCAAGGCTTTAGGGTTTGCAGTCAAGGAAATGGAAGCGACGATTGAGGATGAGAAGAAGATGACGCACGCTAAGCTCTCTGAGATGACAGAGGATGTCATCATTGATCCGTCTAGACTCGGCTTGTCGTTTCCTCCAGAGGATGTGGACATTTGCTACCCGCCCATCTTTCAATCCGGCGGCGAATACGAGCTCAAGTACAGCGCCGAAAGCGCCGGTACGAAGCTCCATTACGCCACACCACCCGCCGTCGTGCACATGTCCGTCGGCGCTAGGTACACGCAGTACTGCTCCAACATCGGTCGCACCTACATGGTGGATCCCACTGAGACGCAAGAAGCCACCTACGCCGCCGTTCTCAAGGCGCAAGAGGCTGGCATTGCCGCGCTCGTCGAAGGCGCGACGTGCGCATCCGTGTTCGAAGCCGTCAGATCTTCCTTGGCTGCCGCGGAAGGCGTCGATGGCGCGATGTTGGCGTCCAAGCTCACCAAGAATGTTGGCACGGCGATGGGTCTCGAGTTTAGAGACATGACGTTCATCTTGAATGCCAAGTGCGAAAACAAAATCAAGGCGGGTATGATTTTCAACCTCGCGGTCGGTTTGCAAGGCTTGCAAGAGCCCACCGCCAAGGAGGGAAGCAAAAACGCCACGTATGCCATCATGATTGCCGACTCTGTGCTCGTCGGCGCTGGAGGTGAACAGCCGAGCGTCTTGACGACCAATCCAAAGGGTGTCAAGGAAATTTCCTACGTCACCAATGATGATGAAGACGACGACGAAGATGCGGATGAAGAGATTGTCATCAAGCAAGGCGGTGTCATCATGGACGGAAAGACGCGTGGGGAACAGACCGGTCCGTCCTCCGCCGAGGATCGCGAACGTCGTCAGCGGGCGTTGGCGGACAAGAAGAATGCCGAAACCTACCGTCGATTGACCCAGGCGGGTGAGGAAGAAATCAAAACCGCCACCATGGGTTCTTCGTCCGAGTTTGTCGCCTACAAGACGATGCGTGACGTTCCGACGCCGCGATCGAACGAACTCGTGCTCGCCGTCGACCCGGAGCGGGAATCCATCTTGGTGCCGATCTACGGTCAGCTCGTGCCCTTCCACATCATGTCTATTAAGTCTGCCTCTGTCAGCCAAGACGCCGGTGCCGCGTTTATCCGCATCAACTTTCAGCACCCGACTGGTGGCGCCCTCGCGTCGCAAAAGTATGCCGCGGCGGTTAGATTCCCGAACTCCATCTTCTTGAAGGAGGTGAGCTTCCGAAGCTCGGACACGCGTCACGCGAACCACGTCGTGCAAGAGATTCAAGCGTTGCGCCGTAACATTGTGGCGAGAGAAACGGAGCGAGCTCAGCGCGCCGACTTGGTTCGTCAAGAGCGCCTCGTTCTCTCTGCCGGTCGCGTACACCGTCTCACTGGATTGTGGTTGCTACCAACCTTTGGTGGTCGCGGTGGTCGCAAAGCTGGCACCTTGGAAGCGCACACCAATGGTTTGCGTTACCTCGGAGCCAAGATGGATGAGCAGGTTGACATTTTGTACGACAACATTCGCTTTGCGTTTTTCCAACCCGCCAAGCAAGAGATCAAGACGTTGATTCACTTCCACTTGAAGAACCCGATCATGATTGGTAAGAAGAAGACTCAAGACGTCCAATTCTACCAAGAAGTCATGGAGGCGGTGCAAAACTTAGATGGCGGCCGCCGTAACATGTACGATCCGGATGAAATTGAGGATGAACAACGCGAGCGGGAACGCCAAAAGAAGATCCAAAAGGAATTTAGTCACTTTGCCAAGCGCGTTCAAGACATTTGGGAGAAGGACTTCCCAGAGCTCAATCTTGAATTTGACACCCCGTTCCACGAACTCGGTTTCCAAGGTGTCGCCTTCAAGTCCACCGTGCGCATCTTCCCGACGCAAAATTGTTTGGTTGAACTCACCGAGTTCCCGCCGCTCGTGCTCTCCGCCAACGACATCGAGGTGGTGAACCTCGAGCGCGTCGGTTTCCACCTCAAGAACTTTGACATGGCTATCATTTTCCGCGATTTCACCCGCGAGGTCCATCGCATCGATCAAATCCCATCTCAATACTTGGAAAACATCAAGCAATGGCTCACCACGCTCGACATCAAGTACTACGAGGGCAAGGCCAACTTGAACTGGAAGCCTCTCTTGCGTCAAATTAAGGAGGATCCCGACGGTTGGCTCGAGGCTGGCGGTTGGGAGTTCCTCAACAACGAGGCTTCCGACGGCGAAGACGACGAGGAAGAAGAGATGAGCGAGTTCGAACCCAGCGATTCCGAGGAGGAATCCGAATCTGAAGATTCCGACGACGACGAGAGCGTTTACGATTCCGAAGAGGACGAAGAGGATGAAGAGTTTGACGAGGACGAAGAGGAGGGTCTCTCCTGGGACGAGCTCGAGGAGAAGGCGGCGCGCGAGGATGCAAACGCCAGCGATTCGGACGAGCGTCCGCGTAAAAAGAAACGTTAGTCTATCATTGTCATCATCACATCACACCACTACAAACAACCACCGCACAACGCGACTCTCAAATCATGTCGTATCTCTTACCACACCTCCGGAACGGATGGGCCGTCGACCAGGCGATTCTTTCCGAAGAAGACCGCGTCGTCGTCATTCGGTTCGGTTCCGACGCCGACGATACGTGCATGCGCATGGATGAGGTGCGTCGACACGGAACGCGCGCGCGGTGCAATCGCGGTGTTGCTTTTTCCTCCACGTTCTCGCTCGACTGACGCGGATTTCGTCTTCCGACGCGACGCAGACCCTGGCCGGGGTGGCGGATAAGATTAAAAACTTTGCAATCATTTATTTGGTGGATATCAACGAGGTGCGTGCGGTGCGGGGTGTCGATGCGCGCGAATACGTTGGGTGATCGACGGCTGCGAGCGAGTCGCGGCTGCAGAGAAACCAAAGACTGACTCGGGATTGTTACGATGCGACCAGGTACCGGATTTTAACGCCATGTATGAACTCTACGACCCGTGTACGGTGATGTTCTTTTTTAGGAACAAACACATTCAGATTGACTTGGGTACGGGGAACAATAACAAGGTGAACTGGGCGATGGACGACAAGCAAGAGTTTATCGACATTGTAGAGGTGGTGTACAGCGGAGCGAGGAAGGGAAGAGGTTTGGTGGTTTCCCCGCGGGATTACTCGACAAAGTACCGGTATTAATCGATCGATTTTTGGTGCACACGTCGTGCTTCGTTTTACATCACATTGTCATTAGCTCTTCTAAAAGTAGTACCGTTGTATCATCCACGCAAACGTCTAGTCGTCTCTTTGCCGCTTTCTGGGCGCGTCTCTAATCCCGTCATTCGTAACGACAAATCTCGCCTTTGCTTGCGCCAATCGCGGAGATTTCGTGATGAACGCCACCCTCTCATCGTTTTCCCAGCTTAAAATCACCCGCGTTGTGCACGCGTGGGCGTAAGACTCACCGAGCGCGGGAACCAACCTCGCTGGTCCGCGCGCTTGCGGCTTGACCGTCACCTGGTTCACCGTCACCACCGCCACTTGTTGCGACGTCGCGATAGACATTAACCGATTCGTCATTTTCGATAAAATCGTCGTACGCAACGCCATGTCCTGAAAATCTTGTCTAAAGTGAAACGCCACGCTATCGATGACGACGAGTCGAATCTTTGGCCGTTCGGCTATAAATTCGCCCAACGTTTCCAAAGCCGCGAGCAACTCGGTCACCTCGTGACACCTAAACAAGTAAATCCCACGCAACACGCGTTCCGTGGTAAAGTCCTCCAACGACGCCGCCATCTCCTTCACCCGCTCTTCATCCCGTTCTTCCCCGCTCTGACCGCGAGAATACGACTTTAAAACCTCCCGCATGTGTCGCACGCTCGCCTCCGCCACGTCTCTCGCCCGCTCCGCCATAAAACTCCCCTCGGTATCAATGTACACCGCCTCACCCCCTACACCCCCGAACGCCCGCGGAATTTGCGCGCTCACGCACAACTGCGTCGCCATTTGCGTCTTTCCAATGCCGGGGCACCCACAAAACTCGGTAATCTCCCCGCTCGAAACCCCTCCGCCCAAGACGTCGTCCAACGCTTCGCAACACGTCACCACGTCCACGCGCGTCCTCTCTTCCTCCAATAACTCCGCCGCCGATCGCGCCCCGGCGAGCGCGGTCCCCTCCGCGCCGTGTCGCGCCGCTTTTAACGCGTCGTTCGCTTCCTCGAGCGTCAGCGAGGCTTCACGGGCGAGAATGACTGCGGAACCGGATGCGATTCGGTTTAAATCTCGCACCGAGACGAACCCGGCGCGTTGGAGTTTGGACCGAATCGTCGGCGCGAGCGGGAGGCTGGTGAGGGCGTAGGAGTCGACGAACCATTCGGAGGGGTGCGCGGCGTCGTACGGGCCGGGGAACGCGTCCATGGCGCGCGCGTCGATCAGTGATGAGGGCGACAAGATGATGATTTTGTGAAGTAACTGTCACTCTGTCCGTCTGTCCTTTGCGCTCGTTTGTGTACAAGTTGCGTTACAAAGAGAGGAGCCAGTATTCCGCTACTCGAAAATATCGACGCAGATTTCAAAAGTGGAGAGTTTAAAAACGCGCTCACTTGCCAGCCTTGGTCTTCTCAGCGATGGTGTCGATGACGCTGGCGATGAGTTCCCTGGCGACGCGACGGGCGCGGTCGAGCGCCGGTTTGGCTTGAACGGAAGCGCGCCGCGCGAAATCCTTGACGGAATCAACCCCAGCGGTTAATTTCGTTCGCGCGACGTCGACGGCGCCGATGATGTGGTGCTCGTGGAAATCACCAGCGAGGCTTTGAAGTTTACGCGCGAGATCGACCGAGTAAGCCCCGCCTCGTTCGAGCGTCGCGCGCGTCGTCGCTCGAATCGACCGCGAAGCCGTCTCGCATCGTCCCGCAACGTCCATAATCATCACCCTCGCCGCGTCCACCGCCGCTCGGGGACTGGGTAATTTATCAAACGTCTCCTTACACGCGTTCACGACGCGCACACGGATGCTCCTCACCGTTTTACGCGCTTTTTCCATTGCTTTTTTACACTCGGCGACGCATCGCTCCGGTCCGACGACGTACGCCGCGACGCACCCCGTCGCCACGCCAACGATGAAAACCCCACGAACGACCATCGTCGAGTTCAAAACCATCGGTGCGCTCCCCGTCATCGCTCTCGTCGTCGTCGTCGTCGTCGCCGTCGTCGCCGCACCACCACCGAGCACGACGTCGCCTTCGCTCGACGACCCAAACGCTCCGCTCCACGCGTCTCTCGCCGCGCGCAACGCCCGTCCGATCGCATCCGTCGCCACCGTCTCAATCTTCGCCCCCGAATCTCCAACGGGGGAAACCGCACCGTTCGCGCGCATCGTCCCGTCGAGCATCGCCCCGACGGATGGGTGCGACGCTCGAAGCGCGTTGAATGCGTCATCGATCGCACCGCTCTTTTGTGCGTACGCACCCGCCGCGAACGACGCCGTCGGGACGAATAACGCCCGCGATGTCATCGCTCGTGCGTACGCGAACGTTCGAACGGGGTACTTTTTCTCGTCGCGCGCGTCGGTGCGTGCGTGCGAACGCGCGGGCGCGACGAGGTGTGACGGGAATGGTTTGAAAGTGACGTTTCAATTTCATTCATCTTTTTTTTTTGTTCCCCCCTCTGTCAGGCGCGGGCGCGACGGTTGGTTGTCGGCGGTGATGTTACAATTTTCTCGCGAATAAAAAGCGCGCGTTGGGCTAACGTGATGATGAATGAACGAATGAAAACTATGGGTGACGATCGAACCGTGGCTTGGTATCGCGTCGTTTAGGTGAAACGAACGGTACCGCCCGGAACTTTGGGAGGACGTAGTCGTCAGTCGGTGAGCGACCGACCGACTGAGTCTACGACGCTTCACCCATGAGATCGCGAGCGTCGTCGACGCTCCAACACTTACCGCCAGATTTGACGTCGTTGGATCGGTCGCGGAAACTGGCTTCGTTTGCGGCGGTGCCGTCGGCGTAAAAGGCGTTGGCGTCGGCGACGGCTTGCGCGCTCGCGCGGGCGGCGATTTGTTCGAGCGTTTCTCCAGTGTAAGTATCGACGCCGTCGACGATGCCTACACCCTTGGAAACGCGGACGCGCTGGCGAAAGGCATCCTTTTCTCCCTTAAATTCAGAGTCGCACTTTGTAAAGCACGGAACCATGACGGCGGCGTCTTCGGAAAGCGGAGGAGGGACGACGTTGAACTTCCATTGACAGGAAAAATCGTCATAGTTGGGTTGAATGTGTAAATCCATCCCGAAATCCTCCTTGAGCCATTCCTGCGACGGCGCTTTGCACGTATTGACACAAACAGACGCGCACTGGCTCGTCTCTAAAAATCGGCACCGCTCCGCCTTGACGGCTTGCGGAACGCGAATCGTCTTTGGCGCGTTGGCAAAGGTTTTCCTCAACCAATCCGGAGTCGGAACCTCGACGTGATCGACACCCTCCATCGGACCCATAAGCCACGGGAACAAATTCGTGAACACAATGACAAACGCGTAATTCGTCAACCATTCCGGGGTTTTCGGCGCGATGTACCGCTTCCAAATCGGCGGAATGAAACCGATGCCCAACGCCGGCAAAATCCCGGCGAATACCCTCTTGGCCCGAATCTGCACATCCCTCGCGCTCCCCTTCATATCGTTCACCTCCCGCACGCTCGTCATGATTCCTTGAAACTCATTCCACGGTCTCGGGTCCTTATCCTCCCCGACTTCGTTCACTAAAAGCCCTCGGATGGTTCGAGTGAGGACGTACGAAATCGGACTCGCGTCCACGCTCGAGTAGTCGACCGATCCGTCCACCGGGTTCGTCGGCAGCGAGGATTGTTTCGGGACGTTCCCGCGCCACGCCGCGTCGGACGGACTTCCGACGCATCCATCTTTACCCCCTCTTACGCGCGCGGTGCGTCGTCCGCGGTGCGTCGGGCGACGCCCCACCGAGGGCACCGCGCGTCTCATCTGCGTCGTCATCCTCACCCGTCGTCCACCGGTCGCCGCCGTCGCCACCCCACCCGCCGTCGCGACCGGCGACCGAGGCGTCGAAGACACGGAGCACGACGTCGTCATCATCATCGCGAGCGAGCGCGCACTCGAGGGCCCCGGTTCCGGTTCCGAGAGTCGACGTGTGCGGTGCGGTTCGCACTTTGTCTCGTTCTGGCGTTGACACTCGGGCGGGTTGTTTCGACGAG
>Ga0181570_10004343_pt1 | contig 10428 bp, 14 predicted proteins | sample 101ome_18_FD_148667 | JGI IMG/M metagenome (GOLD analysis project Ga0181570, IMG submission 148667) | Coastal salt marsh microbial communities from the Groves Creek Marsh, Skidaway Island, Georgia - 101406AT metaG (spades assembly) | ecosystem: Environmental > Aquatic > Marine > Intertidal zone...
TGTAGATTACTATAAAGGTAATGGTAGAACTAAAGCTTCAAACATCTTCAATAAAGATGGTAAAACAATACAACTTGAATCAGTTAACGAAGCAAAATCTAAAAGACCAGTAAATCGTTGGTTAGAATTAAAAAACGATGATACAATGCATCCACACAAAAAGATGGCAATGGGTCTTAAAGAATTAAAGTATCAGTTAGCTGAAACAGAGAAGTTTTTCAATTGGTATAATAAGATTAAAACGATGAATGAGTTGGATTCCCAAAAATATTGGAAAAGAACTCAAAATCATATTTATAAGATAAAGGAAAGACTAATTAATATTGCTAAGACAATACAGGAGATAGAAAAATGAAAATAACACGAGAACAACTTAAAAATATCGTTCGTGAAGTAATGACTGAAGAAAGTGAATATCAAACTTTCTTCAAAAAAGCATTAGAAAAGACAGGAAAATCTATTCCTCAAATGTCTGACGAAGAAAAGAAAGCATTCTTTAATAAGATTGATGCTGCTTGGAAAGGTAAAGGAGAAAAGAACGAGAGGTTTGGCAGAGGACATGAAGGGCCTACTTTTGGTTCTGCAGATGAGCAAGTTGAAGAATTAACTAAAGCTCAAGAAAAATTACCACCAGCACTTAAAAAAGCAATCGAGAAAAAAGAAAAAAACGAATCAGTAAACGAAGCAAAACCTAAAACAAAAAAAGAAATTGAATCTGCTATTAATGGTTTAGAAAACTATCTAAAGAAAAATAAATATAACGATGAAGTACAAAAATCTATACCACCAATAATAAAGAAATTACAAGCACAATTAAAATCAGTAAACGAAGCAAGAACTGTATCTAAACCAATCAAAGTAGATAATGATACTATGGTTCAAATTGTTGGAGATAATAAGGGATTCAGAGAACTAACTGCAGCCTTAAACCCTAAAACAGGTAAACCAATCCAAAAGTTTGGTTTTGATAGAGGTAATGAAACTGCTAAAAGTAAAGAAGAACTTATTAAAAAATTACAAAAAAAATATGGTAAATCAACCAAGTTTGAATCAGTAAACGAAAATAATATCAGTAATTTAATGAAAATCATGCAAAATAAGTATGATAGACAAGGATATTCATTAAAAAAATTACATGATGAAGTTATAAATTATTTGGGTAAGAAAGATGGTGGATTAGTTTTTCAACAATTTATAAAGAAAAACAAATCTAATAAAAAAATGCAAGATGAATTTAACAAAACATCATTTTAAAAAAGAAAATCGTAACAATGACAAAAAGAGAATTGTTAAATATAATTGACGAAGAAATCCAAAATGTAAAGTTAGGGATTATCAACGAAGAAATTACGAATGAAGATGAAAAGAAAATTCGTGAAATGATTCGTCAAGAAGTATCTGCAATTTTCTTTGATTTATTTAAGAAACGTAAAATGTGGGGAGCGTAATGAGTAAATTACTAATAGAAACACAATTATTTGAAGGTAGAGTAAACGAAGATTCTTCAGGAAGAACTATCGTTAAAGGTATTCTACAAAGAGCTGGTGCAGAGAACCAGAATGGTCGTATCTACCCAAAAGAAATCTTAATGAGAGAAGCGAAGAAATACGAAACTCTTATTCAAGAAAGAAGAGCGTTAGGTGAATTAGACCACCCAGATTCTTCAGTAATCAATTTAAAGAATGTTTCACATAACATAAGAGAAATTCATTGGGATGGTGAAGATTTAGTAGGAACAGTTGAAATCTTACCAACACCAAGTGGAAACATCTTAAAAGAATTATTAAAAGCAGGTATCCTTCTTGGTATATCATCTAGAGGTATGGGTTCAGTAGAACCTTTATCAGGTGGTAAAGTACAAGTAGGTGAAGATTTTGAATTGATTGGTTGGGATTTTGTATCTAACCCATCAACTCACGGTGCATTTATGACACCAATGAACGAATCGGTGAACAAAGGAGTTCAACAAGAGGTTTGTAATGAGTGGTGTAAATCACAAGATTTAATGAGAGAAATTATAACAGAATTATCATAGTTATGGCATTTGATGTAAAAGATTATTTATCAAAAAATAAAATTAAACTTGGAACAGTTGAACGAGAGGTTGGTGATACTGTTCCTAAAAGTTATAACGATATAAGAAAAACTAATTATGAAGTTAAGTTAACCGAAGATGGTAAACTTGACCTTTATACTCATAAAAAGGAGAAAACAAACTTATGATTAAATTAGGTGGACTTGTAAATTTAAAACCACTTCACGAAGCTGAAGAAGATAAATACACCCATATAGGATATGGTAAGTATAAAGAAAAAGGTAAAGAAGATGACGAAAAGGCACCTACTTTTAAGAAAGATGGTGAAAAGTTTGTTCCTATCTCTAATCACGCTGCAGCTGCACAAGATGCAGATGCTAAAGATACTAAAAAAGTAAACATCTTCAATAAAGATAAGGAAGAACCAAAAAATGAACCAAAATCACAACCTTCTAACTCATTTAGTGAAGATGAAATTGATGATGCATTAGAAAATTCAGTTGAGTTAGATGATTTTTTAGATGATAATAAAGATAAATTATCTAGAGAAGATTTCCTAACATTAAAAACTTTAAAAGGTTCTATACAACAACTTGAAGGTGATTTGATTGATGCAGAAATGGATGACGATGAAGACCAAATGGCGGAACTTGAAGATGAAATTGAAAATGAAAAATCTAAAGTAGGAGATATTCTTAATAAATACAAAACTAAAGCAAAACCAAAAGCAAAAACAAAATCAGAACCAAAATCAAAACCTTCACAAGCTAAAAGAGAAGGAAATCCTAAAGTAAACAAGGCAGTTCATAAAGAAGCTGAGAAGGTAGGTCTTACACCCGAAAAATTAGGTGAAGAAGAATATCAAAAGCAAATGATTCAAGCAGCCGTTACTGCTTTAGTTAATTCAAACTTTTTTTCTGAAGCAAGACAATTAATTGCTGCGTTAGAAGGCAAACCAGAGTGGGCAGAAGACCCAAGAAAATCTGCACCAGATATCGGTTCACCTGAATATGACGAGTGGAAAAAAACAAGTGTGTGGTCATCAAAGTATTATGATGCATCAAATGAAGCTTCAAGGGTAGGTGAAACTGCTTCATTTGAAGCTGGTTGGAAAGGTGTTGAAGCAGTTGATGGTATTGCAAATGCATTAAGACAAAAAGGATTTCATGAACTTGCTGATAAAATACAATCGGTAATCAAAGAAAACAAATCTACACGATTAAAAGATTTACTACCAGAAGCTTTAATCAACGAAGGAACTCGTTCTCAAGTTGGTATTATTAAAAATGGTAAGATTATTTCTGCATATGTTCATTATGATGGATATCCATCTAATATGAAACCAGGTCTTAAAAAACACATGAAAGATGCAAAAGATGTAATGACTCTTATTAAAAAGGGTGGTGCTCGTGGAATCTTTGATGATAAAGACGAAATCGAATATTACAAATCAGGTACTCCATTAAAAGGTGATGCGAGTAATATTGAAGATTATATTAAAGATGCCGGAAACGAAGCTTGGGCAGACTATGTATATCTTTATAATACTCAAGATAAGAAATGGTATTATGCAGATGTTTATAAAGATAAAAAACTTAAAAAATTATTTTAAGGAGAGAATATGAAACTTAAAGACTTACTTATGGAAGGTGATGGTGAAAAGAGAAAACTTTCTAGCGAAGTTAAAAAACACTTCTTAGAAATTGTTTCTACCTACAACAAGTATCAAGAGATGATGGATAGAAAATCCGACATCACTGAAATCGCTGAAACTCTTGGTGGTATAACTGAAGCAGCTCGAACTCTTGCAATCCACGAAGGTGATGATTGGTTCGACAAACATACAGTTAAGAGAAACATGAGTGAGTTAGATAAGTTAGGAAAACAATTCGATAAAGTTGCTCTTGAGGCTAAGGCATTAGACCAAAGAATGGCTGGATTGTATGAAGATATGGGACATATCCTTTCTAGATACTACAAGATTGGTGAGATTTCAGAAGACCAAATGAAAGAAAGATTAGGTCTTAAAGAATCTACTGATGCTGGTTGTGGATGTGGTTGTGGCTGTGGTGGTTCTAAACTAAAAGAACAACAAGTTCAAGTAATTAACAGAACCGCTAATGGAAATCTCTCAATCCAACTAAAAGAAGAAGATTTAAACGAACAAGAACGAGCTTTATATGAGTTTGGTCAAAAAGTTGAGGCCTTGATGGAAAAATCTTGTCCAACAGACCAATCAAAGTGGTCTTACTACAAAGGACAAGCTAAAAAGAAATTCGATGTTTATCCATCTGCTTATGCAAATGGTTGGGCAGCAAAACAATACAAATCAGCCGGCGGTGGTTGGAGAGACTGTTAAGGAGTAATTATGGCATTCAAATCAAACGATAGAACATTTGAAAAAGTTTATAGTATCTTTGATAAAAAAGATTACTTCAACGCTAAAGGTTTGGCTAAAACTCAAATTGGAAACTTTGAAAGAGCACTACAAAGAAACGATAAAGGTGCTCAACAAATTTTGGATAAGTTCAAAGGTGATATGAGTAAGGCAAAAGAATATATCAACCAAGTAATTTCAGACCAAAAGAAACAACAAGCATTTGAAGATTATAAAGCTTTAAAAGCAGCAGTTGATTCACTCCAAAAAGGAAAACCTATGTATGGTGCTGCTGACTTAGTAAAATCAAGAGCTCACAACAATTCTCAAAAATATACAATGGCTCTTTATAGTGCATTAAGAGGTAAAAAGTTTAATAACTATAAAGATATTCATGCTGATGTTGATTCTTTAATTGGTGAATCAGTAAACGAAGGTAAAAAAAGATACTACCAACAAGATAGAGTTGGTTCATCAAAATATACAATCTCTTACCACGATGGAAAACAAAAACACAAAGATGGTAGTGATTTCTTCAATATCCAAACTTTCAAAAACAAAAAAGATTTAGCAAAGTTTGTTAATACTTTAAATAAAAGTGGATATGTCTATGGATTTGATGAATCGGTAACCGAAGGAATTATTCAAGATAGAGAGAAACAACTTAAAAACCTTAAACAAGGTGGTTCTGTTTCAGGTGGTGGATATGGAACTTTTAAGAAAACAGGTAGAGATACTTTTGTTTCACCAAAAGGAAAGAAATACAATTCATCTGCTCTTATCAAATTGATTGGAACATTCGGTGATTTCACAGTAAATGAAGATAAGGGAGAAGTAGAGAAAATCAAAAAACAAGTTGGTAATAACGAAATCAAGTTTTATGATGCTCTATCAAAAGTAGAAAAAAGATTAGGTAGTAAATATCCTAAGTTCTTAGATACTGCTTTAAAACAATTAAAACAAAACCCATCTAAGTTTAAAACTAACGCAGATAAAGAAGAGGCGATTTTCCAATCGGTAAAATAATATGGTAGCAAATTTTAAAATGGGTGGAGAATTCCACAAAATTAAATTTACTATTGCCCCTACAAAGGGTAGTGGTTTTTCTGCCATTGCATCTTCCTCAAAAGATTTAGATAAATTACAACAAGCAATATCATCTGCAACCAAAGGTGATTCAACTGTTCCTGCAATGTTAAGACATGGAATAGAAAAAAGAATTGGTATTCCTGTTGAAATCGATTATGATTACAAAGGTGCTGGATTTGGGTTTAAGGTTGATATGTATTCACTTGTAAAAAAGATTAAGTAAGATGAAATTATTAGATATACTTAACGAAATTTCTTTAACTCCTAAAGCTGCAGAGTTTTTGGATACAATACAAATATCTAATAATAAGATAAAAGATTTAAGAGATATTACTGTCAGTGCAACTCCAAAAGGAAATTGGGAAGTATTTTACAAAGGTAAAAAATTAACCACGGTTAATGGTAAACTGTTAGATGATAGAACCATTATGAAATATCACTTAGAAAAACGATAAATGAAACTCCAAGAACTATTTAACGAAATCATAGAAGAAAACAGATGTATCCATTGTGGAAACATTGTTAACGAAGATTTAAAAAATTGGTTCAAATCTAAATGGGTAAATATCGGTAAAAAGGTTGATGGTAAACACCCACCTTGTGGGACAAGTGGTGATAAGAGTGGATATGCTAAATGTGTTCCTGCTGCAAAAGCAAAAACTATGAGTAAAAAAGAAAAAGAATCTGCAACTCGTAGAAAAAGAGCAGCACAAAACAAAGCTGGAAGAGGTGGAGTTAATTCACCAGGACAGGGAAAAAAACCTATAAATGTATCTACTCATACAGGTGGTAAAAAATCAGGTACTGGTAAGGGTTCATAAATAATTATTTAAAATTCTAGTTATGTCTAAAATACTTGTAATTACCATAGGTAGAACTGGTAGTACAAATTTGTGTAAAGGTATTGCAGATATTCTAAATTTAGAATTTATAGATGAACCATTTAATCCTCTAAAATCAAAAGAAGTTTGGTCTTTTAATCAATCTAAAATTAAATCATCAAAAGATATTATAGTAAAACATATTTGGTTTCATACAGTTGATAATATTTTTTATTTAGATTTTTTAAAAATATTAACTCAAGACTTTGATGAAGTTTTTATATTAACTCGAAAAAATATCAAAGAACATTTTGAAAGTATAGTTAATCTGAAATATAAAACCAAATTAAATCAAGATATTTTTGGAAAATATGTTTTTGAAGATATACCATTTAGTTTTATAGAAAATTACAAAAATACTACTCTTAATTTAGAAAAATTAGAAAAACATAATAACGATTTAAAAATATTAGCAGAAAAAAATAATATTGAAATAATCTACTATGAAGATATTTACTCAGATGATATTGATAGTAATTTTGATGTTATTAAAAAAGTTTTACCCAATGTATCTACTAATTTAAAAAAATTTTTAGATAATAAAAATAGACAAAGGTTGTTTGATTCTAAAAAACAATTTATATGAGTTTATCAGTTATAGAAAACATACTTACGGAAACTACTATTAAAAAAATATCTAACCAGGTTGATAATTTATATCAAAATAGAATTAAATTTAATTTTAAAAATAATCTACAAATATGGCCCACTCATATAGTAGAATTTAGTAAAGAAGTTTTGATTTATAATTTAGATATAGGTTCTGAAGAATATTATTTAATTAATTCTGATTTAAAAAAATTAAATATCAATAAAAGTATAAAATCTATACTATATTATTATTGGATGCCTGGAGCATATATACCCTGGCATACAGATGGAATTTATTCAAATACCTTAACTATATACTTGAATGATTCTTGGGATTATAAAATGGGTGGTTTATTTCAATATAAAAACAATAATAAAATAAGTACTATTATACCCGAATTTAATAAAGGTGTATTACAACAAGGTCAAGTTGAACATTCAACAACAATTACAACAAAATCATCACCAATTAGAAAAACAATACAAATATTTTTTAATAATAATGATATAAATTATGGAATAATCTAATTTGTATATATTTATTTACAATAACTTTAATTTAAGGAGAATGAGAAAAAACGAAAAGTATTTAGTTTCAGTAAAGGTTATTAAAGGAGATATTAACCGAGCTTTAAAAAAATACAAAAGAAAAACAAACGATTCTGGTCATTTACAAGAACTACGAGATAGACAACAATATGAAAAACCCAAAACCACTCGTAGAATTCAAAAACAAAAGGCTATTAGGGAACAACAAAGACAAACTATTTTAGAAAAAATAGAAAATGGTGACCATAAAGCTAAAATGTTTTTTTCTAAGAAAAAAAGAAAAAAAACCAATAATCAAAGTAAAAATGATAAAAAAACTGAAGATTTATTAGAAAAATATGGTTTAAAAGGTAAATCTTAATATTTATATTCAATTAACCCACCTCAATGTGGGTTTTATTTATTGGTCTAAATACCCACCCTTCTTATGTGAGGTACGACCTGTTATTTAATCTATTATTGAAAATCCCTTAATATTTTCACGAAAACAAAACGAAAGGTAATTAACAATGTCAAATTCAAAATTGTTAAAAGAAGCTATTGCTGATGCTAAGGCGGTTCGTGAAACTGCAATTGCTAATGCTAAAATCGCTCTTGAAGAAGCTTTCACTCCACGTTTACAATCTATTCTTTCTCAGAAACTACAACAAGAGATGGAAGATGAAGAAGATGCTGATGTAAACGAAGAGTATGGTGCAGAAGATACATCTGATGCAGATTCTTCAAAAATCGATGGAGACAACAAGCAACCTGCAGATGACGCAAACTCATCATCAGAATTAGCTCAAGGAAATCCTGACACCGAAGTAGAAACTGCACCAGTTGGTTCTGAAGAAGACGATACTGAAGTAGTTAAAGAAGGTGAAGAGGAAGGTGATGACGAATCTATCGAAGAAGGCGAATATAACGCTGACGGAGAAGAAGAAGTTGTTGCTGAAGAAGAAGGTGAAGACGAGTCTGAAGAAGATGAAGACGAACTTGACCTCGAATCAATCATCAGAGAATTAGAAGCTGATTTAGGTGAAGAACTCGATGATGAAGAAGAAGGTGAAGTTGAAGACATCGCTCAAGATGTAGTTGACGGACACGAAGAAGAATTGCACAATGAAGAAGAATCTGAAGAGGAGCACGGAGAAGAGGAAGTTGAAGAAACTTACCACGAAGGTGAAGAATCTGAAGAAGATTTAGACGAAGAAATCGACCTTAACGAAATCTTGAGAGAGATGGGATATGGTGATTTAGAAGAGTCTGAAGAAACAGTTGAAGAAACAGTTGAAGAAAACAACGAATTAGATGAAGTTAAAGCTGAATTAGAAGCTGCAATGTCAACTATTTCTGAATTGAAATCAACTATCAACGAAGTTAATCTTTTAAATGCAAAACTTCTTTACACTAACAAACTATTCCGTTCTTATGAATTAACAAACGAACAAAAAATGAAAGTTGTTGAAACATTAGACAGAACTGGTAACGTAAGAGAGGTAAAATTAGTATTCTCAACTTTAGCTGAGTCTTTCAAATTTACTGGAACTACGAAAAAACAAAAACAAACAAAATTAACTGAATCATTCGCATCTAAACCAGTTGCTTCTACTGCTCCTTCAAAGGAAGTAATCCAAGAATCAACTAACACGATGGCAGATAGATTCAAAAAACTTGCAAACATTAAATAATATTAAGGAGAGATAAAAATGGCAAATTTTGATTTATCTAAACTTATGGAAGGCAAGAACCCACAACAAGTAATGTTGGCTGAAACACGCGAACTTAAAGGTAAGTGGGAACAAACTGGTCTTTTAGAAGGTTTAAACGAGAGAGAACAGTCTCAAATTTCTGTTCTATTAGAAAACCAAGCAAAACAATTGCTTGATGAGGCTACTCAAACTGGAACTTCACAAGGTTCTGAAGAGTGGTCTGGTGTTGCTCTTCCATTGGTACGTCGTATCTTTGGTGAGATTGCATCAAAAGAATTCGTTTCTGTACAACCAATGAACTTACCATCGGGTCTAATTTTCTATTTAGATTTTAAATATGGTACTGCTCAACCAGGTAACCCAGGATTCTCTGGAAAATCACTTTTCGGTGGTACTGGAGCTGATTTAGGTTCAACTGATTCAGCTGTAAACGGTCTTTATGGTGAAGGTCGTTTCGGATATACTGTAAACGATGTATCTGATGAAGCTACAACAGGTGAACAAACTTGGGCTACTGCTTCTTGGGATGAAGTAGGATTTGATTCTGCATTATCTGCATCAATCGCTGCTAGTGAAATCGCTAAGATTTCTGTTGCTACTTCAGTACTTACTCGTCCTGATTTAGATGCAGTTCGTTCTTACTACATTTCATCTTCAGATTTTGCTGCTGCAGATTCATTCTACCCAGCACACTCTAAAGTTGATGGTTCTAACTTCGTATTCTTTGCTAAAGTTTCTGATTTAGCTGCAGGTGCTGCTGATGGATTAACTATCAAATTCTCACAACAACCAATTGCTGAGAATCGTGGTGATTACGAAGATGGAAATGCTGCTGGTGTTTCTGCTGTAGGTGATGATTTAGGAATTCCTGAAGTTGACCTAGAATTAAAGTCTGAAGCAATCGTTGCTAAGACTCGTAAGTTAAAAGCAGTATGGACTCCAGAACTTGCTCAAGACTTAAATGCTTACCACTCAATTGATGCTGAAGCTGAATTAACTTCAATGTTATCAGAGTACATCTCATTAGAGATTGACCTTGAAATCCTTGATATGTTAAAAGCTAACGCTTTAACAACTGAATACTGGTCAGTAACTTTAGGTGAAGAGTATAACTCTAACACAGGTGCTTGGGTAACTGGTGGACAAGCTGCTGCTTACACTAAAAACTCTTGGTTCCAGACTTTAGGTGCTAAATTAAACAAAGTATCTAAC
>Ga0181570_10004377_pt1 | contig 10391 bp, 5 predicted proteins | sample 101ome_18_FD_148667 | JGI IMG/M metagenome (GOLD analysis project Ga0181570, IMG submission 148667) | Coastal salt marsh microbial communities from the Groves Creek Marsh, Skidaway Island, Georgia - 101406AT metaG (spades assembly) | ecosystem: Environmental > Aquatic > Marine > Intertidal zone...
ATAAACTAGGCGGTGGTGTTACACTAATACTTGGTGTTACACTAATACTTGGTGTTACACTAGTACTTGGTGTTACACTAATACTTGGTGTTATACTAGTACTTGGTGTTGTACTAATACTTGGTGTTACACTAATTGATGGTGTAACACTGATTGATGGTGTAACACTGATTGATGGTGTAACACTGGGTGATGGTGTTACACTTACACTTGGTGTTACACTTACACTTGGTGTTACACTTACACTTACACTTGGTGTTACACTTACACTTGGTGTTACACTTACACTTGGTGTTGCACTTGGTGTTACACTTGGTGTGGGAGACGGCTCACAACAATCTGTAAAATATGTTGCTGAATTGTCTTTTACAATACTAGTTAGGTATCCACCTAAGCCACATCCTTCTAATGGTTCTGTCAAATCTTTACTAGTACTATTTAATTCAATTTTATTGATAAAAAATGTTCCAGATAAAAATAAATTATTTTTCCCGTCATCAATTATATCGGCAATAATATCACCACTTTGATTATTTAAAACTAAAGTTTTTGGTTTAATTTTATCTCCCGTTTGACTTATAGTTAAATTTACAACCGATATATCATTAACTAAACTACTAGACATGTATGAATTATTATAACCATTAATACCAAATATATTATAAGCATTATTATAATTGTTATAGTACATTTTCTGGATAGTATTATAAACCTGTCTTTGATAAGTACCATCTAAATTTAATGGATTAGTTTCTGCATTATAGTGTTGACTCCCAGATGGATAAAATACTGAACCTGATGGAACATATTTTCCAATTTGAAAATTGACGATTTGTTCGGGTTGAGATATTGCTAAATAATCACTATTTGTTACTAATGTAGTTTCGCAGCTACTAGAAATATTATCATTACAATAAACTACAGGAGAAATAATTGGAAATAATGTTTCACCCACATTGCCTAAAATTAAATCATCTAAAATAGTATCAATTGATTGTTTTTTAGCAATTGTAAACGGGGTGATTATTATATCTTCATTTTTAAAAAATTTAATCATTCTATTATAAATATATCAACCATAAATAATAATATCGCTCAATAAATAATAAAGAGCGATATTAGATACACATTATAAGTCTGAAATTATTTATTAAAAATCTAGTCTGACTTTAATCAATAATTCACTATCAAAACTTTTTTGTACAGGCTTACTTATTTTGCCTATTGCTATTAATTCATTATTTGCATTATATAAACCTACACTTGTAATGTAAGTTCGGGGATTATTTATTAAATCTTGATAAATTATAGTACCTTTTGTTTTTCCATCACTACCATCGGAAACAAATGTTGGATTATTACTATAATTAAAATCTCTATTTTTTACTCGAACAAAATAATTGGTACTTGGAACAAATTCACTTCGTCTAGCAGCCATTGTTTTAGTAGAATCTGATATAGCATTCCAAAATGATCTTTGCCATAACCTCCAGTATCCGTCATACGAATTAGTACTAGCATAAGTACTATCATTTGATAATCTACTATCTATATCACTTGATCGGTAAAATCCGACGATATCATTTGTTTTTTCAGCATTAAAAATAACTATCCCATTTTTTGGATAGAACAACCCAACGCCAGCATATACTGGACTGCCGTTTAACAAATATGGCGTAGGAACACCATCCACTACAGATCCTGAAATTAAGTTGTAAACATTTTGTTGTTTATTTATTACCTGAGAGTCATCTATATATGAAAATTCTCCAATACTACCTTTTAGATTAATTTGAAGTTGACCAGCATCCAGTTGATCTTTAAATTTATTAGGACTAAAGTTAAGAGCAAATATTTGTTGACCATCTATTAATGTTGTTAAACTTCCAGAAGCAAATGAAAATAAATCATCGCCTGGTTGTAATAATGTGTTAGAATATTGTGAATATATTACTTTTGTTTCATTTGTTAAAACAGGAACGCTATTATTTGGATCATCAAATTGTGAACTACCACTATTAGCATAATCGCCGTATGCTATAGAAAAATAAGTTTCTGATTGATAATCAACATTTAAATAATACTGACCATTTTTAACATCAAAAGCTGAAGAACCTGTCAATTGGTTTGCTTGTGTAGACGATGTAGTAAAAAGAGATTGACTTACATATAAACTTGATGTGGTACCGAATAAACCAGCAGAAACCTGATTAATTCTTCCTGAAACAACATCGTCTGTAGTAAATTGACTAAAAATCATAGTTTAAATTTAAGTTGAAGTTGTAGTAGGAACAGTTACAGTGACAGTAATCGATGTATTACCACCACTTTCATTTCCAATTATTGTAATGTTAGTTGTTGTTGTTTTTGATAAAGATGCATTCGGCACAAATCTAAATTTATTTCCTACAACCACTTGTGATGTTTGAGCCGCTATATCTCCGGTAAACGAAGGTATTGTAGCAGTTGTTGAATTTAAACTGTTCGTTTCAGTAACTACCAAAGTTCCCACATTTTTATTTGATAAAATAGCAGTATATCCAAGTGTTACATTATATGTTGGATTGGTACTAGGACTAATACTAATTTCTCCTGTATAGTCTCTATCGATTGTAATTACGGATTGAGCAACACTTATTGTTGGAACAGCAGTTACACCTTCATTTAAGGTAACTAACTTATATTTCATAAGTTGGGATTCGTCCGTAATTGGTTCCATCACGGGAGTATTTCTAATAGCAATATCATAATAAGCACTGCCCATAGGGTGATTTGGATTAAATTGGGTATAATCAATCTCATCATCTGACAAAGCAAATGCTGTGATATTCAATCCTCCTGTTTTTGCTAAAGACTCACGACCTTTTTGAGTTAAAACGGCGTTAATCGTGATTACATTGTTATCTAAATATGCCATATACTAATAATTATTATTGATTAAGTGTTTTATGCTAAAATTTAATATCATAAATTCATAATGTATTCTTCTAAACTAGCACTAGTTTCCATTGAAGCTGTTAATGGTAAAGGAACAAATAAAGATTTCGGAGAAGTTATTGAACCAGTTAATGTACCATATTGAGGAGAATTACTACTACTAATATTTAAACTTAAATAACCAGGAATAGTAATTACTGGGTTGGTTCCGTTCAAATCACCACTTCTGTTTATGGTTGTTGATGAATCATTTCTTCCTTTTATATAGGTATAAAATTGTAATTTACCAGGAGCAAAAGTTTTAACTCCGTTTACAATTTTATAATGAGACCCACTAACAGCAACATATGATTGTGGAGAACCAACTAAAGATTGTTTACTTAAATGATTTTGCGAATAACCACTATTTTGATATCCTCTATAAATATTTTTAAATGTAGATGTTTCTAAATTTGTTAAAGTTACTTTATTAAAACTCGAACTAAAAGTTACATAATTTCCGTCATTATTCATCATCTGATAGTATTCATTTCCAGGCACTAAATAACTACTTTGACTTATAAATCCATCATCTGTAATATTAATATATTTTCCATACTTAGAATAAATAAAGTCTCTATCATCAATACTAGATGGAATTTCAAATCTAGAATAGTTATATTGATCTCTATCTGTTTTATATGTAACCATCAAATCATTCTTCACAAACATGTTACTCCCGGTAGTAAATGTTGGTGTTAATTCTGCTTTGTTATCAAATACCATACTTGATGTATATAATCCGCTAACATTATATGTGACATCCTTGTAATTAAATTTCTTTCTATCAAACACGGATGGTTCAATCAATAATCCTCGTTTTAAAGAAGAACGACTAGGCGATAGTTGTTTAATATAATCAAATATCGAAAAGTCTATATAAAGTTTATATGTGGTATAAAATTCTTGAGGATATATATATTTTTCTCCGAGTTCAGCAAACTCTTTTCTCCTAGCATTTAATTCTGGATAGTTTTGGTCTGTCAGAAATTCTGGATTTCCTATAATATCAGTAATACCTTCTTTGCCTATAAAATCTTCAATTTTATCTTCTAAATACGAAAACGGACTAATATAAAATCCAATTGTGTTACTATCCGCCCCAACTACATCATCTGTACCAGTAGAATTATCGTATGGTACCAAATTAGATGTAGCAACTTCATTTATTTTGTTAATTTTTACATTGTTTTTATAATTTGGACCATAATTGTTAGCACTAATTGCTTGTTTTAATGTAACTTTATCAAATTGATATGGAAATTTAGAAACAACTGCTGGTATACATTCTGGATATGGTAATGTTACATAATCACCTGCGAAATTAAAAGCTGTAAATGAAGATGTATAATATGTGTTTTGATTTGGAATTGTAACTGATGTTAATGATGCTGGATTACTAGCACTTAATGGCCATAGTTCAATTGGTGTATCAAAGCTCCACAGATATAAAAGATTTTTGTAAACTTCCGATTTAGTTGGAATCGATATTGAATTTATGTTATAACTATGTTCATCGAAATCTGATTGGGATAATGTTTCTTTAAGTACTTTAATTTTGTCTATGTTCCCAACAAACTTAATTTCGCTATTATAATTACCAACATAAAAACTACCACTTGAAAAATATGAATTTTGTCCGTAGTTTATTATTTTAGTTTTTGTATCAAAGAAATTCCTAATAGATCCATCATATTGGTTCACAGATAAATTATATTTATAAGGAACATATTTTTGTTCAGCGGATGAAGTAAATTCTGTATATAAGAAATTTTGTCTTTCTTTAGGAGATATCATCTTATATGAAGAACTTTCGGCCCCAATATTAGTAATTACATCTAATTCAGTTACACTGTCTACCAAATCACGTGTAATCATAAATGTATATAAATTACCATTTAAAAACGGCATTTCATTTGATACAATACTAGATGTATATCCAGATTCCGGCGGGTGTATGTTAAATACCAATTTACCAGATTCATCTTGTTGAGTTTTTTCTATACAAATGTTCCAATCTACAGCACCATTTCTAGTTTTTTGAATAATTGGAATTTTATCACGGAAATTATAATTTTTTGATTTGAATCTAAAAGATGATTCTATAGTATTAAATCCAGAAAATGTATCAATAATTCCTAATGACGACGAAAATGATGATGTTAATTTTCCAATAGTACCAACTATAGATCCGGTTTCTGTATAAGTAACTGCTTTTTCATATTTATAAAACGGTTGATTGTAATCAAACTTAATGTATCTGTCATCTTTAAAGTTTGTTAAATAAACTATAGTGTCAAATCCGTAATAATTAGGTCGATTTGTAGTTACATCAGCAGTTCCATATTCACGTGTGTTTATTAATCCACTTGGAATTCCAAATATAGATCTTAATAAATCAAATGAATTTGATGTTCCCTTTGTTTTATATATGGCCGGTAAATTATTAGCAAATCTATTCAAAATAGATTTTCCATAGTTAAAATATGAACTAGATAGAGAACTTGAAAATTCACTTTGGTTAAAAAAGTATTGTGTTACATCACTATCTTGTACTTTGATATCTTTAATTTTCCAATTAAAAGAATTCAAAAGTTCATCTAAATAATTTTTAGGATAATCACTTTCTTCTGATGAACCCAACGGATATGTTTTTGGAAATTTTTTGATGTAAATCATTATATTATCAAAAAAATGTCCAACCATTGATGTGAACTTCAAATAATCTAACGATTCTTCGTCCTCACGGATATATTCAGGCAATTGATTCAAAAGACTATCAATATTTTCACTATCATAATCTATTCCATCTTCTATCTTATCGTTTATACTTGATGTATTGAAAAATAAGTAAGATTCATATTCATCAAAAGAATCTAACAAATTAATTTGTTCTTTAACAATATTTTGAACTTCTATTGAATATGACGCACTTATTGCATTATTTGATAAACCTGCTTTATCTATTACTAATAATTTTTGATTTTCTTTTTTGTTGTAATCTAAAATTTTATTTTTTGCTATTTTAGTTCTAAGCTCTGCTGATGAATAAATGATAAAATTAGAAAAATTATTATAGTCTATTAGTAAATCATTAACTTTTTGCTTTAATAAAGATTTTGACTTTAATAAAGTTTTATTATTATATTCTGAAAATGGCTCATTTTGTGTTTTAGCTGATTCAACATTTATATCAAAATTCGTACCTCTTAGTTCAACATTTCTTTTTAAAGCTTCGGAAAACAAGTTAGCTTTAAAATATAAAGGCGATATAGAAATATTTGATATCCAACATACAGTCCGAATGTCATACTCTAAAGGCAATGGTTCGTCTAGTTTTATTTGAACATTAACTAATCCATCAATTGGATTTAAATAACTAGTATGATCTAAAATTTTAACTAGCTGTCCATTTCCAAAATTTAAAGCATTCTTATAAAGACCAAAGTACTTTTCAGCATAGTTCTCTAACAAAGAAGTTATTTCAGGTTCAATCCAATCTGTATATATAATTTGAACAAAATCTGACATTACAGTTTCAAGCTGTGATTGATTCAGAGATGTCTTTTGTAAAATTCTATCTTGAGAAACTTTAGTTACAATTGTTTTAAATGCTAATAATATTTCATCAGATGTAAATGGTACATCATTGTAAGTATATGTAAAATTTTTAATTTGAGTATCTATTCCAATAAATTTAGAAATTTGTTGAATAGATTTATCATTATTTGATAAATTAATAATTTTATCAAATCCTGTATAAGTTTCTACTATAAAATTAGATAATTCTTGTAGTGTTTTAAAACCTAATAAAGCCGCAGTATTTTCTAATGATTGTGAATCTGATGAAAAGTTTTGTGAAATGGGATTATTGTCAATAATATTATTAATTTGGTCAGACAACTGCAAAAACAAATATTTCTTATCAGCAAATGTAGATGTTTTTGTTGTATTAAGTTCAGCTAATTCTAAACCTGAGTTTGTATCATAAGCGAACGAAAGTCGTATTTCTGTTCTGCTGGGAGAAATTTCTTTTATAACCAAGTTATAATCAGGAGTGCCTGCTACATTTCTAATAAAATTATATAAAACATAATACAGACCATTATTTAATCCACTTTGTTTTATAAAATCTCGTGTGTTTAATAATACACTATTATTAAAGAAAGCATAGTTAGTAAATGGTTTGTTAAAAACATAATCCGTTTGTTCATAATTTATATTTTGATATGAACCCTGTAAAACAGAATAAGTAGTGGTTGGAAAAATTCTATTAAATGATAACGGTTCTTCTTCGGAATTATATAAAGTAAATTCTATAATATCATCGTCAGATGTACCAAAATATTTTTCGGAATCTTGTATCTGCTGACCATAAAGTTCTTGAAGATTTGATGGCAAATAAGAAACATTAGATATTCCTATATCTAATTCTTCTTGATTAATATTTAGATAACTGTAAGGCATTTTATGAAGTCAGTGGCAAAAATGGAAAATTGTCATCAAAATCAGAAGCAACATTTCCTTGTCCCAATTCTATTCTTAAATTTATTATTTCCTCTTTCATAGCGTTGATAACTTGTTTATCATCGTTGTTTTGGTATTTTTCAACAAGGCTATTCACAGTTTGATTCAAAATTCTATTTTCTTCTATAGCGATATTATACTGTTCAAGAATTTGATTTACATCTTGTTCTTCTCTTCTTTCTTCACTTTGAAGTTCTAAAAACTGTGTTGAATTTGTATCCAGTATTTTTTCTTCGTCGTAAACTAATGTTTTAAGTTTTAAATCTGTATAGTATAAACTACCAATGTTTGTATTTGTGTTACTAGAAATGAGTTGAAAATTTCCAAACTCATCAATGTTATTTGAAAATTCACCCAAAGCTTTAAATTTTTGTAGGTCATTTAATGCTACATTATAATCAACAAATAAATCTGCCATAAGTTACCTCGTTATTTTAAATACTTTATCCGTTTCCACAATATCAATAGTTCCATCTGAATATTCCGCTTTTATAAATATCTTAAAATATCTCTCTTGTGGTAATCCAGTTGTGTCAAATTTGAAATAGTTACCATAAGTTGAATCACAACTAAGTTTTGAATACTGATCGAAATCAATCAACACTTCTTCTGATTCAGCATCTTTTATCATAAAATATGAAGATGTTGGTAAATATTTAGGTGTAATCATTGATGGCTGTTGATATGCTTTATTAAAAGATTTAAGAGGATATTCATCTCTAGCAAATACAAATACTTTAGGCATACTTCCGGCTTTATATTGTTGTTTAATAGACCTTAGTGTAATTAAATTTTCTATAGATCCGGTAATAGGAGCTAAACTGCCTGTATTGAATACAGAATCATCCCACGCAACATCTAAATAAGGACTATATATCGTATTTGTTTCTTTACTGAAAAACTGCAATAATCCATTTGTTTTACCAATAGGAGGTACTGTAGTCTCCAAAGATGTTGCTAGTATTATACCATTATTTGGAATACACCCACATATCCATGAACGAACTATAGAAGTTACATCCATTTCAATATTTCCCTGTTGTCCTAATGTATAAGATTGACTGCAAATTAAACTAGATCCACTTAAAGCTGGAAAAGCAGATGAAGAACAAAACCAAAAGTCTTTATCATTATATGTAGATGGCACATCGTAATACCAAGTTCCGCCACCATGTTCAAAACTAGCAGTTTTATAAGATGAATTAGTTAAATAATCAACTTGTTTATAACTACCACTATCTGGCTTATACCATGGATAACTTCCAGAATAATCTCTAAAATTCCAACTCGACCCCATTAGTGTACCATCACTACCCCATCTGCCATTTCCATTATTCCAACTTTGACTTATTGGATATCCGTAAATTGTATAATTTAATGGCAAATTTCTTTGACCACATGCTGTTAAATTCAATGTAAATTTAATATTAGAACTTGATATTTCATTCTTGGCAATTGAAGCACTTATATTTGTTACATCAAATTGAACTAATGTCCTAGAAAGTTCTGGATTTTTTAAAAGATAATTTGTTTTCGGTGGAGAAATACTACCAGTTCTTTGACCTGTAAAAACTCCTTGGAAATTAGTAGCAGACAAAAATCCATCAACACCATAATTAGCACTACCAGATACTTCACCTCTAAACATAGAAGAAGTTATGCTTCCGGAAAAACTTCCACTGAGGCAAGTTTTAATAGTAGCATACATAGTGCCATTAAATCCATAAGTATTACCTTGACCATATAATGATTCGGTTAACGGAGAAACTGTATATTCACGTGTACCAATACTTAAAAATGAAAATGATGATCCTGGATAAACATATCCATCAAAACTAGCCGATGTTGTCGATCCAGTTATTACAGTATTAGTATTCAGACAAAGACTTCCACTAAAAGACCCTAAAGCAAGTCCACCTGAGCCGGAAACATACAAAGCAATTTTAGGATCAGATGGAACACTTCCAGTAACATTAGAAAATATACCTGTAAAATTAGCTATTGCAGTTTTATTACCTTCTATAGAAGAAGTAAAATTTGATATATACCATTGACTTCCTGAATAAACAAAATAACTAGACGATGCGTATGCTAGCCAACCATTATTTCCAAATGAAGATGTTGTCGTGGGAGCTGGGTGCCAAACAGGATCTGTGTATACTAGTTCATTACCATCGTTACTAGCATAAATTTCTAAAATTTCATCAATGCCAAAATTTTTATTTTTATAGTTTTCAGCATTGTTAATAAAGTTGTCTTGAGATGGATAAATAAATGTATGCATGTTATACTACCAATCCTTTAATATCGTTTGATGGAAATTTAACTTCAAATATAGACGGGTCTTTTGATGGATACACAATATTATTTTGCGTAGCAATCCCGATGTTGTAGGATATCGGAGAATATTCAGTACCATTAATATCATATGTTAAATTTTTAACTTTTACATCAATAACAGATTGTACTCCTTCGTTTTTCATTATTTCAAATGAAAGTTGACTTAAATTAATTGGTTGATTAAAACCCCAATTATCAATATCAAAAAACTCTTGTACTGAAAAAATACATTCATTCAAAACATCCCGTTTATTAAATCCATTAAAAACACTAATTTTAAAATCAACTCCAATATTAATAATATAACCATCAATAAAATTAAATTTATCAGTTAATATTTTATATTGTTCTAAGTAATTTTTTAAATTTAATAATGTAGCTTCGTTACATTTTGTTAAAGTTTTATTTGAATCATATCCCAATAAATACAAGTTATTTGTAAAAGGGTTTGTAGAATCTAAATATTTTCTTCTATCAAGTGGATTAAGTGGACCCAAATTCAAGATTTCTGATTCTTGATTCAATGAAGATGAACCGGTTAAAACTCC
>Ga0181570_10004395_pt1 | contig 10360 bp, 8 predicted proteins | sample 101ome_18_FD_148667 | JGI IMG/M metagenome (GOLD analysis project Ga0181570, IMG submission 148667) | Coastal salt marsh microbial communities from the Groves Creek Marsh, Skidaway Island, Georgia - 101406AT metaG (spades assembly) | ecosystem: Environmental > Aquatic > Marine > Intertidal zone...
CCAGCCACAACCCCGGACGCAGATAGCCTTTGAGCACGCCGGAGAGGAAAATGATGGAGCCCAGACAGAGCTGAAGGCCACCGTACATGGCCGCAAGCTCTGCCATGCCATCTTTGTGCGCAACCCAAAGACCCGCATATTCGGCGGGCATCTCCGGGTTATACCAGCACATGGCGCCGTAAACGATAAAGAGTATCCCTGGAACAATAAGAACCCCTCTGGCGATCATGGTGCTGTCCTGTGAAATCGGCGAGGTTCTAGTTTACTACCGATGTCTCACAGAGTTGCAATGTGTTCATCAAATCGCGATTCGAGAGTAGAGGTTTGCCGTGGGCCATTCTATGTGGGTGATGAGCGCCTGCCCATAACAGAGAATGGCTTAGTTTGGTAATGATGCGGCAGCGCTTGACAGCTTTTAGGGGTATCCGTACTGTTGCGCCCCTCGGCATTCGTCGGGGACTGATGTGGGGCTATAGCTCAGCTGGGAGAGCGCAACACTGGCAGTGTTGAGGTCGGCGGTTCGATCCCGCCTAGCTCCACCATATTCTTCGCAAAACACTCATTTAGCTTCCCAACGGGCGGGACTCGCTAGTAGTCTATGGTTGCTGTCATCCCAGATGGTGGGCGAAAAGTGTCACTTCGACTCGGGGGTGTCGGGGTAACAGCAAACTCTCTCTAACAATAAGGATAACGCTATGAGTTTTAATAAAATCTTAACTGTAGTGGGTTTATTTGTAGCGATCGTGTCGGTATTTCAAGCCGACTTCGCGGCGTACTCCGGGCTTATTCTGGTTTTGCTCGGGTTGGTGAGCGGGTTCGCGAGTCCAATTGCGGATATGACTGGCAGGATGGCATATACCGTGGCTGCGGTGGCCATGCCGGTGGTGGCCAACTCACTGGATGCCATTCCCGAGGTTGGCGGGTATCTCAACGCGATCATCGACAATATCGCCGTAATGCTTGCGGGAGTGGTTGTCGCTAACTTCCTTCTGGCGGTCAAAGACTCCGCCATGCCCTCAGGCAACTAAGTCATCTATCAGCCCGGAGATCCTCTCCGGGCATTTCTGCATCATCACCACTTACAGTGCGTGTCTACACAGTAAATTCCTGCGCGGGGACTGAGCTCGATGGGTCAAGCCGTCGGGAGTGGCACAGACCGCGGTCACCGTAGTAAAAAGACGATTCAATCTGCCGCTTACCGCTTATTGATGGCGGCGATTGGCGATGAGTGGTGTTGGCGCCATGCTGTTCGGCGGCTAATGCACCATCGGATATTCACCGTGTTCAGGAGCATCCCGTCCCAATGACCGAAAAGGATAACAACACATCCCCAACGCATTTCAGCTCAGGTGCGGTGGGTTACGACAGCGTTGATAGGCAGTACCTCGAAAAAAGGCAGCTCAAGCAGGGGGCGGCGGGTTGGATTTTGCTTGCAGGATTAGGTGTGTCCTACGTGATTTCGGGCGACTTTGCAGGCTGGAATTTTGGTCTTGCCCAGGGCGGGTTTGGTGGCATGCTGATTGCCACCGCACTCATTGCACTGATGTACACCTGCATGGTGTTCGGACTTGCCGAGCTCTCGGCAATGATTCCCACTGCCGGCGGCGGATATGGCTTTGCCCGGCGTGCCATGGGGCCCGTGGGGGGCTTTTTGACCGGCACCGCGATTCTGCTTGAGTATGCCATTGCCCCCGCGGCGATTGCCGTATTCATTGGCGGTTATACCGGTGAGCTTTTGGGTGTCGATGGTCCGGCCGTATACGCCGCTTTTTACGCCGTGTTCATTGGTATTCATCTATGGGGCGCGGGTGAAGCGTTGAAGATCATGCTGGCCATCACTGCCGTTGCGGTTTTGGCGTTGATTCTTTTTGTCGCGGGCATGCTGCCTCACTTCGCCTGGGATAATTTGATGGATATCCCGGTGAATGCTGCCGCATGGGGGGCGAGCGTCTGGTTGCCACAGGGATACTGGGGTATCTGGGGGGCGATTCCCTTCGCAATTTGGCTGTTTCTGGCGGTCGAGGGTGTGCCGCTTGCGGCGGAGGAGAGCAAGGATCCCGCGCGCGATATGCCCCGAGGCATCATCACTGCCATGCTCATATTGTTGTTGTTGGGTGGCCTCGTGCTGTTCCTCGCACCGGGGGGCGCCGGTGCAGCTTATATGGCAGATCATGCGGCGCCGCTGGTAGGCGCGTTGCAAGCGGTTTACGGCGAGGACTCGTTGCTCGCAACGCTGGTGAATCTGGTTGGGTTGGCCGGACTGATTGCCAGTTTTTTCTCGATAATCTTTGCTTACTCAAGACAAGTATTTGCCTTATCGAGGGCAGGTTATCTTCCCAGATGGCTCTCCATCACCAGCTCGCGCAAGGTGCCCACCTTGGCACTGATTGTGCCGGGCGTATTCGGATTTGGTCTCTCATTGACCGGTGCTGGCGATTTGATGATCACCATGGCGGTATTTGGCGCCACCTTGTCTTATGCGTTGATGATGGCTTCTCATATTCTTTTGCGTCTACGAGAGCCGGAGCTGAGCCGCCCTTATCGCACGCCGGGCGGTATTGGCACTTCAGGTATCGCCTTGATTCTGTCGATTGCGGCCTTTGCCAGCACGTTTGTGGTCAGTCAGGAGGCTGCGCTTTGGTCAGCTGTATTTTATGGCGTATTGGTGGCTTATTTTGCGTTGTACAGTCGGCGCCATCTTGTGGCTCAGGCACCGGAGGAGGAGTTTGAGGCGCTGGCTGCGGCCGAGGCTGAACTTCGGTGAGTAAGCTTTTTAGTCGGTTCACGGAAGCTGTTATTGAGGCGGGTGCTTTACTGTCCCAAACCGTTGCGGTCACGGTATAGTTTTCTACCCAAGCGTTTGCTTGTATTAACTGTTTGAGAGCGAGGTATGCCGTGCTGGAATCCAAGCAAGTTCGCACTGCGGAAGACGCCAAACGCATCGTCGAGGAGCGCAATCTCACCCACGTGAAGATTGGTTTATTTGATATCGACGGCGTCATGCGAGGTAAATACCTGCGCAAAGAAAAGTTTTTTGCCGCTCTCGATAAAGGCCTCGCTTTTTGTGACGTGGTACTCGGCTGGGATTCCAGCGATCAGCTTTATGAGGGTGTGGGCGTGGAGTTCACGGGCTGGCATACGGGTTATCCCGACGCGCCCGTGCGCGTTGTGCCCGAATCCTGCCGCGATATTCCCTTTGAACCAGGAATGTTGCTTTTCCTCTGCCAATTTGACGGTGCCGCCGCCGCACTTTGCCCGCGCAATCTGTTGGCGTGCACATTGAATCGGGCGGCCGAAATGGGCTTTACGGCGCGGGCAGCCTTCGAGTACGAATTTTTTCTTTTTGACGAAACGCCCGACTCGGTGCGCCAAAAAAACTATCGAGATTTGAGCCCGATTACCCCCGGTTTTTTTGGCTACTCCGTGTTACGTAACTCCGTACACGCGGAGCTGTATCAGGAGCTATTGGATCTCGGCGAAGCGATGAACTTTCCTATCGAAGGGTTGCATACAGAGACCGGTCCGGGCGTGATCGAGGCAGCGCTGGTGGTGGACGCTGCCGAGGCAGCCGCAGATAAAGCTGCTTTATTCAAGACCTTTACCAAAGTCTGGGCCCAGCGCCGTGACATGATGGCCACCTTCATGGCCAAGTGGTCGAACGATTATCCAGGCCAGTCGGGGCACATTCATTTGTCTCTGCTGCGCCATGGCGATAGTCAGTCAGTGTTCTATGACCCGGACAAGCCATTTAATATGAGCGATACCCAACGCTATTTTATGGGTGGCCAGCAGCGATTGATGCCCGAGATGCTCGCCATGGTGGCTTCAACGGTTAACGCTTATACAAGACTGGTGCCGGGGTTCTGGGCGCCCACCCATGCGACGTGGGGCTGTGAGAACCGCACCACAGCACTGCGTCTGATCTCGGGAGGTGAGGCATCCCAGAGAGTCGAATACCGCGTAGGTCCCGCAGATGCCAACCCGTATCTGGCACTGACAGCGGCCCTGGCCTCGGGGTTGTACGGTATTGCCCACCAGATCGAACCAGAACCCATGGTCGAGGGCAACGCTTATGCACAGGCACAGCCCGAAGCTCTGGCCTTGCCCTCGTCGCTAGCGGCAGCGGCAGATCGATTCAGGCAATCCACCGTGACCCGGGAGCTGTTTGGCTCCGAATTTGTGGAGCATTTCGCGGCCAGCCGGATGTGGGAGGCCGCAGAGGCCAGAAAGCACGTAACGGATTGGGAGTTGGCACGTTATTTCGAGATTATCTAGTGAATGCACTGTGTCTGAACGGGCGCTGTGCTGATGTGAAAACTGGGCCCACGCAGGATGACCGAAGAGATCGTTGAAATAGCGGACTGGAGCTACCCCACCCGCATTGCCGTGGGTGCGGGGCGGATCCGTGAGCTAGCGGACGGTTGCCATCAGCTGGGTATGCAGGCGCCTTTGTTGGTCACGGATCCGGGGCTTGCCGCCTTGCCATTCATATCTGATGTTAAGGCGCGTTGCGCTGAGGCTGGTTTGAGGATCGAGAGCTTCACCGATGTGCAGGGCAATCCCACCCGTCAAAACGTGGAGGACGGTGTCGAAATCTTCATGGCGGGCCAGCATGATGGTGTGATTGCAATTGGCGGGGGCTCGGCTCTGGATGCGGGTAAGGCGATCGCCTTTTTGTCGGGTCAGCAACGGTCGTTGTGGGACTTTGAAGATCTGGATGATAACTGGAGCCGGGCCAGAGAGGACGGCATAGCGCCTATTATCGCGATACCCACCACCGCCGGCACGGGATCCGAGGTGGGTCGGGTGTCGGTAATCACCGACACGGCCGAGAAACGCAAGCGATTAATTTTCCATCCTCGCATCTTGCCATCGCTGGTCATTCTCGACGCGGAGCTGACGCTGAGTTTGCCCGCGCATTTGACCGCCGCGACGGGAATGGATGCCCTCTCTCACAACCTCGAGGCCTATTGCTCGCCGCGATTTCACCCCATGGCTGATGGCATCGCGCAAGAGGGCATTCGGCGGATTGTGCAATACCTGCCGCGCGCCGTGGCAGATGGCAATGACCTGAAAGCCCGGACGCAGCTGTTAGTGGCATCCACGATGGGGGCAACGGCCTTTCAAAAGGGGCTGGGGGCGATGCATGCGTTGGCCCATCCTTTGGGCGCGCGCTATAACGCCCATCATGGGTTGCTCAACGCCATTTTGATGCCCTACGTTTTGCAGGCAAACCGATCAGCCATTGCCGGCAAGCTGACTGATCTGGCAAGAGCCTTGGATATTGCCAATCCCAGCTTCGATGCTTTTTTCGAGCGCGTCATGGTGTTGCGCGGGCAGATTGAGATTCCCGAACGCCTGCTCGATATTGGTATCGATGCTACCGAATCAGTCCTGATCGGTGAGCTCGCTGTCTTGGACCCGCCCGCGGCAACTAACCCGGTGACCTTTTCAGCTGGGCAGTATTCGGCGCTATTCTGCGATGCCGTAGAGGGTAATTTGGCGTCGTGATTGGCTCCAGAAGTTAGCCTTAGTGTGGCAGAGTTCAATCTTATCCGGCGTATGGGCGACACTTGTTTTACCCCCCAAGAGGCATTTCTTTGAAGTATGGCAAGCTCGGTCGCGTGGACTTCATATCAACCGATTAGGTTATTGCTGCTGATGGGAGGTGCACAGAGATGGCGCTGCGTCCGTTACAGAGGCTAATGAAACATGGCGTGCTAGGGTTGCGGCTCTCTTTCTTCTTTTGCTTTGCGGCTTCTTGGGCCCACTCAGCAGCCGAGAGAGACACCGCGCCAATCGTTTTAGCCATGGCGGGTGTCGACGTGCAAAGCCTTTATGACAGTAATGTCGCAAATACGGTGTCGTCTATATGCATCACATGTCACCGCAATGGAGGGGTTGCAGCCTTTGCTCAGCCCCCAGCGCAACTACTATTCACCGGTGATACGGTAGTCGACAGGCAACGGTTAGATTACTTTGTGGCGAAAAAGGGTTCAGAGCGGGTCTTGAATAAAGTTCAAGGCATCAATCATGGGGGCGGCACTGTGCTGGACCCGAATACCACAGAGTTCTCTCTACTTGCCGAATATCTCGAATCCGCTGAGCCCGCAACGCCGGAGAAGACTTTTGAGAGACTACTCGACTCCTTACAACGCTTCAGAGGGCAACCATAGCTGCTTGACCGTCGAGCCGTGCAGTTGACAAGATTTAGAGCAAGCCGAAGTCGACGTCGTCAAAACGGTGTAGGTTAGGGAACACCTCTGCGGCCAGCGAATTCGAGAGTCCAAACCAACGTGCCAGATTGGCGGTGTATTGCTCGACGCTAAAATCCGGGATACACAGGTTGTAGAGCATTTTTTCGGTTTCAATGCCGAACTCTGGCACCTCACCTATGATCTGCCCCCCTTTTACTGGCGTGCCCATTAAAAAGTTATGCCCGCCCCAGCCATGATCGGTTCCGTTGGCATTGATGGTGGGCGTCCTGCCAAACTCTGACTGACTAAAGGTCACGACTCTTTGATCAACGCCTCGGGCTTCGAGATCACCTTGAAAAGCCTGCAAGTTACTGAATAGAGAGCGTATCAGCGCGGGAAGAATGCGGTCTTGATTGTCATGCGTGTCATAAGCATTCATTTCGACCATGATGATCTGTCTGGGGTGGTTTAATTCCGGTGCGGCTTCAATCAGTCGAGCCGCCATCTTTAGTTGTCGCTGGAGATTTTGCCCCTCGATGGTCCCGTCTGCGGGATAATCGACAGAGGGTTCGCTAGTTTGGCCCACCACCTGAGCGAGGAAAACCGAGCTCTCATGTGTCCGTAAATTCCTGGCGGCGAGTTCCTGTCCCAAAAGCCCGTCTCTCGGTGCCCTCTGCAGTGCAAAAAACAAATCCAGATCAGGGTTCTCTCCGCCTTGAGAGGGAGGATCCAGCGAGGCGAAATTTTGTATCACTTCAGGGTTAACGCTAAACGTGGGGGTTTGCAGTGTGCTGGTGAACAGCTGGTTTTTTGCCAATGAAATATTTGGCGTTACCACACTGGTACTCGATTGCATGATGTCAAGCATCCTGCCACCCCAACCCTCTCTGGCATTGGGGTCCACCGTCGCGCTATTCCACATGATTTGCTGCGAATTGTGGGCCCCAACAAAATAGGGCATGGCGCGCTCGTCATTTTGGATCATGGTTTTCGTGGTGGGCTGCCGAAGCGGCCCGACGTTACTAACCCACGACAATTTTTTGTTGTTAAACAAGTCCAACATGTCAGCGCAGTAGTCTGGTGATGCCAGACCGTTGCTACCCAACTCCATGAGGTTTTGCTGAGGCGTGGCCAGATGCTGGCGCAAATCCTTGTATTGTGCATACGATTTTGAGTCCGATGGAATCAGAAGTGCCAGTGAATCGACGCCCCCCTTTAGAAAGACCATCACCAGGGACTTGTGGTCGTTGAATGAAGCGCTACCCAGCGCTTGTGCGCTGTTGAGGAGCCCCAGCCCCCCGAGCATCGTTGTGTTGCCAGCGCAGGCAAACAGTGAGCCCAAAGTCGATTTCAGTAAATCTCTGCGGTGCATAATGAGCTCCTAACGCTGCACTGAATATTCTGGCGTGCTGACGAGTGCGTAGACCATGCGCCCGACCAGCGAGTCTATCCAGCTCTGTATTTCGTAGTCTTGCCAGCCACGCTCCATGATCCAATCCACTTCATCGGCAAAGCGATCCATGAGTGCGCGCCTATGGACGGAACTCAGCCTACCTTGCAACAGATGAACATCTACGAATGTGATTGCAGCATCTAGGCCTTCATCGATAATCAGATTTGAAATGGGTGAGAAATCGTAATAAATCCAATCCCTTTTCTCCTCCTCAGAAAAATTAGGATGGTTGTACTCCCACGTGGTGAGAGAACTCACATACGCAAAGTCAGAGGAGTCCTGAATGAGTGCGTCACTTGTCAGTATTTCCAATTCGGGCGCCACCAGATTGTCGGCGGCAAAAGTGGCATTGGGGGTGTGCGTGGGGCTGAAAAAATTAAACACGCTGGGTGAGCGCATAAATTCTTGACTGGGTCTGTTCCAGGCTAGATGGCGACGGTCGCCCGCGTAACTCTGCACATTAAAGAACCGTTGGTAATTGACGTATTTCAGCAGCGGATCTTTGGCTCGGCCGAAGTGTTCTGGTTGCTCCGCTAACGGGAGTCTTGCCTCGGGGTCGAATAACACCGCCTGGATCACCGACGCTAAATTGCCGCGCTCGCCGTTTTCATTGCTGTTAAACACCGCACTCACCCGGGCAACGTATTCGGAGGAGGGGTTGCTGGTGACAAAGGATTTAATTAAGTGCAAGGAGACATGGGGTGCCAGGTTCGGGTGAAAAAAGAGGCTATCCAGCACTGTCTCAAGGCTTTCTTCGGCAGTTGCACCGGCAGGGATGTAGTAGTTCCGCAGGAGTTTTTTTTGGGTTTTCTGATGGTAGCCATCGTAGGCCGTCATCGGGGCCAATCGACGCGACCATTCCACGCTATGGAACGAATCTCCGAAGCGGAAGGGTTCGAGGTTTGCGAAATACCAGCCGGTCAATGCCGCCGCGTAATTCTGAACGTCTTGGGGCCAGTAGGTCTGGATGATCTCTCCGTCGGCATTCGTCAGCGCCGTACCATCCTGGTTTAGATATTTGAGGCCAATGGTAAACAGCTGCATGACTTCACGCGCAAAGTTTTCGTCAGGCCGGATATTTCGCTCCGGATCCGCTTTCTGGTTGCCCAGCATGGCGAGGTATAGCCCCATGGCGGGGTCCAGTGTCACCGCTTTCAGCAAATCACGGTAATTGCCGAAAGCGTTGGTATGCAGTACATCGACGTACCCCTGTACCAGTTGGTCATGGTGGCTGAAGTCAAAATTTGCGGAGACCACCAGCAGTTGGCTGAGGGCGTAAGTCATGCGCTGGCGTAATTGATCGGGACTCTCGAGCGCGTTGAACATGAAAGCTTCGTGCGGTAGCTCAATACCATTTGCCTGATCATTGCCGTCCACATCGCCAAATTCGTCTGCGATAGTGGCCCATGCGTCGAGATAGGTATGGGGAGTCATGCTGACCTGTTCGTCAAACCACGCGTCAGCGCCAATCGCCATCAAGTGATCGATGTCCTCGATCCGCGGTCCGAAGGTCGCTTGATATAGAAAACGGATTGCATCCGTTTGGTCTTCAAGCACCGCTTGAGGCGGGTTGGTCGGTGCGAAGGCGGGGAGTGGGTCTGGCGTGGGCAGTGCTGGTGTGAAGGTGAGCTGATCCTTTGCGGTTTTGCCGGTGGTGTCGGTGACTCTCAGGGTCAACGTATAGGGCGCGGGTGTATCGGCTTCGAAGTAGACGCCCCCGTTATCAAGGTGAACTAGTTCAGTGAAGCTGCCATTGGGAGTGTCGAGACTCCAGCTAAAGCTCTTCAGGCCTGCTTTAGCGCCGCTATTTTTTGCGTTGAACTCGAGACGGTCCCCCATCTGGTAAGTGCTGGCGCTCTCACTTATTTCTGCCCAAATCGCTTGGTTAACCGCGCAGCCCCCGCTATGTTCAGAGGGTGCCTGAACGCATTCAACTGACTTGAGTAGTTTGGCGAAATTAGTTAGGGGATTTTGAGCGGCCGCGCTCACAGGCAAGAGTGCTGCGCAAAATAATGCCGCGAGTAAAAGCCGGGTCTCCCTTTTTGACAATGCGAGGCAACTCACTGTGGATGTCATGGAGGCCGCACCTCGCTCAGCTCAAAACAAGTTGTCTTCTTTCTAATGCATACGCGTGCATCGCACAAGTGTCGGGAACAACGCGGCGAGATATCGCCAATGTAAATGCCTGCCATTGCGCGTCATATCAGGTTTAAAGCGCCGGCCACCGAGATGTTTGTTTGGTCATCTCCACTCTGCGAGGTGCTGGTACAAGCAATAGGGGTGTGGGCACGGTAGGGCAAATTACGCTGCCCGATCCATTGCTATGCGCAGCCGCCAGTCTGCAGCGGAGGTGTGCAGGCAATGCTCGGCACGGATCATTTCGACCCGCAGAGCCAAATAGAGAGCCTTGGCTTCACGATCGTTACCACCTGCCGAAGACCACGCTTTAGCCCATAGGCCAACCCGAACCGTATTTTGTATGAGTTCTTGAGTTGCAATCGCGTAAAGCTTTTCTTCCGTCGCCTTGTCATGGGCCTCTAGAATTGAGGCGCCGCTATATTGGGACATTCCATGTCTCCCGCTGACCAGTTGGCCGAAATTCGGCAATTTGCTGTCAGCAAGAATCGGTTAACCCCGCGCTATTTGATTGCTAGGTTCTGCCAAGATTTTGTCTAAACGCGCCAACGTGAGTCGTTCGCGAGCGATGAGG
>Ga0181570_10004422_pt1 | contig 10312 bp, 11 predicted proteins | sample 101ome_18_FD_148667 | JGI IMG/M metagenome (GOLD analysis project Ga0181570, IMG submission 148667) | Coastal salt marsh microbial communities from the Groves Creek Marsh, Skidaway Island, Georgia - 101406AT metaG (spades assembly) | ecosystem: Environmental > Aquatic > Marine > Intertidal zone...
CGTGCGCAACAGGCACTTCAGGCTGAGTTAGGTCTTGGTGGAGCGCAAGCTGCATTCTTACCACAACAGCAAGCACTTAGTATGTTGGCAGCAGGACAGCCGTTCTCTGACCTTGCTACTAGAGCAGGTCTGCAAGGCATAATAGCAGAAGGCGAGTTAGCAGGAGGAGGTCTTGAAGCACTTATGCGTGGTGAAGGAAGCGCAGCAGCCACCGAACAAGAATTTTTGAAAGGATTGAGAGAAGCTGTTTTTGGTGGTGGTAGTCAAAGCAACTTCACAGCAGGACTAGGAATGCTTGGAGGACTTTTTGGTCTTTCCGATATTAGACTAAAAACTAACATTAAGAAGGTAGGTCAAGTAACTGATGATATTGGTCTTTACACTTGGGACTGGACAGATGAAGGTAAGGATTTAGCTAAAGAGCAGCCTACCATCGGTGTACTAGCACAAGAGGTAATGAAGTCGCTACCTGAAGCAGTTACTAAAGGTATTGATGGGTTCTTTAGAGTTAATTACAACACAGTTTTACAGGCAGGTAATCAATAATGGCTATCAACATTGATTTAGCAACAGCTTTAGACCCTCTTTTTAGTCTAAGAGGTGTTACTACGCAAAGACAACAACCAACTGCTAGAACGACACAGCAGGGTGGTATGCTTGACCCATTATCAACACCTGCTGCGCCTATGACCGTTGCCGAGCAAAATAGAGCAAACATTGGCAGTGTGCTAGGGCGTGATGCTAGACCTTCCAGAATTGTTGCTCAAGAAAGGGCAGCTAAACAAGGTGTGGATATAAATACACCACAGGGTCTTATGCAAGCTGCTCAGATTTATGACCAATTAGGAGATTCTGCTAAAAGCAATTATTATCGTACTCTATCTCTTAAACTAGCACAAACACAAAAAGAAGCGCAGCAGAAAACAGAGGAAACTAATGTAAGGATTACTAACTTACAAAATAGCATAGTTAATCAAGCTGCTGCTGCTGGTTTACCCGAATTAGGAGAAGCTGCGAAATACATTACTGACCCTAAAGAATTACAAGATATAGCTTTAAAAATACCTGAACTTTCTAAAAACGATTGGAAGTCTTTTGGTGGAGGGAGTACCCTTCTTTATAGAAATAAAGGAGACGAGCTGCAAATTACCGATGCTGCTGGAGATAGTAAAGCTCCTAGAGTAACTGCTAGTGAAATATTTGATAATTATCTAGGGAAAGCTGACGCAGATGAATTTAACCAAGCTAGAGTAAATGTAGTCGGTCTTATCCAAGATAAATTAAATCAAGTTCGTGAAAATGACGTAACAGGTGTAATTACTCAGGACGAGTTACAACAAATAATGAAGGAGAACTTAGCTCCAGATACAACTGTTGATGGCGCAAGACAAATGAGAATCTTCTCTCCAAGAGAGCAAAAAGATGTTTGGGTTGAGCGTTACACTGAAGGTAGTACAGCTTACCAAAACTTGAGGTCAGCTGCACAGGCTAATATAAGTTTAGTACAGTCTAAATTAAGAGATTACGGAAACACATTAAGACAGGCGAAACGGGCTTTAGAACAAGTTCAGCAAGGTAAAGATGCTGCTGGATTCTTTGGTTACTTTATTTCTGCTGTACCGGGAACAGATCCATTTGAGTTTAATGAGCTTATTAGAACTATTAAAGCTAATATTGGATTTGACACTCTCCAGCAAATGCGTGACAACAGTCCTACAGGGGGCGCATTAGGTCAGGTAAGTAATCAAGAAATAGGTTTCTTGCAATCTGCTTTAGCTAGTCTGAGACCGGGTATAAGTCAAGAAGACTACATAGAAAATCTAGGTATTGTTATTGACAAATATCAAGACATAATGGAAAAACTACAAGAAAAACCAAATTACAACGTTTATGATGAAATGGACTCACTAGCTGGTTTTCATAATGAATATCAAACTTCTGTTTACGGTAGTGCGTACCCACGTACAGTTGCGGGAGGCGCGCCTATACCAGTAGAACCACAGCCACTGCCCGATGAGCAAAATATTGTTGATGATATTCTGGGGAGTAACCCTTAATGGCTACTTTACAAGAAATAAGAGAAAAATATTACTCTGACTCTATTTTAGATGATGACCAGCTGGCTGCAAAAATATACACAAGAGAGTTCCTAGATAAAGGTAATAAAACTTCATTTTTTGAATTTGCCGATAAACTTGGTTTAGATTCCGGCACAAAAGCAAAGGCTTTCTACTCAGTTTATGAAGAAAGGATGCAGCCTGAAGGTATTGACCTTAAACAGTTAGTTGGACGTTTTCCCGCTGAAGACAGAGAGTTTACAGGAAATATTTTGTGGACTAAATATACGAAAGACAATCAGGGGCGAGAATCTCGAATCCCGTTAGGTCTTTATGCTGATGAGTTAGGTTTAAGTGCTGAACAATTTTCTACTTTGTTGGAGAAAGCTGAGAAAGAAGGCGTAAACATCACTGCTATGGGTAAAGCAGAGGAGGAGGCTGAACAATCTGGAGGCCGCCCTGATTTACCTTATAGCCAAAGACCACAGTTGCGTACTGATGATGTAGACAGGACACCTATAAGACAGAGAGTAACCAGTTTGTTGCGTAGCTTTCAGGACAGATTGCTTGGAGGTTTTGGCGCGGATGCACAAGCGTTTATTCAGACTGGATTAGATAGGTTACTAGATACTGACCGTGCTACAGACGATTCTATATTAGAAGCTATCAACCAGTTAGGCCAAGAGGGCCAGCAGTTCTCAGGAAATGATATTAGGCAAAGAGCTGTCGAAATTACGTCTGATAAAACATTTGCAGAAGAGTCAGAAGAAAGAAGGCGAGAATACTTACAGGACATCAAGGAGTACAGAGAAGACATAGGTTTCGTAGATAACGTAATACAAGAACTTGCTTTTAACCCTCTAGCACGTTTAGGTGCAGGAAAAGATAAACTAAAGCAATTAGGAGGAGCCGTTGTTTATGGAGCAGCTCAAGGTCTTGGGCAGTCTGAAGAGGATAGATTAAAGAACGCTGGAACAACAGCAGGAATCACCGCTGTGTTGACTGCGGGTTTACCCCTATTTACAAAGCCTCTAAGTGTTGCGATGGAGTCTATAACTAGGTCGGCTTTATTTAGAAGAGTCGCTTCTAACATAAAAGAAATAGTTAATAATGACCCCAATATTACAGAAAAACAGCTAAGGAGCTATTTATATGGCTGGTTAGATGATGTAAAAGAGCAAGCTGGGGGTGTAAAACTTAATAAAGGTGTTGTAGATGCTCTAAGCAAAGAACTAGATGCACTGTGGGCAGGAAGAACTCCGGCAAAAAAAGAAGCAGTACAGCAGTTAGAAAAAATAAGACCAAAGAAAACAAATGTAAGCGTTTTAGAAGACGAGCTAAATTCTGTCGTAAACAATAATAAACTTGCCACAAGAACTGCCACAAAGCAAGAACTAGGTATCCCCTTAACCGCAGGAGAAATAGAGGGGGCTAAGGCGAAAATTAGATATATAACTAATTCTTTAGAAAAAGAGGCTGCTGAATTTGGCTTTACAAAGAAGGAAGTTAGAGATGCTGTGGCAAAATTAAATGAAACTGGTGATTTTTCTTTTGCTCCTCATATAAGTGGTAAAGATATTGCGCTTATTAAAAAGAAACTGTTTAGACAAAGTTTTCAAAATGAACTTAATCTTGGAGACATTATAAAACTCAGGCAAAATCTTCCTGAATTTAAAACAGCACAATCAGATGTCGCTAAACAATCTATTGATGCTATAGACAACTGGCTTGATAATTTAACGCCTGAACAGATTACAGGGCAATTTTTAAGAAAAACTATTCGTGAATATCGAGCTGTAAATAAGGCCTATGCAAGATTATCAAGAAGTAATACTGTCTTAAACGCTATTTCTGAGAGCAAAGGCGATGCTTTAGCATTAAAAAGTAGATTACAGCAATTATTAAAAGATGCAAAACTACATGGTTTTACAAAGCAAGAAATAACCGCCATTCAAGATTTAAGCAAAATGAGTCCGCTAGGCTTGTCTGTTATGAGTTTTGGAGCAGCTATCAAAGAAGGAAGCTCAAAAGTGTGGTCTTTATTGCAAGCAACATCCATTCTTACGAAAGGTGGAATGAGAATATCTCCTCTGAACATAGGAGGAGTTCTTACGGGATTAGGTTATGGCGTAGGTGGCCTAATTAAATACATAGGAAACCTTGTTACAAATGCTGGTATGACACAGAGAGCTAATATGTATGCACGTTTGATGCGCAGCGGTCAGATAGAAAACTTTAGAGCTTTTATTCCAGACACAGTGGCTACACTAGAAAATGCTTGGAGGATGTCGCGTCCAGCGGTCGTACAGGCGCAGAATGAGATGGAAGCGCAAGAGAACGTTCAGGGAATGTTAGGACTATAAATGAAAAACCGCCTAGCTAGACGAGGACTAACTTATCTAACTAGACGGCCTTCATGAAACAAGTAATTCAACAACGAAAATAAAAACAAGAAATGTTAATATTAAGGTTATTGTGTCCTAAATGGACAGTATCAATACTATAGACTATTAATCAGTTTGTCAAGATACCAACGGCATTTTTCTAAGTCTTGTTTTGTCTTACCTTTATACATACACCGCCACGCATACTTAATCATATTACCACGTAGATAACCACGGAATTCCTCACCGCTTAGTGTCGAGCTAATAGCTTCGATACACTCGACAGCTCCGGTATTGTAATGTACTGGACTGTCGACTTCTTTATCAGAATCAGGCACTACTTCTCTATACAGAGCCTCATCCTTCTCTTCTCTCTGCTTCTTAGCTACCTCTGCCCACTCTTCCGGTGTGGCATCATCTATGCTATCTTTAATGATAGTCCAGCTTGCATTCGGATGTAGGTTAGGACAGTCTCCCACCAGTTTAATCATCCACTGCTTACCTAAGTCGTTCGTAATCACAGCATCTCTGTCACCTTTAGTTAGCACTGTGTACTCTTTGCCACTCGTCAGGCAACCTGCTGCTACTTTATCTGATTTAACTTTCATCGTTCACCCCTTAGATACGCACTTGAGGCGTACTTCATTTTAAGAAAGTTTAATGATACTGGCATGAAGTCAAAACTGCCATCATTTACTTCGTTAAACATCCAAATACCTGACCATGAGCCATTGGTCTGTGGGGTCAAATAGTCCTCATCGTGTTGGTAGAAGATACCTGCAAAGATACCTGTGACAGCCTTACCATCAGCTCTCTTACCGAATGCTATATCTCTGTCCTGCACATGACCCTGCACACATGACATCATCTTCTTCTGTAGAAGCAATTTGGCGTTTGTAACAGGACGGCCCATAACGCCACTGGTAAAATAATGGCTATAAACAATACCATCAACAATGACTGGCTCAAGAAAGTCATAAACTTCCCAGCCCATAACCCGCAATAGTAGGGAATCATAGCTAACTAAGCCCTCCAGTTTAGCGTCTGACTCCACAGCTCGCTCGATTCTATGTTCGTGATTGCCCAAACAAAAGACAAAGCGTGGTCGCCATTGTTTATGCTTGTTTTTCTTCAAACGCTTCTGTTCTTTGCGTATAGGGCGCAAAAAAGCGTGCATAGCGTCTATTCCTGCCTGTATGTCGTCAGTATATCGTCTACCCTCAAAGCTCTTCTTGCCCACATCGTAGGTTGACAGGGACGGCATATCCCAGTGGTCGCCCAAATGCACAATAACGTCTGGCTTCTTCTCAGCAGCATACTTTCCGGCCCACTCCAGATGGTCTATCGGATGTCCCGGCTTAACTTGTGTGTCAGGTATTATTAGATGCTTCATAACAAGCTCCCAAAGTCTTCCATATCGTACAGATTTTTGTACTGTAATGAACGTAAAGGCTCGGTAACTGCTGTGCCTCCGTAATTAAGTGTTTGGCCTGAATCTTTGTAAATCAGCTCTGGGTGGCTCAAGAACTCCTTAGACGGTATCCAGCCTATCAGCTCCACAGAAGGGGCTTTCTTATTTATGTGGCAAAAGACGTAAATATCTGTTACTTTTCTATCTATTGAGTAAGCAGGGATATTGAAGTCATAATAATCTCTGGGGTCAGTATTACGAACAGTAGTCTTCACATCTACCCTGAAGTCATAATCACCAGACACGAGAAAGTCATACTCGTATGTGTCGTCCCAGCTATAACTGTAATCATTCTCATCCAGAAACGCCTTAAACTCCTCTTCCCCCTTCCGGCCCCACTTCAGCATATCGGGGCGTATGCTACGCTTTGACAGCTTACTCATAGTAACCACCAGTAAAACAGTAGAAAAGCAGACACAGAGATAGCAGCACTACTTAACACTCCAACTAAAGGGAATAGTATGTTCTGTGAAGTATCTAAATCCGTTCTTCTCTGCCCATTCGCCATGTGTGAATTTTGTTCCATCTCTACGTTTCCTTGCTCCCGGCATTGGGGTTTTCGGGTTGTAAAATACAAAAACAAGTTCGTCATGCTTACCTAGTCCCGCTGCAATATCCACATACTTACGAGCCTCTAGCCTGTCTCTAAAACGGCCCTTAGTCTCGATAAAGATAGTGTTCTTGCCTTCGTGGAAAATGAAGTCTGGGTAGTAAGTCTTGTACTGAACGTACTTGACGGTTTCGGAGTGACACTTACAGCCTTTGAGTTGTTTGTGATGTAAATCATACTCAAACCAACTGTCGTAGCCTTTAGGGGGCTTTTTCGTCCGTTTCTTCTTCTTGCTGGGTATCTTCATTCGGTGGACTCCAGATTTGCCCTGCTTCGCGCCTGAGCCATAAGAGCCTTGCATTCTCAATGACACGCTCCTCTGAACCATATAACTCTACGCATTTATCGTACATCTCCTGCTCAGACAACCCTTCTAACAGCTTTTTAGACTTCACTGGCCCTATACCTGTCAGGCCGATGATATTGTCCACACGGTCGCCTGTTAGAATCTGCTGATAAAAGTTAAACATACCTTCTTCGTCACTGACCGTTTGATACGTGTTAGTCACAAAGTTGTAGTGATGGCCCGGAACCTGTAGGAAGTCTTTATCTACGCTACAGATTAAACAGTTATCTCTGTTCTCTGTGGCCTTGATAGCTATAACGTCATCGGCTTCTTCGTCCTCTGACACGCTTGCCTCAAAGTTCTGGATTAGATGTTCTCTGATTGTCGGGATGAACCGGGGCTTCTGCTTTGTCCTGTTGCCTTTGTATGGCGCAGTCACAGCAAAATCATTCCTGAAGTTACCTTTTCCGGTCAGGAACATAAAGAATTCTGTGTATTCGGGGTGCTTCTCGACTATGGTTTGGAGCATCTCGTCAACGTAAGTGTTGACCATTGCTCTGACTAGCCTTTCTGAAGCGTCAGGGTCGTTCTCGGTAGCGTAGCCAAGTCTATAACATATTATGTCAGCGTCTACGAGAATCATAAAAGAGAGAGCGGAGCGTCCTTGCTCCTACGCGCTCACGGATTGCTAGACGGCTTCCCGGTCTACATCAGCTTCTCTTGAGAAGGGGACACTCTCAATGATTCTGATAGGGCCGAACAGCGTTGGGTATTTACCGTAGCTGTTTTCGTACCAGCCTAGCGTTACGCGAATCTTAGAACCGTTACCGAGAAGTTGACCTTCTTCTAGTTCTTGTCCTTCGGCAAATTCAAACTCAAAAGGGTTCTTACTCTTGAGCGTGATGTATTTGCCTTTTTCTTCGTGGTTGTTATAAGTAACACCAGCCTCATCCATCATTTCTAAGGCAGTTTCACTCATGTTCTGTACTTCAAAGGTATACTGACCTTTCTCGTTCCTCTGGTCATCACGAAACTTACCCCAAAAAAGCTCACCTAAAACGTCTTTTTCAAGTTTGGCTCGTTTAATCTTTGAGTCTCCAGTCTTGACTATGTGCATAATTATCTCCAATTAAAGGTGCGGTTCAAGAATATCTGATAAATTACTGTCTGTCAATGAGTTTCTGCCCACGTAGTGCCTATCTTGTACTCAGCATCTAACGGACAATTCATGTTGAAATACAGGCTCATCTCCCGTATTGCTTCTACTGCCAGCTCTCCAACCTGTTCGGCACAGAACTCTGGTGTCTCTATCTGCCACTCATCGTGGACATTAGCCACAAAATCAAACGGTATCCCGGCATCTGTTAGCTTACGGTCTAGCTCAACCAGTGCCTGTTTCATGGCTATGGCCCCTGCTGACTGTAACAGCGTGTTCAGAGCTGCGTGTTCTGACCTGACCAGCAACCGTCTGCCGTCTAAACCTCTCAGATAACCGCTTTCTGCCTGTTTACCTACTTTATCGCGTAGGGTAGCAAGAGCCGGGGTGTTGCGTAAGAACTCGTTTATCATGTTCTTACCGTGTTGGTAACTGCCTCCTGCAATCTGCCCTATCTTAGCTGGGCCAGCACCGTACAGAAACGCATAGATAAACGTCTTGGCCTCATCTCTGGTCTTGAGGTTAGCTGCTTTCTGATTTGCAGTGTGAATGTCCCCGTCTAGTAGTTCTTTTGTGTAGACCTCATCATTCATGTAGTGGGCCAGCATTCGCAGTTCTAAACCACTGGCATCAGCTCCAACAAGGACGTTGCCCTGCTCCACAGTCCAGCACTCTCTACACTCCTTCCCGAACTCAGATTTGACTGAAGGGACTTGAGCCACGTTTGGGTCTAAGTGAGACATTCTACCTGTTACCGTGCCACACGTAATAACCCGCCCATGCACTCGCTTGTCTTTGTACTTCCTATCTAGCTTCAACCACTTACGCCAGCCTCTTACCTGTGCATAGCGTTTGTTGAGTAATAGATATTCCAAAATCTCTTTTGCTTCTGGTAAATCAATTTTTTTTAGTTCGGCTTCGTCTACTATTGGATTTCCTTTCTCAGTCTGCTTAGTAAACTTTGCCCCTAATTCTGTAAGTCTTTTGTATATGTGCTGTCTTGAGCTTGGGTTAAATACTTCAATCTTGTCTTTCAGCCTCTTCCCTGTTTTCTCGCTGTATCTCTCATGCACTATAGGCGGGAATAAGCTCTGGAACTTTTCCTGCATCTTGTCCATTCTGTACTTAAACTCTGCACAAAGAATTATGGCTGCTTGTATATCGAGCTTGAACCCAGCTTGCTCCTGCTTCTTTATGATGCTGGCTACCTTGTATTCCATAGCTACGCAGTTAGCCGGGAACTTGTCTAAGTGCATCTGTAAACGTTCGTACAGCTTCTCTAGCACCTCCACATCACGCTGACAGTATTCAAGCATCTCTTGACTGAACCCAGCATCGTAATCTGTGAAGTCACCCTTCTCATAACCTAACGTTTCACCCCACGATGCTAGACTATGGCTCCTGCGCTCTGGTAAAGCCATCCGAGAAAGAATCAAAGTGTCCACCAGCTTCTCGTGTGGAATCTCTATGTCCCAAACATCGTATAAAACAGGCGCGTCAAAGCCAATTATGTTGTGTCCGGCTATTTGAGTTGCCTGATTTATACGGTCTTGCAAACCTTCTCTGGTTGTAAACACGGTGAACTCGTCACCCTCTTTCAGCACACAACACCATATCTTATCGTGCGCCATCGTTGTCTCAATATCTAAGTAAATCATTTAGTCCTCGTCATAATTTTCTAGCTCTATTTCATCTTGTAAGTGTCTCAGGTCAGGGCGGTCTATAACTTCAAAGTCGTCCTGTATATGCCTAAAGCAGTTATTACAAAGGTCTATATATTCATCAGTCAGTGCTGATTTCCGTGTAGCTTCATATTCCGTTAGAAGCACATCACACGCTCTACATCTCATGCTTAAAGTCTGTCGCTCCTTCCTCTGGGTCGATGTACTTTACAGTCTCTATAACCTTTGCTGATTCGCTTACTTTATCCAACGGAATCAAGGCAAGCATAGAAACAATAGCATAGCTTTGTTTTTCTTGCTCAACACAATACTCCGCTTCCTCTAAAGCATCTTCCGAATTATCAAAGTAGCTAATCTGGTGCATGGTTTTCTTTCCCGCACCGCATACAGACTGCAACCTCTGCGTCTGTCCCCATTATGTGTAAAAAGTCATGTCCTATAAAGAAACACTTTATCCTATCTAGTAAGTTCATACAGCCCCCTCTGTTGTTATTGAACTGACAGGCGACAACCGCCCAGTCTTTATATCGTACCTTATTTCACCGCACGGCCCAGTCAGACCGCTAAAACGATTCTTTAAGACTGACAGCTTAGTCGTATTACGTTCCTCGTCAGTTTCGGCTAAGTTGTTACGCTCTAACGCTAAAACACAGTCTGCAACATGGG
>Ga0181570_10004433_pt1 | contig 10304 bp, 8 predicted proteins | sample 101ome_18_FD_148667 | JGI IMG/M metagenome (GOLD analysis project Ga0181570, IMG submission 148667) | Coastal salt marsh microbial communities from the Groves Creek Marsh, Skidaway Island, Georgia - 101406AT metaG (spades assembly) | ecosystem: Environmental > Aquatic > Marine > Intertidal zone...
CGGTTAGCAGTGCAAGACTGACCAATTGTCCAGTGAATGCCTTGGTTGAAGCAACTCCTATTTCTGGTCCCACATTCATTAAAAATACCATTTCAGATTCTCTAGTTAAACTAGATTCAGCTGAATTACTAATGCAAAGAGTATGTACATTTGGGTATCTAGTCTTAATAATTTTAAGTGCTTCGAGAGTATCAGCTGTTTCTCCACTTTGTGAGATGGTTACAAATAAAGTATTTTTCTGATTTACTGAATTTCTATATCTATATTCACTAGAAACTTCTACAGAGCAAGATAATTTTGCAATATCTTCTAACCAGTACATACCAACTATGCCGGCATTGAAACTAGTTCCACATCCAATTATCTTTACGTGATCAATTTCCGAAAAAATTTCTTTAGCTTTTGGGCCGAAAGATTCTATATATACTTCATTATGTGAGATTTTCGATTCAAGTGTGTCTCTGATAGCCTGTGGCTGGTCATAAATTTCCTTAATCATAAAGTGCGGAAATTTTCCCTTAGAGATTTGTCCAGGCTTAAGCTTAGAGGTTACTATTTCTCTATTAGTTTTGTTACCTTTCTCATCATAAAACTCAATTTCATTATTTTTTATTAATGCAACATCCCCATCTTCTAAATAGGTAAATCTTGATGAAGAGTCTATCAGTGCTAATTGATCAGATGCAAAGAATAATCCTTTATCACTATAGCCAATAACCATTGGCGCTGATTTTTTTGCAATTACAATTTCATTAGGGTGCTTACTCGATAAAACTGCAATAGCAAAAGAGCCTATGAATCTTTTGATAGATTTTTGAAAAGCCTCTAAAAGGCTTTTGGAGTCTTTAAGGTTTTCATAAATACAATGAGCAATGACCTCAGTGTCGGTATCCGAAGTAAAAAGATAACCTTGTTCTAACTGCTCCTCTTTTAAAATCTCAAAGTTTTCAATAATCCCATTCTGAACTACAGCAATACTATGATTACATATGTGAGGATGGGCATTTCTCTCAGCAGGTGCACCATGAGTTGCCCATCTAGTATGGGCTATTCCAATAGAGCTTTTAAATGACAGATCAGATTCGAGGATTTTCTTCTCAAGGTTGACAACTTTACCTTCAGCACGTTGCCTTTCAAAACCATTTTTTGAGTTAACAACAATACCTGCAGAATCATAGCCTCTATATTCGAGGTGCTTTAGACCTTTTATTAAAAAAGGTGTTATATTATCTTTGGAGATACCTCCAACAATTCCACACATAAATTTATAATTTCTATAAAACTAAAGAATACCTATTTTCAAAAAATGATTGTAGATTTACATACTCATTCTTATTACTCTGATGGAGTATTATCGCCTAAAGATATTGTAATGAGAGCGGTAAATTTCGGTTGTCATTTTTTATCACTTACCGATCACGATTCTATAGAGGGGCTTGAGGAAGCTTCTATATATTCAAAAGATCTTAATTTAAACTTTATCCAGGGCGTTGAAATCTCAGCAAAGCATTTGTCCCAGTCAGTCCATATTGTTGGTCTTGGTATAAATCCAAATAACAAGTTTTTACTTGATGGGCTCATGAAGAATAATAAGTTAAGAATTGAAAGGGCTAAAGAAATTGGAAAGAGCTTAGCTAGGTTTGGTATAGAAAATGCTTATGAAAAAACACAAAGTTTAAGCAAAACGAAATATATTACAAGAACTCACTTTGCCCAGATGATGATTAAAGAAAAGATTTGTAATAATTTGCCATCAGTTTTCAAGAAATTTATGACTGGTAATAAACCAGGTGCAGTTAAGGTTGATTGGGCTTCATCAGCAGAAGTGATACATTGGATTCATCAATCTGGAGGTCTGGCAATCTTAGCGCATCCTTTGAGATATAAGCTTTCTTTAACCAAAATGAAAAAACTTGTTAGTGAGCTCAAGGAGATTGGTTTGGATGGGATTGAAATTGTTAATTCATTTTCAAGTCTTGATGATATAGCCAAATCTAAGAAGATTGCTGATGAATATGAATTACTTTATTCATGTGGATCAGACTTTCATGGATGGTCTAATCAAAGTATAGAATTAGGCAGGATTCCTTTGTATGATTATGGGAAAAAATTTGTTCTCAATTACCTTTAGATGAAAACAGAAATCATTACGGTTCACTCCGATAATCCTCAAAAAAGATTGATTAGTCATATAGTCAAGATAATTATTTCAGGAGGGGTGATAGTAATGCCTACTGACTCAGGGTTCTCAATATCTACTTCTTTAGATAATAAAACTGGCATCGATAGAATTAGAAAGATTCGAAAACTTTCAAAAAGACATGACTTTACTTTAATACTTCAGTCATTTGGTCATATCGGTGAATTCGCAAAAATGAATAATGATGCCTTTAGGTTAATGAAGAGAGTCTTACCTGGCGCCTATACTTTTATCTTGGAAGCAACTAGACAAGTACCCAAAAGATTAGTTCATCCAAAGAAAAAAACCATTGGAATTCGAATTTCTTCAAATACAATTGTTCAGGGCATACTTCAAGAGTTATCTCAACCCATCATCAGTGTTTCGCTTATTGTTGAAGGCTATGAGTTTTTAAATACAGAGGATGTTGTTAAAGCTCTCGAGAATAAGGTAGATATTATTATTGATTCCGCTTATTGTCCTGCCATTCCAACTAGCGTAATAGATTTTACAAAAAACCCTTACGAGATATTAAGAAAGGGGGCTGGAGATACTTCATTAATATTAGAATGAGGTATTATATAATGTCGCTTTATTTGAATTAGTATGCTAATGAAAACAGCTGAAATTCGCAGAAAATTTCTTGATTATTTTGCAAAACAGAATCACGCAATAGAGCCTAGTTCTAGTCTTGTCCCGCATAACGATAAAACTCTATTGTTTACCAACTCTGGCATGGTTCCTTTTAAAGATGTTTTCAGTGGTGCAGAAAAAAGACCGTACAAGCGCGCAGCATCATGCCAGCGCTGTGTAAGAGCAGGCGGAAAGCACAATGATCTTGAGAACGTTGGCTACACCGCAAGACACCATACATTCTTTGAAATGCTTGGTAATTTTTCTTTTGGTGACTATTTTAAGAAAGACGCTATTAAATTTGCCTGGGAGTTTTTAACCAAAGAAATAGGATTACCTCCTGAGAAATTATGGGTGAGTGTCTTTGAAGATGATGATGAGGCGGAAGATATTTGGGTTAATGATATTGGCTTCCCTAAGAATAGAATATCTAGATGTGGTGCCAAAGATAATTTTTGGCAAATGGGGGATACAGGACCCTGTGGTCCTTGCAGTGAAATTTTCTATGATCATGGAGAGTCAATCCCAGGTGGCCCCCCTGGACATGCCGATGAAGATGGAGATCGATATATCGAGATATGGAATTTGGTCTTTACACAATTTGATAAACAAGAAGATGGTTACTTAAAACCACTGGACGCCCCCTGTGTAGATACTGGTATGGGTCTTGAAAGGTTGGCAGCAGTTCTTCAGCATGTTAATAACAATTATGATACTGATGGTTTTATGGAGCTGACCAAAGAGATTGTAAATTTATCAGATAAAAAACTAAATATTACTCATAGTGATCCATCCGTTAGAGTAATTGCTGATCATATACGCTCTACTGCTTTTATGATTGCAGATGGAGTAATGCCTTCTAATGAGGGTAGAGGATATGTACTCAGAAGAATCATTAGAAGAGCGATTAGACATGGTCACAAATTAGGTATAGATAAGGTTTTCTTTTATCGACTTGCCCCTATCTTAGCACTACAAACATCTGATGTTTATCCGGAACTTAAGAAAAATCTAGCCTTAGTTGAAAAGACTCTCAGGAGAGAAGAGGATAGATTTTTAGAGACTTTAGACCAAGGTATGACAATCTTAGAGGAGAGTATTGCGAATCTTGCAGGTTCGGAAATTGATGGAAAAACTATCTTTAAGCTTTATGATACTTTTGGTTTCCCTGTTGACCTAACTGGAGATGTCGCAAGAGAAAAAGGGTTGACTCTTGACATGGAAGGTTTTGAAATCGAAATGGAAAAACAAAGAAATAGGGCAAGGGTATCAGGTGATTTTGTTTCACAAAAAACGATATCAATAGACTTTGAAACAAACTTTATCGGTTATGAAAATTTAAGCGGTAAAAGCTCAATTAGCTCCATAATTAAAGATGGTGCGAAGGTTAAAAAAATTGATGAAGGAGATGATGCAATTCTTGTCTTGGAAGATACGCCATTTTACGGCGAGTCAGGAGGCCAAGTTGGTGATACCGGTGAGATTATTTTTACGAATGGATCATTCGAAGTAAGTGATACTCAAAAACAAGTTTCAGGAGCTTATGAACATTATGGCAAGGTTGTCTCTGGTTCTATAATTATTGATGATATTGGAACTGCCAATGTTGATATTACCAGAAGAAAAAAAATTGCCAGAAATCACTCCGCTACTCATCTTTTACATGCTGCACTGAGAAAAGTCTTAGGAGAGACCGTAACTCAAAAAGGTTCATTGGTCAACTCAGAGAGGCTCAGGTTTGATTTCTCGCATGACGAACCTCTATCTATTGAAGAGATTAATGAAGTCGAGTCAATGGTTAATAGAAAAATCCTCGGCAATACCGAAGTACACTCGCAAGTTACAGACATCAATAGTGCCAAAAAGTTAGGTGCTATGGCGTTATTTGGTGAGAAATATGGGGACTCTGTTAGAGTTCTGACCATGGGGAAAGATGATTTCTCTGTTGAGCTTTGTGGTGGAACTCATGTTGACAGACTGGGTGATATTGGCTTATTTCGAATCACGAATGAAACTGGAATTGCTTCAGGGATTAGAAGGATAGAAGCCATTACTGGTTTTACCGCATATCAATTCGATAAAAAAATAGAAAAGCAAATGATTGAGATTGCAGATTTAGTCAAGTCTGATCGATCAATGGTTACCAAAAAGGTCATTCAAATCCTCGAGCAACAAAAGAAACTTGATAAGCAAATTCACACTTTCCAGAAACAGCTTGCTGGCAACCAATCTGATGATTTACTCAAAGAAGTCATAGAAATTAATGGAATCAAGTTATTGTCTTCGAGAATTGAGAACGTCGAGATTAAAGATCTCAGAGATATTGTTGATAAGATAAAAGATAAACTGGTTAATACCATTGTTGTTCTCGCATTAGTTAAAGATGGCAAAATTTCTCTTGTTTCTGGAGTATCAAAAAGCCTGACAGATACTTACCATGCCGGTGATATTTTAAAACATGTAGCTCTTCAAGTAGATGGTAAAGGTGGCGGAAGAGCGGATATGGCGCAGGGTGGAGGTAGTGACACCTCCAAACTTCCAGAAGCTCTTAATTCTGTTAAAGAGTTAATCAAGTAAGTTCTTAATTTTGAGGTGGTATAAAGTAGAACTTGTATGTTCCAGAAAAAATGCTAGTGCTGTAGAGGAAATTCTAATTGCCATTGGTTCAATCTCAATCTCAATCACCAATAAAACTAAGCAAAATATTTATGAACCAGGAGTTGGAGAAACCCCTTTGTGGGATAAAATAAAAATAAGTGCTTTATTTGAAAACGAGATTCCAGAGGAAAAAATCATATCATCTCTAAACTTGGTCGATTATTCCAATTTATCAATTTCAGAACTTGAAGAAATAAATTGGGTTGAGTCTTATCAAAGAAGCTTCCAACCAATTCAATTTGGCAAAAATTTGGTTGTAGTTCCTTCATGGTTAAAGAAGGATAAATATCTTGATAAGGTAATCATCAAGATGGATCCTGGGTTGGCTTTTGGATCTGGTTCTCATGAAACAACGCACTTGTGTCTAGAGTACCTGGATCGTAATAATCCTACAGACTTATCGGTACTTGATTATGGTTGTGGAAGTGGAATTCTTTCTATTGCAGCTGCTTTCTTAGGCGCAAAGAATGTTATTTCAACAGATATTGATCCTCAAGCACTAGAATCATGTTTAAAAAATTCAGAAAAGAATGGCGTCAGCAATAAAATCAAAATTCTCAGTCTTAATCAATTATCCGAAATAAAAGTAGATATTCTTATTGCAAACATCTTGAGTAAAACGCTGATGAGCTTAAGAGACGAATTTTTAGTTTTTTTAGATTTGGGGTCAAAAATAGTCCTATCAGGAATTATGGAGGATCAATTAAATTCTGTTATAAAACATTATGAAAATTTTTGTAACATAGAAAGTATTGAAACTAAAAATGACTGGTGTTTAGTTGAATTGACTAAAAAGTAGAGGCTTAATGAATATTCTTGATAAATATTTTTTGAGACTGATAATCAAATCATCATTCGCAACTTTAGTTGGATTAGTATTAATTTTTGCTTTTTTTCAGTTTATTGGTGAGCTTAACGAGGTGACTGATACTAAATACACCATCGGCATAGCCTTGAATCATATTCTTTTTTTAATTCCTTCCTACATCAGTTCTCTACTTGTTTTATCTTTGCTTATCGGCACTGTATTTTCTATAGGTCAATTAAACTCTAATAAAGAATTGCAAATATATCAAACTGCAACTATATCTACCTCCGCATTAATCAAGAAGGCAATTAAATATCCTGTTGTTGTCGCAATTATTCTTCTCGGATTTCTTGAGTTTATCACCCCACAAACTCTCGACACTGCAAACCAAATTAAAGCCCAAGCTTTGGGTAAGCTAGTTTTTCAAGACAATAATGATGCATGGTTCAAAAAAGATGATCAGATTCTTTTTTTAAGAAAAGATAAAACAAGCAACTATTTCATCAACATATTTGAGACTCAAGATAATAATCTATTAAGCTTCACCCATGGCGATGGAGCGTATTTTTCCGATTCTGGAATTGTTTCAGGAAATTCAAAAAAAATAAAATTTATCAAAGAGAAGAGATTTGAAGCACCAGAGGAATCATTCCAGGAAATTGATATCTTATTTGATCTTAGCAGCGAGGAAATCGGATCGTTATCAAAAAATATTAAGACTATGACTTTGTATGATATTACAAAACTAATTGCTTCAACCGTTCATCACGATTTTAATATCAATCATCTAGTTATAGAGTTCTTGTCAAGAATTTTAAAGCCAGTCTCTCTGATAGGAATGATTCTACTGGCTATTCCATTTACTCTAGATCTTAGCAGAAACATTTCAATTGGAAATAGAATTTTTATTGCTGTTTCGATAGGGACAGTCTCTCATTTATTTACAAAGATTCTATCCATGGTTTCATTGAAATTTGAATCAATGTTGATAGTAGGATCCATATTACCAACAGTAACTATGATTATTTTGGGGTTGCTACTAATTAAATTAAAACTGAGGTATTAATCATTAACCCCCACCCACAGCCTTGATAATTTCTATATGATCATTTTCAACAATAATCTTGTTAGATAATTCCGACTTGGGTATTATTTCACCATTAATCTCAAGGGCAATTCTTTTATCTTGATAGCCTATATCTAAAAGCAATTGCTGAGCAGTTAAATTACTATTAATATTTTTTTGTTCACCGTTTAAAAACACCTTCATTCTGGTTTTATTTACATCCCGAAATAGTTTTATTAAAGTCTATTTTATGACAAATTTTCAAAAGGGAAATTCATTAAATATGATAAAATTCTGAAAATATTTTAGGGAGTCAAAGTGTCAAAGAATGCACTTCTAGCATTGCAAGATGGAACAATATTCTATGGCAAAGCCATCGGCTCTATAGGTTCGACAGTTGGAGAAGTTGTTTTTAATACTTCTATGACAGGTTATCAAGAAATATTAACTGACCCTTCTTATAAAAATCAAATAGTTGCTCTAACATATCCTCATATAGGCAATACCGGTTGTAATGAAATAGACGAAGAATCAAGTAAGCTCCATTTGTCAGGACTCATTATTAGGGATGGAATAGATACTCCTAGTAGCTGGAGGAGTGAAGATTCTCTCAATTCATATCTAAAAAAATCCAAAATTATAGGGATTTCAGATCTTGACACAAGGGCGCTTACAAGACACCTGAGACTCAATGGTTCAATGAAAGGTTGTATTTTCTCTGGAAAGAATATCGATGAAAAAAAAGCTATTGCAATGGCTAAAGGTTTTGAAGGGCTAAAAAATCAGGATTTAGCAAAGATAGTTTCTACTCAAGAAGAATACACTTTTACTGAGGGTTCTTATAATCTTGATAACGGAAGATTTTTAAATCCAAAAAAAGAACATCATGTAGTTGTTTATGATTATGGGGTAAAGACAAATATTCTCAGAATGCTTGTTGATAGAGGTTGTAAGTTAACAGTTGTTAATGCCATGACTCCTGCTGAGAAGGTTTTGTCAATGAAGCCAGATGGCATTTTCTTATCTAATGGCCCAGGTGATCCTGAGCCGTGTGATTATGCGATAGAGAGTGTCAAAGAAATTCTTGAAAAAGAGATACCGCTTTTCGGCATCTGTCTTGGACATCAAATACTTGCACTTGCTTCAGGAGCAAGTACTGAAAAAATGAAATTTGGCCATCATGGTGCCAATCATCCGGTCCAAGATTTAAAAACTTTGAGTGTAATGATCACTTCACAGAATCATGGTTTTGCTGTATCGGATGAAAATATTCCAGATACTATTGATATTACTCATCGTTCACTTTTTGATAATTCTATTCAAGGAATTAAAATTAAAAATAAGAAAGCATTTAGTTTTCAGGGTCACCCTGAAGCATCTCCAGGACCTCATGATGTGTCTCATTTGTTTGATAAATTTAAGGAATACATGTTGATATGATTAAGTTAAGCCAAATTTCTTTAGTTCTTTTTTTATTTATTAGTCCTTCTTATGCTGCTACAGGTCCGATAAATATTTACCTTGATGATGTTGATCCTCTGGAAGAAATAAATCGCCCAATATTTGAGTTCAATCAGACCCTAGATCAGAATCTAATAGAGCCGATTGCAATTTCATACAGAGATGAAACGCCTGAATCAATTAAAAAAGGAATCAGTAATTTTTTCTCAAACCTTGGCGATGTCAGTACTCTTGCAAATCAAATTCTACAGCTCAAGGTTGAAGATAGTTTTGTAACGCTTAGTAGATTTATTATTAACACCACTATTGGTCTAGCTGGCATTTTTGATCCAGCCTCAGAATTAGGTTTAACAAAAAAAGATGAAGACTTTGGTCAGACTTTAGGAGTTTGGGGATTTCCAGAGGGGCCATACTTTGTAATTCCAATCCTTGGCCCTTCAACGTTGAGAGACACAGCTGGTTTGTATGTTGATATGACATCAGATGTAAATCTTATTAACAATCTTGACACAAATCGTGAGATTGCCGCTAGTTCAATAAAGGCGGTTGATAAAAGAGTTGAGCTTCTCCCAGCAACTGACTTAATAAACAGGTCATTTGATCCATATACAACAATGAGGTCTTCATATCTCCAGAAAAGAAGAAATGATGTAAATGATGGTCTTGATAAAAATAACTCTTTAGATTTCTAGTATTTTTAATTATGCCAAAAAGAAATGACATAAAAAGCATTCTACTTATTGGTGCGGGTCCTATTGTGATCGGACAAGCTTGTGAATTTGATTATTCTGGTGCTCAAGCATGTAAAGCTCTCAGAGAGGAGGGGTACAAAGTCATTCTTGTAAATTCAAACCCAGCAACAATTATGACAGATCCTAAAATGGCTGATAGTACATACATCGAGCCAATTGAATGGCGCACCCTAGAAAGAATTATTGAAATAGAAAAGCCAGACGCTCTGCTTCCTACTATGGGCGGTCAGACAGCTTTAAATTGTGCATTGGATCTTGATAGACATGGAGTGCTTAAGCGGCATAAAGTTGAAATGATTGGAGCCAATAAAGAGGCAATTGATAAAGCTGAAGATAGGGATCTATTCAGACAGGCTATGCTAAAGATTGGTTTAGAAATGCCCATGTCAGAGGTTGCTCATAATATGGAGCAGGCTATTGAGATTCAAGAAAAAGTTGGATTTCCAACTATTATTCGCCCCTCATTCACAATGGGAGGAAGCGGTGGAGGAATTGCATATAACCGCGAAGAATTCATACAAATCTGTGAAAGAGGTCTGGACTTATCCCCAACCAATGAATTACTTATTGAAGAGTCAATTCTTGGATGGAAAGAGTTTGAAATGGAAGTTGTCAGAGACAAAAAAGACAATTGCATAATTATTTGCTCAATTGAAAATTTTGACCCTATGGGCATTCATACTGGCGACTCAATAACTGTTGCTCCAGCCCAAACTCTTACTGACAAGGAATATCAAATAATGAGAA
>Ga0181570_10004446_pt1 | contig 10288 bp, 5 predicted proteins | sample 101ome_18_FD_148667 | JGI IMG/M metagenome (GOLD analysis project Ga0181570, IMG submission 148667) | Coastal salt marsh microbial communities from the Groves Creek Marsh, Skidaway Island, Georgia - 101406AT metaG (spades assembly) | ecosystem: Environmental > Aquatic > Marine > Intertidal zone...
CACCCAAACACAGAAGATAGAATATCCACTTTCAAATGTTTATGATAACCTAATAGAGAGTGGTGGTTATAACGATTTTGACTTGAGTTCATTAAATCATCCAGTAAAGTCCCTGTTTTTTGGCATGTCCGCAAAGCACGTAGATCCAACAAAAGATCGTTTTACATTTAAAAATGCTGACATACAAATTAATGGAACATCTCTTTTGGAAAACATGACACCAACTTATTTCCACACAGTCCAGAATTATTACAAGTCAAATTACGGTATTTCAGATTTCCGTGTAGATACAGAAGATTTATTCCACACGAGATACTTTGCGTACCACTTTGGTCTAAATGCATCAGACTATAATCCATCTGGGAGCTGTAATTTCAGTAGACTTGATAACGCCAAGCTTACAGTCAGGGGTGCCGAGAAGGGTGTTCTCAGAGCTCTCGATAATGAAATATCTGTTATCGCATTAAACTATAATGTCCTCAGGATCAAGGATGGTTTAGCTGGAATTTTATTCGGAAACTAAAGTATAAATGGGTAGAACTGCCAGGTTCGATCAAATTTACGTGGCAAATTTAGATGCAGAACCCGTTGAACAAGAAACTCTTACAGGAGTAAAGAGTATCTTAACTAGTGAAATTGATGTGGATGAGGTTGTAGTTAACCGCATAGGTCTCGCAAATACAACTCCAACTAAAGAATTTTCATTGGGAAATGCCCTTTTTATGGATAAAGACGATACGATTGTTTTTGACCTCAAAGAACGTGGTAGAGCCTCTCGTTTTTTTATTGAAGACCAGTTTGCTATTGGTACAACGAATCCAACAAAAGCTTTTCAAGTAAACAGCGGTGAAACAACAAAAGTTTCAATTGACTTGACGGGTAAAGATTTAATGACTGTGAGTGGTAATACAGTTTCTACAAATGTTATCGTCAATGACAAATTAATGGTCCCTGGATCAAACATTGTTATAGATCGTCTTGCATCAAATGTAATTAGTGTTGTGGGTACGACAAAAACAACTAATCTTATTACAACTTCAAATCTTAGTGTTGGTTCTAATGTTTTACTTTTCAATGAAGGTGCAAATGTTGCTATAATATCGGGTAATGTTACTATTCAACCACCAGATGGACCAGATGGTACGATTGCTCATCTCCGAATTTTTGGTAATGTTGAAGTCACAGGTAATATATCTGTATCAGATACAGCCACATACACTAAACAAGAAAATCTTATTGTCGCAGACTCCATTATTCTTATGGGTGACGGAAATGAGGGTTCGGCTGAAACTGGTATTCTTATGCACCAAGATACAGGAGTTTCGAATGTAGCTATAGCGTTCATACCCGGTGACAACCCACACAGTGAGATGGCAATATTTAGAACGGATGATGACGCCGAAACTACGACATCATTTACAGTTAAAACTTCCGAAACTGCAAATCTTCGTGTCTATGGTGACATCTATACATCTTCAAATATTGGTGCTTCTAACATTTCACCAACTCACGATCTCTGTGTGGGTAACAAGTTCTTTGTGGATACCTCGAGACCAGCTACGTCAAATGTATTGGAAGTTGATGGCTTTACATACACCAAAGGTCTCAAGATTGGTCCCCTCGGTCTTCAAGTAGGTACTGCGGTCACAGTGAATCCTTTGGGTATTGTAGATCCAAGCGCATCCGTGATTTCAATTGCGGGTAACATTCAATCAAAGGGTATTAGAACCACTGGTGCAGATGGATGGCTTTCTGGTATTGCGAACACAACACCCGCGGATACTCTTAATATTGGTACCCCTGCACAAGTAACATGTAATCTCTACGATGGTAACACATGGTACGTCTATGGTAATACATATTCATCAAATGTTCTCACCGACTTTGCTCGGATAACCGGCGATCTTCGCATTGGTGGTCCGGGTGTGACAACAGATGATAGTACATACAATATCAAATCTTCGGGGCAACTTATTATTCACGCAAATGATTCAAGTGCTACAAATGATGAATCCAATGCTCTCATTTTGAAATCTGGTACCATAGCTTCAAATGTGAGTGCTATCGAAATTGAATCGGCTTCAGAAATTGCCGAAAATCAACAAATTAGGTTCAAAACTAAAAATACTGAAAGGTTACGCATAACATCAACAGGTAAGTTTGGTTTTAATAATACAGCTCCAAGTGACACTGTTACAATTGCTGCACCGGTTCGTATTAACTTTGCAAATACCCTTACACTTGGTAATACATTTGGTGTAACAAACCAAACTTCTATGCAATTGAGAGTAAATCCAAATGATCAAGCGGACACCTTCTTGGAATCTCACGTTGGAGTGGGTAAAGGTATGAAATTTGGTGTCACATCTACGGGTACTATGGGTACTCCAAAGATGGTTATTTCTGACAATGGTGGTGTGGGTATAGGTGTCACAACACCACATGGTCGTTTAAATACTTCGGGTGCCACTGTCTATGTGAATAGACAAGTTGGTGCTTCAAGTAATGCTGGGTATGATCACACAACAACACCCCTTGTTGTTACAAATCAAAATGCGATTTCTGGTATAGACGATCCTCAATCTACTATGATTTTGGCTCGCGAAGCCGCATCTGGGTTTGGTGCCAAGGCACTATTTGCTCTTGATAGATGGGAAGCTGGAGCCTCCAGAACTAGAATGGACATAAAATTGGCACATGATAGCTATGATGACGTTGAGATTATGTCACTGAGAAGTGATGGTCGTGTTGGTATGGGTAAAACTGATCCAACTGCACCATTGGAAGTAAAATCATCCGGTAAAGCAAATCCAAGTGGTAACGGTTTAGTTGTGTATAATCCAAGTGCTTCGGAAGCACAAGATTCTATCATAACTGTCAAATCTGGTGCAAATAAATCTGATTCGTTTATTGTATTTACCGATGACGCAAACCAGGGTTGGTCAGCTGGTATGACCGATAGAACCGGTGATCGTGACTTTAGAATTACAAATAATGTCTATGCGGTATCAAATGTTTTACACACTGCTGTATTTATTGATGGCGTCTCAAGTAATGTTGGTATAGGAACAGATATTACCAAAGCCAAATTTACAATTAATGGTGATCTGCGAGTTGGTAATGAACTTTCATTTGGTGGTGTAACAGATGACGAAGGTGATTTAAGACACCACACTTTCATGTTGGAGCAACAGTACGGTGGAGAAGGTGATGCTACATCAGAACTGTTTATATTTAAAGGTAATGACGGTGTATCAAGAGCGGCGGGTGCTGGTCCGGATAGAATTAGACACGTAGCTGCGGAACATAGGTTTCAGGTATATGATGGCACAGCTGCACTTGATCAGGATGATTTGGATAACATAATCGCGGATACAGGGGTAAGCGAACTATTTAGTACAACACCTGTACTATATGTTACGGGTAATGAACGTGTGTTAGTTGCTACTGAAAATGACGACGCGCCAGCGACCGGTACAAAACTGTATGTAAATGGTATTATAGAAATACCAAAAGAACAATCATTTTCAACTGGTGGTATGGAAATTAAATCAAGTGATGCCGATACAAATAATATCTTAAACAGTCTCTCCGCAAATAGAGATTTTGTGTTCCAAGTGGATGATGTAGAGCGAATGCGTTTGAAGAATGATGGTCAATTGGGTGTTGGTACAGATTCACCATCTTCAAATCTACATGTTTATGCGGGTCAAACCGTGGATCGGGATGTTCTCCGTATTGAAAGCGCTGCAGCTGGATCAGGTACATCAAAGACAGGTATTGTCATCCACAAGGGTAGTGGATATGGTGGTTACATTCGGGGTTTCAAAGATGTAACTAATTCAAGAGCTGGACTTATATTTGGTGGTGAGTACGGTGATAGTGAAACGGATGCCATTACAATATTGAAATCAAGTACTCACAGTAATGTTGGTATAGGTACAACAACACCAACTGAAGGTTTCCACCTGTACAACACGAAGCAAAAAATAGAAACAACTGGAACAAGTAATGCGATTGTTGAGTTTGTTACAAATGCCGGTTTGTCAAATATTTACGCTTCAAATACCGGTAATGTTCATATTAGCCCCAAAAGCACTCACGTATTTATTGACGGTAATTTAGACATTACAGGTGATATCAACTTTTCAGGTGAATTTGAATTGGGTAATGAAATTGGTATCAATCTTGGTGGCGCACCCGCTGAAACAAATCTTCACGTGAGAGGTGGGATGATTACAAATGATGATCAGGTTGCGTGCAAGAGATATTCACAAACATTTAGTGTTGGTGAAGGTTTGGCTAAAGATGTTCAACTTATATTTGGAAATGGTGCATTCTGTGCTAAAATTACAGCAATTCTGAGAAGAACTGATAGTTCAACTGTAAAAGATGTGAGTACAATGATAGTTGAAGTTCAAGGTGGTACGGGAGATGAAAGTAGTCCCACTATAGATTTGGGTTTGGGTACGCTTAATATATTTGGTGGTACAAACAGCTATCCGTGGAGTTCAACTGTTACAAAAGGAACAAGAGGTATAAGTATTACACCATACAATGTTGATAACGAAAGAATTTACTCATATGACATTTTTGTTGAGTTGGTATCAGCGTGCGGCGGTAAGCTTACGAAGATTACACGGGATCTTTCGGCAGAGACGGATCTTGACAATGGTATAGGTGGTGAGACAACTATTGCAACTTTTAGCTACTAATTAATTTTACCTGATGGGGTGTAAAGTCCCAAAGGTAGAATCAAATTGATTCACTTACGCCCTGATGGAATCAGAGACGGCTAAGAAAAGAACGCCGACAATGAAAGCCATGACGACGTAATTACATTCAGTTTCCTCAAGACCAACCACAGGCTTTGCTTCTTCAGCCTTGGGTTTAACAACAGGTTGCTGTTGTCTGGTCGGAGGTTCAAGTTCCTCCAAAGGACAGTAGCCTATCATTTATACTGTACTTAGAGATTAATTTCTGTCTTCTTCTTTCTTCGGGTCTTTTTTGGTTTGGAAGATTCAACACTGACCTCCTTCACTTCACCGCCGGTGGATTCTCCTGAAATGGAGACAATATCAGAAACATCATCGTCATCTTCGACTGGTGGAGCTTCAAATGTAGTCTTTGGCGCCGATGTGTTCATTGGTGGTGGTGGCATCATCATTCCACCCATGAGACTGGAAATGTCAATGCCAGGACCCTGCATTTCATACTGACCAGTGCCTCCAACTGGTGCCGCATCAGCTGGTCCAGATGGTGCTCTGGCAGTGTTTTGAACCGCTGCCATCATATTTTTAACGAGATCTGGATTTTGCTTCAAGACATCATTCATATTTGGAAGAGCACTCTTGAACATTGAGTTTGTAAGGTGGAACATCATAGCTGAACCACCCAACATCATAATAAGCTTGACTTCGGGAGCAACATTGACCTTGGATCTGTACTTTACGTATAGCTCTTCAAAGACCCCATCGTAGTCATCCACATTTTCCATGACAGATTCAGACCAACCTTCAAGTTGAATTTCGAATGGGTTGTAACGCTTGTTAAGAAATTCCAATCCAGTAACACATGCGATTAACATACGCCGACTGAAACGGATTGACTGTTCAACATCTATGCTGTAAGTAATTCTCTTAACTTCTGTTCTCAAATCATCTACACTGGAATAAGCATTGAGCCTTTTATTCACAGCAAAACCCTTCTTTTCAAGACGACCCAACTTGTTAAGAAGATCACTCTTTTCTTCGTCAATCGAGCTGTATCCCTTTGATGGCATTTCACTTCTTTCCATGGCATCTGGTTCACCATCGGCGTCGTCGAAAAACATTGGTTCGTCTTCACCGTAATCAATTTCTTCATCCATATGTGATTGGGGTGGAGCTGTTTGTTTATTTGGATTTACAAAAGCATCCATAGGATCTTGTTGTGTTGGTGCGGGTGTTCGGTGTGATTGTTGTGGGGCTGGGCGTCTCACAGGCTGAGGTCTTGGAGTTGAAATTTCAATCTCATCCATCAGGGCCTGTTCATCAGGGTCCAACTTCATTACATTCGTACTTCCGCGATCTAAGACAATTTCTTCGTCCATCTACTCTCTATATGGAAACTATTAAATAACCTTTAACGCACTTTAGAAAAAATTATATGACTAATATATAAATGTTTAAGTTCAATCGAGCTAACCGAAATGCCATTGCATCCATTATGGTTTTGTTGGTCATCATCTTTGTATTGACTGCCACAAGAAGTGGATACCAGCCCAGACCAATTACTGTCAAGCCAGTGTCGGAAGAATCCATCTTCAATTTGGAACATAAGTTGGAATGTGCCCCTGGTTATACCAGTGAAGGTAGCACTTACACCAAGAGTTTGACTCCAGGTGGTGTTTGTGGTGCCGAAAAGCTTGTCGCGGACCAAGCTGGTGGCTACAGTATCGAGGAAGGAATTGGCGGATCTTTAATCTAAGCTAATACTAAATGGCTTTGGTTACTTCGTCCACCGATATTCCAAATCTTGACTACGAGTATCACACAATCACAGTAGATTCAATTGGTCAAGACAGCGCGAACACTTTTACTTGCCATCTTCAGCAACCTCTGAAAAATGTGGTCCAGGCTAGACTTTTAGCTGCACATATTCACTCTAATGTAGTGACCGAACACTGCTATATTTCTATTGAAGAACTTGATTCCATCTTTAATGATCGAGCTTCAAACGTTCTCACTGGACAAGGAAGTTTAACAACACTCAGAGGTTCATTTGCAAGTATTATTACAGTTGATGCCACACATGACAATGGTAATTCAACTATCATTTTCAAAGATGACTATCCCATAATAACACAGTACATAGATCCAATTAGAAGAATTGATCGACTTCGGGTAAAAATTAGAGATCAAACCGGCAATACAATAAAAAACTCAGAAGCCGACGGTGATAACTTTTTAGTTCTTAGATTTGTGTGTATAAAACCAAACTTGTAATTTTCTCCATTTAAAGTAGTATAACATGTCTTCCGGTATTGTTCAGTTAGTAGCAATAGGAGCTCAGGATGAGCATATTATGGGTAACCCGGAGATATCGTTTTTTAATTCAACATTTAAAAGACACTCTAATTTTTCACAATCCGTTGAAAAGCAAACAATACACGGGGATGTGAAAAATAATTCAATGTCAAGTGTCAAGATTGAAAGATGTGGTGACCTTTTAGGTTATATTTATTTAACAGCTGATGACACGACTAGAACGCAAGATATCCTTTATTGGGATACAATAATCGATAAAGTAGAATTATTAATTGGTGGTTGTGTTATAGATACACAAGATACAGTTTTTACGGAAAGAATTGCTATTGATACTTTTGCACAAAATGTATCACGTAGTTCCATTGGTACACACCCAGGTGTAAGCGCTCGGTCTTATTTTTACCCACTTCGTTTTTTCTTCTGCGAAGGACCTCAGTGTGCTTTACCTCTCGTCGCTTTAAATTATCATGATGTAGAATTGCGTATTTATTGGGCATCCGAAGCATCAAATTATAATGTTGAACTGTATGCAAATTATTATTATTTAGATAACGAAGAACGAGGTAATATTGCCTCTAGAAGACATGATCTTTTAATAACACAAGTTCAAAAGAATGAACCAACGAGAGAACTTATTCAAGATCTTACTTTTAACCACCCAGTAAAATATATAGCGTCGTCGGATACTACAACTGATGGCGCCCTCACATCAGCTGCAAATCGTGTTAAAATTAGCATAAATGGTGTGGATCTTTCAAATTTCAGGTGGTGTAGACCACACTTCATGGATACTCAAAATTATTATCACACAAACTTTGTTGTATCCCCTGATTTTTTCTTATATTGCTTCTGTCTTATGACAAGCTCTCTTCAACCTACAGGTACTCTTAATTTCAGTCGTTTAGAATCGGCTAAAATAATAAGCGAAAAACAGATAATCGAACATCCTATATATGCAGTAAATTATAACATACTTCGTATTGAAAATGGGATGGCGGGTTTACTCTATGCAAATTAATTTACCATACTATATAAATGGTGAAGAACTTACCGACAATTGAAAGATCTATCAGGTTGAGATATGGTAGAAATTGTCTAGAAGATCAGGCGGATAATACCATTGTTATTAATGCAAGTAACGATCACATTAACGCAAATCTTGCAAACACGGTCTATTTATCACCGGTTCGTAACAGAACAGATTATAGCGATAAACAGATTGTACTTCTTATGTACAATCGACTTACCAAAGAAATTACAGAATCGGGTGAAGCTGCAACGGATATTATTCAAACGAGTCTTCAAGGAGCTACAAACTTTGGTAACGTAACTGCAAATACTGTTACATTTTTGGGATTGGATAACGGAAGAAATTATGGTGTCGATGGTCGTAAAGGTATTAGTTTCATGACGTCAAACTGTGTTGGTATAGCTAATGCAGCTCCACAAGATCACACTTTAAGTGTTGGTTCCAACTTGTACGTTGACGATATAGGAGCAAATGTTCTTGTAGTTTCCGGAAACGTATCTGTACTCAGAGATGTTTTTATCGATGGCAACTTAGTGGTGAATGGTAACACATCAGTATTTCTTACTGAAAACATAAGTATCAAAGATGCAATGATTGAACTTGGTAGAAATAATACCTCAACAGATGAAACACTCGATTTGGGTATTATTATGCATCGCCCAGATCCAAATTCGAATGTTATTGCTGGGTTTAGAGAAAGTACAAATGAATTTGTTGTAGGTTATACAGATGCCAAACCAACCGATAGAACTTTTTCGCCAAAAACTAACGAAGATATTGATGTTCACATTTATGGAAGACTATTAACTGAAGCTAACGTTGGTATTATAAATACTAGTCCAATTCATACCCTTGATATAGGTACAAATGTCTACATAGATGATTTGGCTTCAAATGTTTTATTTGTAAATGGTAATGTTGATTTACAAGGTGATGTTACAATTACAGAAAACGTTTACATTCAAGAAGATGTTCATATATCTGGTAACACTTATATATCTGGTAACGTATCAATTGGTGAAGAAATTACAATTTCTAATAATGTATATGCTGACAAAGATCTTGAAGTATTAGGTAATGTTTATATAACAGGTAATATCGTTAGCCAAAAAGATTTCACACTATCTGGTAATACTTATGTATCCGGAAATGTAGTGGCTTCAAAAGATTTCACACTATCTGGTAACACTTATATATCTGGTAACGTATCAATTGGTGAAGAACTTACAATTTCTAATAATGTATATGCCGACAAAGATCTTGAAGTATTGGGTAATGTTTACATAACGGGTAACGTCGTTAGCCAAAAAGATTTCACACTATCCGGTAACACTTATATATCTGGTAACGTATCAATTGGTGAAGAACTTACAATTTCTAATAACGTATATGCCGACAAAGATCTTGAAGTATTGGGTAATGTTTATATAACGGGTAACGTCGTTAGCCAAAAAGATTTCACACTATCTGGCAACGCCTATGTCACTGGTAATGTGGTCGCGTCAAAAGATCTTACACTAGCCGGAAACGCATACATCTCTGGAAATGTAACAGTTTCTGATAATCTTACTGTATCTGATAATGTACATGTATCCGGTAATGTTGAAGTGACGGAGTCCCTAATCGTGAGTGCCAACACTCACCTCAAAGGTGACAATGTCTTCATTACACACACAATGGACTTTTTTGATCCAACGACTGCTATTGTCACGGATCAGGTGTCAAATGTTCAGATCCGTTTGGGTCAATTGGAGAATGTGGCGAACACTGCTTCAAATCCACTCATAAATCAAGTACTTACATATGACCAAGACAACAGTGAGTGGTCTAACGCATACCCCGATCAGACAATCGTTTTGGTTAAGAATACTTCCGGAGCGCCTATGACAAGAGGTCAAGCAGTTCATGTTACTGGTTCTAATGGAAATAACATGTTTGAGGTTGAATTGGCAGATGCTTCCGATGCCTCTAAGATGCCCGCAATTGGTATTGTTTATGAAGATATACCAATTAATGGAGAGGGTGCGGTTGTTACATTTGGTAGAGCTAACGGAATAAGCGGAATATCTGGTTATACAAGCGGTGACACACTTTATGTTGCAAGTGGTACTCCGGGTGGTTTAACAAATGCAAAACCGTACGGAGTTGATCTTGATCTCATTCAAAATATTGGTGTCGTTGTTAATAACAGTTCGGGTGTCGTGTTCGTGACAGGTATTGGTCGCGCGAA
>Ga0181570_10004450_pt1 | contig 10280 bp, 4 predicted proteins | sample 101ome_18_FD_148667 | JGI IMG/M metagenome (GOLD analysis project Ga0181570, IMG submission 148667) | Coastal salt marsh microbial communities from the Groves Creek Marsh, Skidaway Island, Georgia - 101406AT metaG (spades assembly) | ecosystem: Environmental > Aquatic > Marine > Intertidal zone...
ACTCGCACGCCTGGTAAATTTACGCTCAACTCGGCCCATTGAAACGGACCTAAAGTTGGTTTTCCGTCTTCTTCGTTAGGAAGCCACCAGTCACCCGCGGTTGGATTTTTGTGCAAATACTTCATAAACTCAATATGCTTTACGCGTTTGTTTTCTTCTTCTTCCTTCTCTAAAAGTATTTGTCTTTGTCTTTGCCGCTCTGCTTCTTCCTCCTCCTCCAACGCTCGTTGTCGTTTTCGCGCTTCTTCCTTCATTTTTTCCTCCGCGTCGAGCGCTCGATTATGATTTTCATCATCATCTCTGGATGTTCTCTTTCTTCCGCGCGCTCTATCTCGTTGAAGTTCTTCGTCTTCGTCTGCATCCCGATCTGCGTATTCATCACCGTCGTCGACAGTCACTTTTCGTGCCTCGGCGGTAGAGGATAGCGCTCTGCTTTTCTTCGTCGGATCTTCGTACGTGCCCATTTTCGCGCCCCAGGATATATCCGATCGTTCGCCGTCACTTCTCGCGCCTTCATCGTCATTCTCTTCCTTCAGATCAAATTCTACGCTTTTCCGTCGTTTCTTAGCCGCACCCGTATCTTCGTGCTTTTCTTCGTTCTGTTTATGTTTTTGTTCTTCCTCCTCTTCTCCTTGGTGGAGCTTGCTGAGCAAACCTTTCCGAACGTTTTTTACTTCCTCCTCGAGCGCTTCGTCTCGCTCGTTTTCGTTTTCGTATTCTTTCCTCGGGCGTTGAATCTTTTCGACACCGTCTTCATCGACGTTATCCTCGTCGTCGTTTCTATCCATAACGAACGTTCTCGTCGCCGCACTCATTAAAAGTTCGTGCGTCGGTAAGAGCAACGCTTTTGTGCTTTGTTTGCACAGCTTTCGCAACTGCGCAGCCTCTTTAGAAAGTCGCGGATCTTCGACTTTTTTACCTTTATCCAGACTCCCGCCAACCGTCGGAATTTCTTTCGGATGTTTTCCAAAGCTCGTCCGTTCGTCCACGTCGAATTTCGCGTTCTCGCGCTCGTCTTCAAATTGTTCGAGGACTTGGTTTCGTTTCGCTTTCGCCTTGGACGTTTCCTCCTCCGCGTCGCGTCCTTCCTCTTCTTCTTCGAGCAGTCGCAGCGCGTGCTGCATCGCCTCCTCTTCGTCGTCCTGGTTTTCTTCTTCTTTTCTATGTTCTCTTCCTAAATCATCATCCCCTTGTTCTTTTTCCATCTCTGCGTTGTTGTCGTCGCCGCCGTCGTCGTCGTCGCCGCCGCCGCCCAAGAAGCTACCGCCGAACGCGAAAGGCGCGCCACCATCGATTGCGCCGTTCCCGATGCCACCGAACACGTTCTTCAACCTTTCGTCTAACAACGTCGATGTTAACGTTGTTGTCGCCGTAGTAGTAGTAGTAGTAGCAGTAGTTTTTGCTTTTTGTTCATCATCATCTTCTTCTTCTCTTATTTCTGTCTTCAACTCTTCTTCTTTTCCTTCTTCTTCGTGCGCATCCAACACTCGACCGAGCGTGGTGAACTCCGCCGGCAACGAATCTTCTTCGTCTACATTTTTATATCGTCGACGAACTTCCAGCTCTCGACTCAAATAACCGTCTCGATTCCACGCTTTCAAGTGCGTCAACGGGAACGGACCTTGTATGTTTCCCTCTAAATCTTTATACTCGTAGTAATAAAGACTACTTCTTTCCTCTGCGTCGTCTCCAACATCGACATCAACTTCAACGCGAAGAGAATCATCATCTCGAAGTCGATTCTGATTCTGATTCTGATTCTGATTCTGCTCCGGAAGCACCTCTTCTTCTCTTCCTTCCTCCATTTTCAAATCGCCTTTTCTCTCTCTCTCTCTCTCTCTGTGTGTGTGTGTGTCTGTGTGTGTGTTCTCTTCTTCCGCCTTCTTCTTCCGCCTTCTTCTTCTTCTTCTTCTTCTTCTTTCTCTCTCTGAGGTATTCACATTTTCACACTCTCCTTTTTCTCTCTTTTTCTCTCTTTTCAATCGTGTGTCACAATTCTCTTCTCTTCATTTTTTTTTGTGAGTGTGAGTTCTCTTTCTAACACAAACAAACAAACAAACAAACTCTCTCTTTTTTTCCTCCTCCTCGCTCCTCCTCTCCTCTCCCTCCTCTCCTCTCCTCTCCGCCGGCGGACGACGACGACGAGTCGAAAAAAGAAGAAGATGAGAGAGACAAACGAGACGAGAAGAAGAAGAAGAAGAAGAAGAAAATTATCGAAGGAAAGCGTCGGCGGGGCGGGCGTTTTCTTCTCTTTTTTCTTCCTCTTCTTTTTTTTGTCGTTGTCGTCGTCGAACAACGACGACGACGAAACGATCGATTCGTCTTCTCAGAATTACGATGATTACTACTTGAACGAGAAGAGGCAATTCGATCATCAGAGCGGTCTGATCGTGTCAAAGTGGTCGTCGCACTCATCATCATCATCATCTGTTTTCTATGCTTCTGATGCCGCTCTCAGCGAACGACGAAGAAGATTCTTACGAGGAGGCGGAAGAGGAGGATTTTTTGTACTCGCCGCGACCGCCGCGGAAGAAGTGGAAGCAGCAGCAGCAGAAGAAGAAGAAGAAGAAGAAGAAGAAGAAGAAGAAGCTCTGGTGCGTTCCAACGGATGGATGCGTTGGACCGACGACCAGTCGGGAAAGTTTTACTTCCAAGAAGAAGCGACGGGCAAAACGCAGTGGGAAGAACCGCCGGGATGGGCGTTTAATGAACAACACGGTGAAGTAGAAGAAAAAGAAGAAGAAGAAGAAGAAGAAGAAGTTGCGATGAAGGAAGAGCGAGAGCGACACGAACGAGAAGAACGAGAAGAGCGAGAGCGACGTGAGCAAGAAGAACGAGAAGAGCGAGAGCGACGTGAGCAAGAAGAACAAGTAGAGCGAGAGCGACGCGAACGAGAAGAACAAGAAGAGCTCGCTGCATTACAACAAAAACAGCGAGAAAGAGAAAGAGAGAAAGAACGAGAAGAGGAGCGAGCGAGAGAAGAAGAAGCGGAGCGACGGCGACAATTACAATTACAAAAGCAGCTGCTAGAAGAGCAAGAACAGCAGCGAGCAGCTGCGGCTGAAAAAGCGGCAGCTAAAGCCAAAGAAGAAGCCACCGCACGGGTCGCCGAAGAAGCTAAAGTACAGCAACAAGAAGAAGCAAAGCACGCGTCACCGCCTCGGCAACCCCCAACGGTAGAAGTAGAAGTGAAAGGCAGCAGCGACAGTGATATTCAAGAGATTAAAATGCAGCACCACAAACAACTCTCTTCGCAGAAAGAGAAGCACAGAGACCAAATCGCAGTCTTACAGAAGCAACACGAAGAAGAAATCGAAAAACACGTTTCCGATTTGAAAGTTGCGCAAAGAGAACGAGACGAAGCGTCTGCAAAAATGTCGGAAGCTCACGAAAAGCACAACATTCTCCTCGAACAACACGAAAAGTTGAAATCGGAGAGCGAGAAGATGGAGAAGAGAATCGAAGAGGCTCTGTCTGCTCACGAGAGAGAACTCGAACGCGTGAAAAGCGAACGCGATGCAATTGTCGACGAAAAGACGAAAATTGAGGCAGATTTGAAGGTGTCGTTTAACGAACGAAACGCGAAAGAGATGAAGCAAAGCGAAGAATTGAAAAAGTTGCGAGAAGAGTTGATGGAGATCAAGTCATTGTCGAAAGAATCGAGAGAAGCGAGGGAGAGAAACGAGGAAGCGCTAAAAGATTCGAAAAAAGAAATCGAACGCATATCGCGCCTGTACGAAGAGGCGAAAGCGAACGCAAGCGAAGCGGAGAAGCAGAAAGAAAGCTTTGACAGGCAGCTGGAAGAGTTAAAGGTAGAATACGAGGATAAGATGAAAAAATTAGAAGAGTTGTCGTTGACTGAGTCTGCCGTCGGCGTTGTTAAGAGCGACAAGAATGGCAAAGAGGAGGAGAAAAAGATAGAGATGGAAGACTCTATTGCGAGTGGAGAGACGTCCTCTGATGACGATATGCGGGGGGTATACGGTGACGACGATGACGACGAGGATCACCACGACGACGAAAACGTCGATGATACTCACGAAGGTGAATCTCCTTCGTCTTCCTTCGAAGACGTTAAGAGTGAGAACAAAGAGGACAAAGAGAAGATGGATATCGCTGAAAATGACCAGGGGAAACCGCACAACGAGAACGAAGACGCCGAATACGATCGCGGAGAAAAACAAGATGAGCGAGAAGAGAGCGAAATCGATTCGAGTGCAAAAGAGACAGAACACGCCGCGAGTGCTAAATCTAGAGATGACATCGCCGAAGAAATAGGAAAAGATGACGACGATGTTGATATGGACGAGGCCACTTTCAACGATAAAGATGATTTCAAAGCGAGAGAAATCGGCGAAGAGAAAGAAATCGAGGAAGATGGAGATACAAACGAAGAAAACGTGGCGCGTCGTGTATCATCGTCCTTTCCAGACTCTGTTCTCGCGGCAAAAGATAAAATTGTTGTCGCACTCAAGCCTTTGGAACCGTACCTCGATAAATTTTTGAACATCCTCTCGGTTGCGTTGAGCGAGGCCACGAGCAAAGCTTGGGAATCAAACGAAGGAGTGAAATTGACAAAAATTCTGGAGAAATGCGAAAGCAAGCTTCAGGAATTCCTCGAACGATACGTCGATAAAGTTTTCAAGACGAGCTTCGCTCGTGACGAGGTGGTCATACGGCAAAGCGTGAGAGTCATTGTTTTTGCGCCGCCGTTTCTGACGACGATTTTTTTCATGAGTTTCGTCTCAAGCTTTCTAGGATTGAATGATTCCTCGTCTAAAAAATCTACCGGAGTGGCAGCGAATCACAACAAAACTAAAGTCAGCGGAGATGCGAGTGGTCGAAACGACCAAATGAATATGGGCACTGCGCCTCCTCCGCAACAGTCGATTGGTGGAGGCGGTGATGGTGGTAGAACTGGAAGTGGTAGCATGCAGCAACAGCAATACCAGCAAAGTCAAAGCGCTTCTGCGATGTTGATGAACCCAATGCTACCACCGAACGCAGGAGTCAGCGGATCTCGCACCGATGATCTTTCGGCTCAGAGCGTCCCTTTCATTCCTGGATCCACTACCGTTACGAGCAACGTTGGTGGCGCTACTATGAATGGTGCCGGTAATCATAATCTAGATCGCAAAAATTCTGGAGATAGTGCCTCGAGTGGTGCAAATGGTATGTCTGGAGCTGGAATGAAGCATGATTTGTCGAACAACAGTTTAATTGGGAGACCCGGCTCGGGAGAACATCCACCACCAACCATGATGGGAGATTTAGCAACTGCGGGCGTTTCTTCTGGAGGTGACGAAGACGTGTACAAGGCTCCACCGAAATTCGGTGTGCCACACGGCGATATTAACAACCCGGCGATTAGCCCAACGGCAGGATCAGTTCCTACGAACGCAAACCTTTTTGTACCCTCGCCTGCCACCTCGCCTCGCGCGACGGCAATGGGCAGTGGCAATGGTGGCAACAGTGGTGGTGGTGGTGGTGGTGGTGGTGGTGGTGATAGCGGCGACGTAGTGACGGCAACGGCGACTATGCCACCATCTGTTGTACCAATCTTGCAGAATCCACCAATACCACAACTTAATAGAGCGTTGACTCTGACTTCTCCGATGCAAGAACAGAGATTAAACACCGTTGATGGTGACGTAGATGCAGAAATCAAAGGCGGAGAGAACGTGCCCCCTCCACCTATAGTCACCGGTGGAGCCAAGAAGAAGCAGACGAAACCGCCTGCTTGGGCAAAAAATGCTCGAGTAACGCAAGTAGGCGCCATCCCATCCACCGTCAAGGATTCTTCTCAGACATCTTCACAAATGCCCTCTCCGCCATCGATGCAGCAGCAAGAGCAACAGCAAACACACCAACCACCTCCACCGCATCAACAAAATCCGCCGCCGGAAGGCGCGATGACTCCTCAACAACAAACCATGCCCGCTCAAACAATACTTCCGCCCCCCGGCGGCGGTAGCGCCCGATCACGTCCTCCACCGGGAGTGCCGATATTGAGAAAGAGCGTTAATACGGGAAACAAGGTGAATCCTAGTGTCAGGGGCCCGCCCCCGGGTGTGAAAGTGCTTTCGCGTCCACCGCCGGGAATTTCACGCGCGCATCCTCCTCCTCCCCCGCCGCCTTCTTCCAGATGAAGTACATTTATTTAGTTTTGTATATGTAAAATATTATTAAAATCGGTTATACAGATATACTACAACACTATTTCACGTTTAATCTGATTGCACAGTTTTAATCTCTCCGAAATCGAATGAATTGCGAGGGTCAAGACGCGATTCAATCTTTCACTACCCCATCGCTGCGGCGCGTGACGAATGTATTTAACGAGCTTCTCGAAAACGATCTCTTCTTCGTTTTCATCGCTTCCTATCGCGAGCAAATCTTCAGTCGCCTCGTTCAAAATCGATACGGCTACGTTTGTGATAAAATCACCGTACGTGAAATCCATATTCTCATTTGCTACGATCACGTCCATGACTCGGCACGAAAACCGCGTCGAGAAATCGCTCGCGAAACATGTCAAGAGCCATCCCGAAGCATACATCATCGGTCCTACTTTATACTTTTTCAAGTGCGCGCTGAGTTTCTTGTTTTCGAGTTGTAACAGACCCTCGAGCGTTGAAAATGCTCTCTGTAACGCCAATCCGTCCTCTTCGTATATTTCCCTCGCATTTCTCGTGGATTTTGACATGATGAAAAGCAGCGTTTGAAACGCGTCGCTTTCGTTCATATACAAAGCTAGAATACCGACGATGAATGGCATTCCTTGACAATATCCAACAGTTGGATCGTGATAGCTGTATGCGACCAATAGTCGACGCATTTTATCTATCCCTTTTGAGCTTTTGAAAGATGGGTGATGAGGAAACGTTCTTCGCAAGTCTCTCTCAATCAAGTTTTCAAAATCCTCCTTATCTTTCACCTCTTCAGCGTCTCTTTCTTCTACTTCATGTTCTCTGTGTTGGCTCATTATTGTTTCGTAAACATTCTCGCTCGAAGAAAACTCTTTCTCTTTCCCATAATGCTTCTTCATCGCGCTCTCCCATAACTGCGTCCGCAAAAACGCCGGCGAGTCCAGATATGGCTGGCCGTCTCCAATTTGCAAATCGCAAGTGGAACCGTCATCTTTTTCGTTGAATCCTACGGCTGCGGCAGACGCCGATGACTCTCTCGAAAACGGTAGTTTGAAGCTCAACGTTTTAAGGAAATCGCTTTTAGTTACAGACAACTTGTTTCTCGCGTTGTTCAACTCTCTGCTCGCTCTCGAACGAATGGCTGGGTCCGAGAGCAACGAGGTGACGCCAGAAGCTGCTCGCTCGAAGAAGTTCTTCTTCTTTATCTTCTTCTTCTTCTCTTTTTTCTCTTCCTCCATTCTTTCATCTTCTTCTTCTTCTTTATTCACTCGCGCATCTTCTTTTCGAGTTTTCGTTTTTTAAACTTTTTGATGTGATGAACTTTCTTTCACAACACAGCAGTTAAATCAGCAGAGATATTCAGAAATATACATATACAGTAAGGTAAAACATCGAACGACTTCTAGTTCAACAGAGAAGAACGCCAAATGACACCAACGATGTCGCTCGCCGCGCCCAACAACAATCTCCGTCTTCTCACCTCCGCTTCCTCTTCCTCCTTTTCGCGGTTGAAAAAAAGAAGTCCAGTCTCTCGCGTTCTGACGACATCGGCATCGTCATCTTCAACAACAAAAGGAACGGCTTCGTTTGCGAGTGGGAACGGAGGAGAAAAGAAGGGCAAATCGGGCACCGCGTTTATGACGCAAACAGTTTTTGATTACGAAGCAAAAGAACGCGCAAAATCCGCCTCGAAATGGATAAACAATTGGAAACAGAACTATGGTCCTGTTTCGTTCGAACTGATTGGTAAATACATCTTTTCGATTGCTGCGGAAGCGTGTTTGATTGGATTAGTTTTATTTGGGGTGGATATCGTTTTAGCCGCTGTTACCGGCAGTTTCGGGACGACTTCCGCGGCGGCAGGATCTTCGAAAGCGGCGGTAAAAGCCGCGGCGGCGGCGGCGGCGGCAAAAGCCGCGACGATGACGAAAATCCGAAACGTCTTTTTGTTCTTTTTCTTCGCTTTCCTGGCGCTGCGATCGAGAACGTTTTCAATTTTAGATGCTTCTCGCCCAAAATTGGAGACTGAAATTAAAATGAAAGAACAAAGGAAACGTCCAGACTGGACGCCTCCCGCGAAAGTGTTTCCAGTCGTTTGGATTTCTATCGCGTTTCTTCGTTCAATCTCTTCTATCTTAGTGTACGAACAAGTCGGGAAGTTGTTGTGCTTCCCAATCATGTGCTTGGTTTTGCACTTATCCATCGGTGACTGGTGGAATTTCGTCACGAATAAAGAAAAAATGTTGGGAGTTTCCGCCGTAGGCGTGTTGTTTGTCCTTTCGAGCGCGTGGTTTGCTATTTATCAATATTATTCGGTTTTACCAACCGCCGGTTACGTGTTGATGCCGTTGGGAATTTGGCTCAGCATCGCGACGGCATTGGTCTGGTCCATTTGGGATATCAACAAACCGCGCATGCGACTGTGGCCGACTAAAACGCTTTAAAGTTAATTTATCGATACTAATTATAATACATGTAATGCGCATCAAGCGCGAACCGACGAGCGAGCTATAAAAAAATATCAACCACGGCGGGTAAGTCCTTCGCCACGTACAATGGGAAACATTCCTCGGGAAATGCATCCAAAGTTTTCGACGATTCCTTTCTGGCATCAAAAGTATCACCTCCAGAACTCTTTTCACAATTGCCATATTCTTCTTGTATTTTTTTTGCGTAGTAGTAGCTATGACAACAAGATCCATCTCCATCTTTATCTTCGCCTCCAAAAGCCTGTCGAAGCTCGTTCCAAACGCTCGATCCGTATCCTGTGCCAACTAAAACTTTCGTTATCAGCCGTCCGCTTTTCAATTCCGCTCTTGCAGCTGCCATCATATCTGTCATAGAATCGCCGACGAAAATCGTGCCATAGTTCTCCGGCTCATCAGGCAAAAAACGAGTTAAAGCCTCGAGTACCATGCCAGGCTCGGGCTTTCGGCGAAAATTTTCAACGGACGCAATCGTTGTTTCGTATAAAATCGCGTCAAAGACGAAGTCATCTTCACCATCACCACCGCTACAAGAAAGTTCCTCGGTCATTCTTTTGTGAATGACATCGGTTAAATACGCTTCAGATATCAATTCTTTTCCGACACACGTTTGATTTGTAACAATCACCAGCTTCGCTTTACCGCGCCTTCGAACCTTCCACAACGCTTCTTTCACAAGAGGTATGAACTTAAATCTATCCACGTCAACCACCCCGGGCGATCCGACGTCCTCATTTATCACACCATCTCTATCTAAAAGCCACAAATACATCTCTCCTCTTCCTTTTTCCTCTTCTTTTTTCGTGTTTCTTTCTTCAATCTTCAATTTCGCGCTAAAAGTCTTCATCGAGTTTGTATCTCTTCGCTTTTGGCATCGTGCGTGTGTTATTCTTCCAACATTTTTAAGCATTGACGTCGCAATGGCAGTCATGTGACGGACGTGTTATCCTGTGGTTATCCACTTGCCGTAATGTCCATCATCACGGGCAGAACTATACAAAAGATACTCACACATACACGAAATGACGAAAATGAAGAAAAAAAGTGGGACGAAAACGAGAAAAAAAATACACGCGCGTTCGGGGGGGGGGGGTTGCCACAGAGCGACACAACTCCATCGCACTTGGAGATTAAATGACTTTAAACGCGCACGAACAGCAAAGCCACGAACGCAATCGTCGTTCGTCGCTCGAAGAATATCATGCGAAAAGCAAGAATAACAGCACAGATGAAAGAAACGAGATAAAGAGCAAAACTCCTTTCCTCGTTGTTTTGTTTAGAGCGATACTATTTCTCGTTTCTTTCACCGCGCTGCATGTTTCGACTCGAGCTTACGCCGTCATCGTGCGTTTCTTGAACGAGCGAAGGCGCACGACATTATACAGATACACATCCTTCTCGAAATCCAACAACAACAACAACAACAACAACAACGCTGAAAGCATATTTAGGAGTGACATGAACAAACGCTTCTTGTGGACAATACGAGAGGTGGTTCTTCTGAGCCACGTAGAACACACAAACAATGAGATCGTGAAGGAGAATCATCTTCACGGCGACGAGAAAAAATGGAACCGTCTGCTAAGAACGGCGAAAAAATTGCACGCATACTTTGCCGTTTCGCTGTGCGAGTTTATGTTAAATG
>Ga0181570_10004456_pt1 | contig 10276 bp, 4 predicted proteins | sample 101ome_18_FD_148667 | JGI IMG/M metagenome (GOLD analysis project Ga0181570, IMG submission 148667) | Coastal salt marsh microbial communities from the Groves Creek Marsh, Skidaway Island, Georgia - 101406AT metaG (spades assembly) | ecosystem: Environmental > Aquatic > Marine > Intertidal zone...
TTGGTCATCATCGCTAAGCTTTTCTCCTTGGACGATCGAGAGTTTACGGAGACTTGCTGGAACGCTCGGTTGGTCGTTTGGAAGGTGTTTTTGATGCTCTCGTCGCCTAGGCAGATTTGGCTCGAGCCTCGGTAGGTTTCTTTGGCGGTGGTGTTCGCGGAATTAAACCCGAAACGACGACCGACGACGTTTTCGGTGAACTGCTTTGGTCTGTTGCGCGCCGCCCACGGGTGGTATTTTGTGAGCGGCTTGGTCCTCGTTTTCGCGGGTGCGGCAAAGCACGCTTTTTGCGCAGTTTTTGACGTCGTTTCCGAAACGAATCGAGGTTTATGCCCGTATGAGTTCACCGCTTTATATCCCGTCTTTGGTACGTGGTGCGCGATGGCGACGAGTCGGCCATTTCGGAGTTCAAGAGACGCCGAAGAGCCCGTTCGGCTATAAATAGAATAGGCAAAGAAAAAAAGCAGACGGTCAGTGAACATACTCCAATGCCAAGCGTCAAAGAGTGGAAAAACGAGAAACATTCGGAGAAAGAACGACGTGAAGTATATATGCAGCGCGTACCTTTTCGTGGGCGTGTGCGTGAGTTGCGTCATGTGGCGTTCTGGAATTTAAAAAGAAGGAAAGAGGAGAAGATTTTTTTTTATCATCTTCTTCTCAAAAGTCAAAATTCTTTTCCTTTACGCACTGTTGGCAACATGCGGAGGATTCGTGCTTCTTTCGATGCGGCGCATTAAACCCGTGCGCGCACTTGGTATGAAACACATGCGGCGAGCAAGGATTCGTGCACTCGCGGTATTCCATTTGCCACGGTAAAATAGAAATTCCTTGACTTTTTTCTTCCTTGTCTTCTCCGGCGGAGAAGACGACGCACTCGTCGCAATAGGCACATTTGAAATCGCTTTCTGCTGCTCCTTCGCTTTGGATTTTTTGCACGTATTCTTCGCACTTCTTCGTATCCTCGAGTTCGTGATACGTCTCTGCGAGAATCAAATAGACCGTTTGTTTGACGCGTGCGCTCTTTGCATCGTCAAAATGTCGTTGTAAATCCTCGTGTCTCAGCAACGCTTCCCCGATGGCGACGGTTTTCAAATTTGACGATTTCTTTCCTTCGTGATAAGAATCATCCTTCGCTAAGAAATGTGCGCGTTCCGTCGGCTCGCGAGGAGTGATGTTGTTTTTACCGAAATATTCTCGCGATATCTTTAACTTTTCAAGCAAAACGCACACTTCGAGACTTTCGTGTACATCGGCGTGAAACAAACGGTAGTAATAATACATCGTCGTCGAAGTAGTGTTTTCTTTCTTCTTCTTCTCTGCGACTAGCTTTGCAAATTCAACGGCTTGTTGAATTGCAATCGACGCCGACGAAAAGTTTCCCGTGCAAGCGTGCGCGAAACATATCCGTCGACACGCCTCCGCGGCTAAGAACGGACATTTACTTTTCACGGCATCTTCGCGAGCGTCGTAAAAATTTTCCAGCGCGATTTTCGTGCTCCTCTTTCCGCCGCGAAGCGCGCACGTGCCCAAAGCTAAATGCGCCAACGCTCTCGCGCGCGCTTTTCTCACTTTCACGACTTGTTCCGCATCGATGTTCTCGTCTCCCCCTTCGTTGTGGCTGCTAGTGCTATCTAAAAATTCAGAGCGCATGACGATTCTCGCCGCCTCTTCACACGTCTCCAAATGCTGTTCGAACGAAACATCTCGCCATCCATCCTTTCGTTTAATTTCTCCGTACGCGTCAATTTCGTTAGCAAACATAATGAGCGATACCCACAAAGCATCACCGCTACTTTTCGCATCGCCACATCTTTTCGCACAATTCGTCAACTGTTTCACCGCTTGGAACAAAGTCGTCGACGCTTGGAACGTTCCGTCCCAATTCACAGTCGCTTTGCACATTTCCTCGTTTGCTCGACGAGTATTTTCCAACAACTCTGGCGACGGAACGCACGTTTTCTTGTGCTCGTTCCACTCACTCTTTTGACACTCTTGCGAACAGTAACACGTTTGTCGACATCTCGCGCATCGCAACACGTTGGTGATTTTCACGCCGCAGTTTGAGCAACATTTATTTTCGCTGCTACCGCTCTCGCTCTTTCCCTCTTCATCTATTTCTTCATCACTCACGCTCCTACGACTGCTACTCCTCGGCGTTTTTGGCGACAACGGTGGCGTCAACAATACCGAACTGTTACTACTTTTCACGCTATCCTCGCCCGTCTCACCAATCAACGCCAGCGCGCTTCGATACACTTCTCTCAACACGAACGCGCCGGTTACCGTGACTGGTTTGAATATAAACGTCGCCATCATCGCCGCGAATTTCAACGTCCCGTTCGTATTCTTCTCCTTTTTCCCGTTGCTCTCGCTCTCCTCGGTGTGTGTTTTCGTCGTCTTTTCACTCGTTATCGCATTCGTATTCGTCTTTTTACTCTTCTTCGCGACGACGGCGTTCTCCGCCATCTGTCTCACCACTCCGAGCACCAACACCCCTAATAGCATCCACTGCACGTTCGCCCTCGTGCTGATTGGTTTCTTCCCGTTCTTGTTCGGAAGTAACCGCATGGACCCAGAGGCGAACCCAGATATCGCTCTCACGCTGTTCGCGCTCCGTTCCATCTTTTGCACGCGCTGCGAGTGCATCTTTTGCATCGTTTTCCGTTGCTTTTTTATCATTCGTTTCTCCATTCGTTTTTGCTTCTTCTCGATGCTTTTTCTTCTTCCGTCGCTGTTGTTGTTGTTGTTGTTGTCGTTTTCTTCATCATTTTCTTCTTCTCTTCCTTCTCCACTTCTTCGAAGACGACGGGTAAAACGACCGCCAATACTCATCGGTAGTAGGAAACGCGCGCGATGACGACGACGACGATGATGATGTGCTTTTAAAAGAGTCTAAGAGTGACAACTTTTTGTGCGCGTACTCAGTATAAATTTGAATTTTCTTCATTTTTTTTTGTTCGATTTTCCCCAAATACCGTTAAACATCCAAAGGATATATACACACACTTTACGATGAACGAAACAAAACTCGAGACCGTTCCTGGACATCGCGAACGCGTGAGCGAACGCTTCTCTTCTTTCTCCTCGTGATTTATATATATATACATGTAATCATGGGCGCGGGGAATTCGAAGCGCCGTCTTCACCTTCAGTCTTACGGTTGTTGTTCTTCTTCTTCTTCTTTGGACGAGACCGGCGGCGTGCTCGCCTTGAACGTTTGGGACGGTGGTAGGCCCGGGTGCGAGGAGGATGCGCTCACTGCTGCTGCTGCTGCTGCTGCGAGTATCGACGATGCGTTGATGCTATCGAATCAGCGCAGACTCGGTCGAGAAGACGCAGACGCGTTCGCGAGGAGCGCTTTTTCGATCGAAGCGATGCGCGGTGCGCTGGCGTCTTTACGCGTCGAGGCGTGTTCCAAGAAAAGCAAGGAGATGACGAACGAGGAGGATGCGCCGGTGAAGAACGAGAGGAGAGCGAAACGATTGAAAGGATTCAGCGGCAGTGGTAGCAGTAGTAGCAATAGCGCGGCGAAGAGAGAGAAAGAGGACGAGAACAACGAGGACGAGAACGAGAAGAGCGAAGGCGAAAACAAGCGAAAGAAACAGCTCGGATCGCTGGATGAACGCGGCGTGATTATATCCATCGACGGCGACGCGGGCAACGGACTGGTGAAGATACGATCGCAGTTTATTGGAAACGAGGCGAATGGGGTTCGCGACGCGCAAATCGTCGCGAACTCGTCGGAGTTGTTCGGGCGAGGACGGTTGAAAGAGCGCGTGGAGGTGTTCGCCGAGCGGGCGAGATTGGTAGTTGTTGGTATAGATGACGGTGATGAAGAGGAAGAAGAGAAGGAGAACGGTCGCGAGAAAAGGAAAAGGAAGAAAGGTGACGCGAAACGAAACGTCGTGCACATACTTGACGACGAGATGGTTGCCGGGGTGAAATTTATGCCGCCGCCGCTACCGCCTCCACCGCCTGTATCGGTCTCGTCTTCGGAAACGAGCGGGATCGTGTCAGAAAATGAAGATGAAGATGAAGATGAAAAGAAACAGAAACAACTGAAAGATAGAAAAGAAATGTTGCAGAAAGCGCTGAAAGAAAAGAGGCAACGCGCTAAAACGTACGCTACGGTGCGAGTGACACCGACAAAATCGAGCGTCCAAACGACCGTCTCGAACGGGTACGCGCCCGTGCATACGTTGCTTTCGCTCTTACGTTCCTTGTCTTCGTCGAAGATGGTCACTCTGAATTTCGACGAGCAGTTGGTTTTACACTCAAACCTTTCTGATGGGACGAAAAAAGCGCTTCTTTCGTGCAGAGCCGAAAAGGAGGTGCTAGAGAACAACGCGGGCAAGATTCGTTTGGCGCAACGCGTTTCGGTCGACTCGAACGGGAACAGCGCGAAAAGTATTCGAGTGAGTTTTACGCACACGAGCAGCGTCACAGAGGATGATACTTCACAGCAATCAAAGAAGGAGGAAGCATCTTTGGAAAATGAAACTCAAACCCGGTCAAGAAGTAAAAAGACACGAACAAATACGGCGACTTTCAATCTACGAGAAAAGAAGAGTCGAGGAAGAATAAAGCCCGGTGAAAGCGTCGAATCTATCGACCAACGATTTGAAAAACAGCGAGCGTGCACGATCTCTCTTCGCCGCGCCGATCCACACAAAGGCTCGGTGGTTTCTTTGGAGCTCGCCAAACAACTCAGAGATTCTGTCTTTCGCCCAAAATTGAACGTAGCGAAACAGTTTTTTGTTGCGGCGAGTATCAACAAAGACGACGACGACGATGATGAAAGACAACAACAACATATGCAACAGCAACATCAGCAGCAACAACAAACGTATAAGCTTTCGCTCACCGCAGCCAGTCGTCTTCTCGAGACTGAGCTTTCTCGAAAGTTCAAACTGACCGATTCCGTCGAAGGCGAAATTGTCTTTGCGGCGAAACTTCTCGCCGCGCGACACTTCGCCTACTTTCCAACTCGCAACGAAACAAACAATCCCGGAGTGGTAAGAGACGCGATGATTGGCGTGTACCTCGGGTCGTGTAAAGACGTGTTATAGCGGGACAGTAGTATATTTATGTTTAGAATAGTAGCGGTAAAAGTGTAGTACTATGAGCGCTCGTGAATGAAAAATTTTAAGAAGTCCAAAAGCACGAAAATCGCGTTATAAAATTTCACTCTCTCTCTCTCTTTGCTTCGCGAACGAGTATTTATTACACGCGCGCATCAGCAGACGCGCAAAGGAAAAGAAGAAGAAGAAGAAGAAAACAGACAGAGATGCGAAAGAGCGCGTGATTCAAGAAAAGTTCCCTTTCATTCTTACCACTTTTCAAGAAGCAACCCCTCTTTAAATTGGAAAAAAGTTCTCCTTCCGTGGTGCCTTTCTCTCTTCTTCCCGGACGACGATGGACGCTTCTTTCGAGGAGAACGGCGAGCAGCAGAGAAGCGTGACGCCGAACTTTTCGTTTCGCTCGTTCTTCGAGAAATCGTCGACGTCGAACGACGACGGTTCGGACGGCGACGAGAAGAAGAAGAATAAGAAGAAGAAAAACGCGTTCGCGAGATTCATGGCGTTCGAACCGGAAAGCATCACCAAAGACGAGGAAGAGGAGAAAAAAAATTACGACGATGAGGAGGATCCGAACGGATGCTCGCCAAACTTGAAACGGCTGGAGAAGTTGTTCAAAGAGGAGGAGGAGGCAAAGAAACAGCGCGGAGGAAAATCGAGTGGGGGATTTCCAGGCTTGAGATTGTTCGGCACGGAGAGCTACGGAGAGAATCCGGCGGATTACATGTTTGACGATTTGGGCGGGTTCGTGCCACCGAGAGGCGCGAATTGGGTGTCTACGAGTGTAGAAGTAAACGAAAAAGGGAAAAACGATGATAACGGCGAGGAAGCAGAAAAATCTACGATTGTTGCGGTTCTGGAGAGGACGAAAGAGACAAACGCGTCGAAGAAGTTACCGGGCGGGATTAGCATATTGCGAGCGCCGTCAAACGTCATCATGGCAAAGGACGACAAAGGAAGGACGTTGCCGGTGTTGCCAGAAAAGATGGACGACGAGACGCTTCTGAGAACGACGCACTCGCGAGATCCTTCTGAAATTCCGGAGGATGTTTTACTGGCGCTCGAGGAAGAGGCCAAGGAAGAGGCGGAGAAGAAGAAGGAGAAAGATGGAGGGGAATTGGATGTTGCACCCAAGTTAGGCGCTCCGACGCCAACACCGACGCCGACGTCGACGCCGATGAAGAAAAGTAGCAGTCTTAGCGGGGGTGGGAGTAGTAATTTTAGAAAGAAGCAAGATTTGAAGAAAGTCTCCGGCGTGACTATCCCTTCATCGATGTGGGAAATCGTCGAGTTTAATCGCGCGATGATTCGAGTGATGACTATGCTCATGAAAGAGTTGAAACCGTTAGGTGTTGAAGGTATGACGATATTTGATCCAATCGCGGGAATCATGCTATGGAGAGAACAACGCGCCGAGGCGAGACTAAAGAAGACTTCGAAACAGTATTTATACGGCGACGAGGAAGATGAAATGCACGACGAGGCTTTGTTTTTCGACAACAACAACGCTAATACGGGTGGCAACAACACTACCAATATCAACAACATCAGAAGGGACGGAGAAGTATCGCTCGAAACTATGGAAGAATTAAAACCTGCTTTACGACACGCTTCGGCTGCATACGGAACGCTTTCTGCTTTACTCATGAACGCTTCGAACAAGGAAAAGTTTGTGACGTTTGCGAAACACGTCGAGATTCAAAACGAAAAAGATCCAGACGTTTTGCACGATAAAATTACGGAAACTGCTGCAAAACACGCGAACGTTTCACCGGAAGATATATTAGTTGCCGATTGGGAAACGCTGCAATTCTCTCCGGCATCTTACGTCGCAGTCGACCGTAACGAGAAATTGGTTGTCTTGGCCATTCGAGGAACCGCGAATGGAAGCGATTTCATCACGGATGCGTGTTCCACGTCTGTGCCTTTCCTCGGAGGTTTTGCACACAGCGGCGTCGTCATGTCTGCGTGGCAAATAATCTCGACGAGATTGCCTCAAATGACCAGAGCGTGCTACGAAAATCCAGACTTTAAAGTGCTTCTTACCGGACACTCCATGGGCGCGGCTGTGGCGGTATGCGTCGCCATGCTTTTACGATCTGGTGACGTCGATGTCATCAGCGCCGCACAAAAAGGTGTCGAAGGTTTACCCAACAGCGAAGGCGCCATTGCGTCCGTCATGCATAATTGCACGGTCGTTTCCTTTGCGTCGCCAGCGGTGGTTACTTTGGATTTATCGTTGAAATGTCAAGACTACGTGACATCGGTTGTCGCCGGAAAAGATGTCATACCGAGGTTATCTTATGCCTCCGTGCGCCGTCTTCTGAGAAGACTAAACGCCGCGTCCCCTGCGCAACCAATGTTAAAGTCCATCGGAGGAAAGCTTCGTGAAGTCGCCAACGGATTACAAAACTCGAGCATGAGCAGTAGCATTAACGAAACTACTAGCCCAGAACAAATAGAGGAGACGAATAGCGATAGCAACAGAGGAGCGAATACTACAACAGAAGGGGAGGATGCAGGAAATGTCAAAGGTGCTGTGACGACGAGCGATAACGAAGGAGATGAAACTTTGAAGAAGAGAGATTCGGACCAAACGAGCTGGCAAGATTTAGGCGACCAGAGCGGATTGGAACTTCGCGACCATTCGGGTAGCGATTTCCTTGTTCAGCCTGGACGCGTGATTCATTTACGACGATTGTCCAGCCAACGCCCCGTGGCGCAATCGAAACACGCGACGGCGTTTACGGACATTCCTTTGAGCACGAGAATGATGACCGATCACATCCCAATGGTGTACGAATCGGCAATTTTAGAGATTTGCGAGCGAATGAAAGCGGAACGAATCGAAAAAATGCAAGAAGTGGCCAACAGATTTCGTCGCGTGGCGAGCATCGAGTTGAGTTCGCCCTCGCAGCACCTGCCTGCACGAGTACTTTCACCAGGTTCCGATTTTAAACGAAGTGTCGCCGATGGGGTCAAGAACAAGACAGAGAAGCAAAAGCTCGCCAACGCGGCTCCTTCTTCACGAGAAGAAGGAGAAGAGGAAACTCAGCCTTCTTCATCTGACGCGACTGCCTCTACGGAGACACCATCGTCGAGCAAAGGTTGGCAAGCCGTCCAAAACTTCTTCTCGACTTTGTTAGACTCACCGGGAGGAGGAGAAGGAGACGACGACGAGGAGAACAAACTCGACGGCGACTTACATCCAAGCGCTGTGGCCGGGACAGAAAAAGACGACTCGCAAATCGTCGACGAGTTCCACGCCGCCGCCTCCGCCGAGGACGAAGTCGATGATAACGTCGGGAACAACGTCACTCCGATCGCGCCAGCCGTGTCGAGAGTCGGCGACGTCCGCGTGGAGAAAGTCACGCCGACGCCTCCGACGTATTATTAGTATTTTTTAGTTTGTGTGTAGCTTTTTTGAAAAAATCGAGTACCGCATCGCACAATTGGTACAAAACATTCTTCAAAATTTCTTCAAAGGAACAAAACTTTGCCTGCGCTTCGTTCTTTCGATGCACCACCAAAACGAGATGACGCCTTCGTCGTCGTCCTCGTTCAAACCAAAGAATACCGCCTCATCTTCTTCATCCACGACAAAGCGACTTCCGTTCAGAGTGGTTTCTGTCACGAGCGAGGTGCGCGTCTTTTCGTTTTTAATTCAAAAATTTTTCTCCCGAAAAATGCGCGTTGACTTTTTATGCGCGCGGATGACATCAAGCGCGTCCGCATCGTTGTCGCGATATGATAAACGCGCCATAAACTCACACTCGATTTCGTTTCTCTCTGTCAAATATAAACGCAGGATGAAAACTTCAAAGCGAGCAACTTGGAGTCCTCTTCTTCTTCTTCTTCTTCTTTGATATCTTCCGACTCGTCGATGAAAAGTGCTCCTAAAGGAACGTCGGGAAGTACCGCGAACGCGAGCGGCGGCGGATGGTGCTCGCAAAAAAACCCGGACAAAAACCAACGACAAACGCTCGAATTAGAACTCATGGATCGTCGATCGACGGTGCATCAGCTTTTGCTGACGTCGCACGCGTATAAGATTGCATCGAGAGTACACGTGTCGGCGAGGACGGTCTGCGAGGAGAGCGGGAAGGAAGAGACGAGGAAGCTCGGGTACGTGTCGTTTACGGAGAACAGAGAGAGTAATTTTCACGCGAGGGAGTTGAAGACGATACATTTGGTGGCGGAGAATTGCGTTGGGTTGAAGTTAGAGTTTGACGAGGCGTACGAGAACGAGAAGAATGAACACAAGCAGATTGGCATCGCGAAGATTCAAATCATCGGGACGACGCTCGAGCAGAAAATGGTGAACGCGACGAACGCATCCAACAGATTCGCGGTAGCTGCGAGAACTCCAGAAGTTAAGATTGTGAATTCGAACGCGCGTTCGACGATTCCGTCGTTTGCTACGACGCGCAGCAACGCGACGACGAACACGACGTTTACGTCGCCGCCGATGTTTGAAAACATGCCGTGCGACGCGAAAACAGCCAGACGAATCCAAGAGACGCAAGCGATGAAACAAAAAGCAGTGGAAGTGGAGGATTACGACGAAGCGAAGCGATTGAGAGACGTGATGAGTCGTCTGCGAAAGTTTGGAGCGGCGGTGGCGGCGTTGGAAGCGAAGAAAATGAACGCGGTAAGGCTGGAAGATTACGACACCGCGAAAATAGTAAAAGCTGAAATTGAAAAGATGGATTTCGACGCCTTCGAGAGAGGCGCGAATCAAAATAACATCAACGCTACAGATAATAATAATAACAACAACAATAGCGCGGCAAATAGTCCAATCTTAGGTATGCGCGTAAAGAACGACGAAAACGGGAACGAAGTTGTCGTCAACGCGTCGGACAAGTCGTTCGATTTCGAAGCGAAGGAGAAGAGCGTTCCCGCGCACTTGCCGCTCGCCGAGAACACGAACACGCGCCCGGACGACGCGAGCGCGATTGGTTTGTCGAACGATGAAATCCCCGCGCGCGCGAGTGGTCGCGCAAAGTCTCCGCCGACGTCGCCGAGTTTACCCGGGAATAGTGGGGGAGGCTCTTCGTTCACTCCAGCTAGTAAATTCACCTCCCTCGGCTCGGAAATAAATGAGAACGAGAGCAGCGCTCCACAGACAATCGAGGAGGAAGAAACGTTACAACTCTCCTCGAGCGAAGAAAGAGATTTGGAACCGATGTTAGCTC
>Ga0181570_10004463_pt1 | contig 10267 bp, 4 predicted proteins | sample 101ome_18_FD_148667 | JGI IMG/M metagenome (GOLD analysis project Ga0181570, IMG submission 148667) | Coastal salt marsh microbial communities from the Groves Creek Marsh, Skidaway Island, Georgia - 101406AT metaG (spades assembly) | ecosystem: Environmental > Aquatic > Marine > Intertidal zone...
CAGCTACGACAAATTCTTGATGAAAGAAATTATGCCGATAGGCTGGGCGTTGCTGCTGCCCCACCCGGGCATCCGCTATACAGGGAACCTCCTGTTGCTCCACCGGAACCTCCTGTTGCTCCACCGGAACCTCCTGTTGCTCCACCGGAACCTCCTGTTGAAACGGAAGAACCTCCTGTTGAAACGGAAGAACCTCAAGCATCACCAGTACCTAGACCTCGTGTGCGAGCCCCTTACCCAGATAACATAGAGACACCTGACTTAACTGAGGTGGAAGTGATAAATCTACTCCAAGATAATGGAGGAGAGATCACATTCATGGCTATAGTACAAGATGTCATAGAATTGAGCCGTGAAGAGCTAGAAGAGTATTTAGCAGAGGAGGCAGCATAATGGCAAGAGAACTACCAAAAGGAAACATGCCTATCAAATTTGAAAACCTTGACGGCTGGTTTTATCCATTACCAAGAAGTCATCCAAGCAGGGACATGACTGCTGGAAGAGCTCAACAGTACCGACATAGAATAGATGACAAGTACACTGTTGGATTCAAACTACATGTAACACTATCAGCAGGCACATACGAAGAAGATAGAAAGGTCATAGCCTCAGCACTCTACAAAGGAGGCTTCGCATTCAAAATACATTCTTTAAGAAGTCAAAAAGGCGACGAAGATAGATCATTCACAATATACCCTAAAACAGAAACTGATTTACTAAGTATAGTACTCACCGTAATGAATGCAGCCTCAGCACACGGAGTGACTCCGGGCATACCATCAAAAGACGGAGTAATTGTTCCCGGCACAAATGGCTTAGTTACATATCACGTAGAGAGAGTAGATGAACAGTTACTTAGAGACATGGATGCAGCTGGAGCTCTATCCGAGAGTTCAAAAGAAAGTCTATACTGGAGTGGATCGCTTAGTGATACTCGTATAGACTACATTGTTAGGAAGCAAGATGGATATCTAAATGCAGGCATATACGGATCCGTCAGACTTGATGCGATGAAGTTCTTACTGGAAAAGGGCCCATTAGGATTCCTTTACTAACCAACTACTTCTTCAACAATAAGCCCCTCGGAGTTAACATGGCTGACCCTAACGGAATGCTCGAAGAGTTCCGTAAATACTTAGATGCTATTCAATCTGAGGGCAGAAAACCTAGTGAAGAAGACATCGATTATTTTATTGGCGAATTTCTAAAATCTGGTAGAAACGGCTTCCTATTCAAGCGATTATACTTTTATTCTGCAGAAAGAAAAGACCCCATTACAGGAGAACCTCTGTACGATAAGGCTAAGAAATCTTACAGCGAGCTCGTCAATGAAATCAAACCCATTTTAGAAGCAAGAGTTATCGAAGCCCATGGGAGTGTATCTGAGCGTTACGCACCTTACAAATGGGATACAAAACCAATGACTGTAGATCAGTATGCTGATTATTATGCTGGAGACTTAGATAAAAAAGGCTATGAAAAGCTTAGTGGTACTGATAGAAGAAATCATCCAGCTTACAGAAAAGCTGTAGAAGAAATTCAGAGGATCAAATATAGAATCAAAGAATACATGCGAATGACGCTACCATTTACAGCTAGACTAACAATGTACCACAGGCTAGCAGCAGTATTGTATGATACTTCGAAAGGCCCCTTTCAAACCATACAAAGAAATGATGATTCTGGCAACCCATTTACCATTGATAGCGAAGAAAAGCTAAACCAATTTGTAGAAAACAAAACAGTAGACGGATTCCCCGGAGTAGACCATGATGGAATACGCTCTTTATTTTGGGTTCCTACCGAATCTGGAAGAAATATAAAAATTGGAATAATAGACATAGACAACCCAGCAGGGCTTACAGATCGAGAGATGCTAAAATATGTAAAGAAAATATACAGAAGAATGGCTTTCGATTTAGAGCACCCAGCTATCATAATGTTTACAGGAGAATCGTTCCAGATATGGATAGGTCAAAGTAGAAACGAAGCAGTGCTAACTGTTAGAGAACTAAACGACTATCTCAAAACAACGCTATCTGATATAGCCTCATTCGATAAAGAGGAAGCTATTGAACTAAAGTTACCACATATAGACATAAGTGCAAATGTGGCAAACAAACCTATCAGGACCTTCTTTTCACTACACTACCCTCCAACAACTAGGGCAAGTAAACCATACTCTGGCCTCGCAGCTGTACCAGTTCCATTTACTCACCTTGACAAATTCAACCGAGTAATAGATGCTCACCCAGAGGCTGTTTTGGCGAACTTTGATACTTATTCAAGTATGGTAGCTTCATTTTATGATCAAGTGCAAATAGGTCAAGATTACGGAAGCGTAGACGATATCGAAACTCAACCAAGTTGCTCAAGGTTAGAGCAAAAATATCCAGATGCTGCTATACTAAAAGCAATTTACAAAGAGTCTGAGCTAAATGTAATCCAGTACAAAAACGCTGCAGCGGCATTAGAAGATGAAGAAAAAGTCTATGCTCACCCAGTAGCTAGAGGAGTACTCGCAGTTTTAGTCTACGATCCCAAAGGAGACACACGGCCAGACGGCATGACTACTAAAAGAGTGGTAAGAGGAAAGGTCACCACTAAGGCACCAAGCAGTTACTATATTCTTTCAAATGGGACAGTCATTTATGATGACTATATCTGTAGAGATTTTGAAAGAGCCTGTCAAGCTAAAAAACTAAAGCAAGCAGTGTTGGTAGGGCGTGTCAGTTTGATCGACACATTTGGTAATGAGCAAGGAGAACAAGACACAATGAATGAACTCATAAGACCAGAGGGGATACTGCAGTCACAAGCAAGAATCATGAGATTCACCATCAACAGAGCCCCAGTAGTCAATTCAGCTAGAGTGCCGATAGAGATTATGGGAGAGCAAATTAAACAATTTACTGCTAAGCGTATTGTACCTTCTCCGTATTTTGAATTTGAAAAACCAGTAGGGGCTAAAATAAAAAGCAAGTACATGGACTTAGTTAGGTCAAAGATGTCTGGTACTATGATGGTAGAAGGTGAAGAAAAGTACCTAATCAAATCAACAAGAACGCTTTACGCAACTATAGTAGGAGTAGACATAAGCGGAAAAGCATTCGCCTCAGAAACAGACATGCCACCAGTGCTGATAGCAGTAGGCAATAAATCTAGCAAGCATGGTGCAGAATACATAACACTAGCTAAAGCCCAGATAGCTCTGAAAAAGGAAGACAGAATGGCATTGAGGTCACTAGTCGAAGGAATCGATAAGAGAAATCTTATTCCTGCCCCAAGAGGAGAATATGCAGACAAAGTGAAGTTCGCAGAGCCTGCCGTAGTAGTAGAGATATCTTATGACGACGTCACTCCACAAACATTTTTGTCCTTCGCATTCGCATTTAATTCGACTGGCGACTTCCGAGCAATAAAGACAAAAAGAGCAATCAATAGATTAGTCAATGCTAAAGTAATAGCTATCAGAGAAGATCTAGACCATAGAATACCTAAACAAATATCATATAGGCAAGAAGAACTACTAGAGTTAAGCTCCTCTCCTTCTAGGTCAGATTTTAATTTGGTTTCGATACCAAATCCCCCAAGTAAGCTTCCAGAGTTTATTAGAAGAAACCCCGGCTCCTTTTTTGGTGTCCCACAGACACTTGATGTATACTTAGGAGGATCATTAGAGCCCAGAGTAGATACTCTACCAGACGGATCAAAAGTAGTACGAGAGTACGCAAGGGGTGGTAGAAGAGTACAACTTCCACTACTCGAACCAGCTAAAGGAAGATACTTAGGTGAAAAAATACCCGGTGAATTAGAGAAAGCGTGGGAGCGTTATGATAAAGGAGAACCGGGATACAAGGTGTTTGTTGACAAACGCTCACTTGTAAAAGGAGATATACCACATTACCGAACCACTAATTTGGGCCAAGAGTATAACTTAGCGATTGACGACAGATACGGTATGGGCCAAGATGCTAACTCTGTGACGAGTATGAACAAGCAAATAGAAAAGCCAAGCAAATACTTAGATGTCATGGAAACTATTCACTTAGAAGGTAACGAACGACAAAAAATAGAAGATAGCAAAGTATACTCTAGTACATTTAGAAGTATCCCCGGAGACATTAATAGCGAGGACCCAATGAGAGGAAACTTCGATAAAGGCTATGTAGAGTCATACAAAGCAGCGGATAATATGCTAAAGTCAGCACTCAAGCCTACGGTCCTTCAAGGAGAAGAACAGAATGCGGCAGTAGACGCCATCATGAGTAATCCAAGACCAATTAAAGATGACCTGTGGAAAATGAGGCTCGGTATCTACATCGAAGAGTTCAACAAGTGGTTTGCACTCCCAGAACCAAAGGAGGAGTGGGAAAAATACGCAATGGGGATGTTTTTACCATGGGAAGTGCCTTTATTAGAAAAAGACCGACTTATGGCAGAAGCATCATCCAAGTACGAACTTTCCCAAGAAGAAGCTTCTCAAATAGATATGCAGTATGTTAATACTCAATCAGAAGATATGTTCGATTTAATATTGTCAGACTTATACGAGGTGCCAGAAGATGATGCAGATTTCGAAGAAGCAACACTCTGAGCTACTAGATGCTCTCAACTTTCCTAAAAAGGGGGAAGTACTTGGAGGGAAGCCAGTACTAAGCGCCTCTGCTAAGTTAAGTGGAGATGTGCTTACTTACGAAGTAGAGTTTCCAAAAGGCACTAAAACGAAAGAAATACCTTCACTACTGAAACATTTTTTCTCGACACAAGTTATACCAACTGAAACAAATATGGTAGTAAAGCACCATGACTATAGAGTTCATCCCAAAAACGGAAATGTATGTGTTAGCGGAGCTATGAGCATAGGAGAAGTAGTCAGATCAAACCCAACGATGCTAGAGTTCGATCAAGAGTACGCCGATATGGAGATGACTAATCCAGAAACTTACTTTAAGAAACACGACTATGGTACATTCAACTCCCCACAATTCAGAGCTAAATTGTTTGGCTTCGTTAGCTACATGGGGGAAAACTACGGGTATTGTGACGACAAGTGCATTTATCATAGAAGAGCGAGCCTGATAATGCCTAAGATCAAAATAACAAAGGCTGTTCCAAAGGCAAAAATGATGTATCACACTCATCCTAAAAAAGATGAACCAAGCTTAAGTTCAGCAGATGATTATCTCATTTACATGGATTTGTCACATGAGCCAAGAGGCATACGCCATTTCTATACTGTGATGGAAGACAGAATGGACCATTTTCAAATCACCCCTAAAAAGGACAGCAAGTCTAAGTTTGTTCAATTGAGTGAAGACAAAATAATAGAAGAAATAGACACCAAGATAACTGACTTAGAGCATAAGTGGAACGAAAAAATCCCTAAAGAAAACTCAAGTAAAGAAGACGACTTACGATATTGTGAAAACGTCACAAGAGACCTAGTAAGCTGGATGAATAAGAAGTATGGAAAGTACTTTACTTTCAAGTACAATTGCTATTACAGAGTTAAGAAAAATCCTCCAGAGCCATCTGCAGATGACTTACATCTAAACGACGAATTTCTACAAAAAGCCATTGCTGATATTCGAACCAGAGCATACTCTTGGCCTGAATTTGAAAGCAAAAAGATGCCACATGAATTGTACGCATATTGGCATCAGATGTACTACAAAAAGTTCGCACAAAGCTCTTCGATGACGTTAGGCGTAAACTTAGCACCTGCTAATCAGCGAAGATACGATCAGTACATGTCAAAGAAGTTTGAAGATACTTTGTATAGCAACTTGGATGCTCTGCATGTCCTCAATCTAGCTTACGATATCGCAGCACAAGATACCAAAGTGAGAGACGGAAACGAATTTGCATCTAGGATGGAAGAACTGTGTAAGTATCTCGGCATATCAGATCAAGCATGCGAAACACTGACTTTACTAGAACAAATAATACACCAACAAGAAGTGTTTTCTGAAGAAGCAAAAACTATGGCTGGAGATTACTACCCGTTAGTGCTATTATCATTTTATTCAATATCAGCTATCAATACTATAGAGAAAGTAAAGGAAGGAAAGATAGACCCAGATCTCGCTAAGTATGAAGTATATGCTAAACTAAAGACACAGGTAGGTGGTGAACTAGAATCCTTTCTGATAACAAAAGAAAGACTACCATACAACGGCTTTGTCGATTCATACCTTAATCCCCCACCAATGATTCTAAAAAGAACAGACTATCTAGTCACATTCCCACCAGAAGCCTTTGATTTCTATGACATCGTAGTCGAAGCTTTAGGACAATACAGCAAATCACTGGTTGATCCAAGAAAAGAATTCCAAAAATTAGGAAAGTTCAATTTATCTGTGCCCACATCTGGTGGGAGAGTAGGGATGATGATTACTCAGTCCACAGGTCAAGCTCAAGTCTTTGCCGCTAATACCAAGAACCCAATGGAAGATGCTATGGAAGCAGTTGACAAAGTAGGTCAAGCATTGTATCGTGCAGGACTTCCTGTAGACCCAAAAGAGTTTAATTTAACCTTTGACGAACCCGCAACTAACCCGCAGTTAGCTCAAGTAATAGCAATATGTGGGCCAAGTGGCTCTGGAAAGTCCACCACAATTAGAACCCTGCTAAAACAACTCCCTAACTCCCGTACTTCTGCTACTGTAACTACTAGAAGAAAAAGAAAATCAGATAAGCCCGGTGAAAAAGAGCACTTGTCGAAAGGCGAATTCTTACATCTAGTAGAGCGTGGAGAATTAGTAGCAGTACAACTACAAAAAAGTGGAGACTACTACGGCAGAAGACGCAGTGACTTTGAGAAAGAAGGCTATGTAATAATCGACGTGTCCTTGACTGGTTACGATCAAATCAAAAAAATATTCCCAAACACATTTGGGGTTTATCTCGAACCAGTAGAAGACCCAGAAACAATTCGAAAACGCCTGCTACGAAGAGGAGATATGTCAGCAAAGGATGCACGAGGAAGAGCCTCAATCATCCCGCAACACATACAAGACAGCAAGTCAAGAAACTTCGACTTGAGAATACAAACCAAATCTGGTGAGTTTGACTACGCTGCCAAAGAAATTTTAGACACACTACCAAGAGTCAACCCACAAGAAACTCTACCCCCAGAGTTAACAGAAGGAGCAGCAGTATCACCAATACCCGCTACTGAATGGTTCAAGAAGCCCCTTGTACCATCTCCACAAGAGCGACCAGAAGATACTTCCACACAATCTAGTTTATTCGAGTACTTCGAAGAAGACGAAAACGAAGATCAAGAGCTTGAAGAAGCAATAGAAGAAATTCCAGAGAACCCCAAAAGAAGTAATAAAAAAGAGCTATTTGACTGGTTTGAGGAATGGGTACATTTAGTAAACATGAAAAATAAGGAACTCGAAGCATTCCTTGACTCAGATTGGGGTAAAGTAGCAGGATTATCTAAGCAAGAAGCTAAAGATTGGAACAACATCAAAAGCGGTAGAGTAAGTGGCAGACGTATACTTTCTATGAGAAAGAAAATAGGACTGACAGGACCGAAAGATTACATCGATCCCAACAAGCCTAGAATTTTAGAAGACTACTATGAAAAGGCTCTAAACAACTGGACAGGTCCAAGCGACGACGCTATGAAAGGAGAAACAGACTGGGATTGGTGTAAGCGTCAAGTACGATTTAACAAAAGAGCAAGTGCGTTTCCATATAACCCAACTGCAGAAGAAGCGAAAGGGCCGTTGGTTAAGGAATTCAAAACCTACAACCGACCAAGCAGAAGACTGCTTTCACTATGGGTGTGGGGCCACGATCCTTGGAGATGGGCCAGAAAACATGGCATGGAAAAGATGTCCCCATGCCCCGATGTTCCTTGGATTGGTATGACTGAAAAACGCAAGTGGGGTAAAGTTAACGTAGAAATGAAGCCAAGAAAAAATCCATCTTTTGGACAATTAACATACACTCGTGCATCAAAAGATACCAGAAGTCTAAAAGACCGAATATTAAAGCCACGAGATGATTTCGTAGGCCATGCCACTCGCCCTGAGTTCGGATATGCGTTTCATAAAAAAGGGCCCTTTGGAAAGGATAAGATTGATCGTTCTATAATTAGAAAGCAAATAAGAAAAGACACGGCACTATCCAAAAAAAGAGGAGATCCGTACCTAGGAACTCACACTTCTTTTACTATAGGATCTGGTGCGGAGAGGTATAGCAGAGGAGTAAACCTTGTTCCAGCCGTACTCGGCAAAGACTCTTTATCACGCATGGCAAACTGGATAAGTTGGGCAAAAGAAAATGCAGTACATGAAGAAATAATCCCATTCCTTCAACTAGCCGCAAGTGGAGAAACACTAATCCACGATGACGGAGAATACATTTCTCTAATGCACCGAGACGCCGATAATATCCGAGAGGCGATGTACTTACTTTACCATCAAAAAACTACCGATCACGAGTTCGCCCACCAAGCTGAAATATCAGGAAAAGGTGATCACGAAGAGGACCTCGGGCTTATTGATAACTTCGACATAGGAGCAGAGACTATAGCTATGACTATAGAGAGTGCGTATCAGTACGTCACCTTTGCCAGAGTTGATAGTTTGAATGCAGTAGTTGCGTTCGCACTTCACCGAAATTCTCTATATGCGTCTGAAGTTCAGCCTGCTAAGTATGAAAATTACACCAGCTACAACCTAGCGATTGTGCCATATTACCCCACTAAAGGACAAACCCTATCTCAGTTGATGGGCGAGGTAAGATTAGAGTATAGTCAAAACAGCAATATCTTGGTTAACCCTCGTACCCCCGGTGGTAAGAAGTTTCCAACGAAGTACCTAAGCGGTTTAACTTCAGAAGAGAAAGCAATCGCTATCAAAGAAATCGATGCTGGCTACAAGTACGATATTGACGATCCAAAAGCATACGAGTACTGGAAGTCAGACATCAAAGCAACGGCCAGAGGATACGAAACCGTACCAAGCAAGTACCGTAAGAAGTTCATTCAAATGTACGGACCGCTACCAAAGGAAGGCGACTTTATTACCAAAATGAGCAAAGCAACGGGCATCAAAAAACCAATCCTACAGAAAGTATACGATAAGGGTCTAGCAGCATGGAGAGTAGGTCATAGACCCGGAGTACAACAACACCAATGGGCAGCTGGTAGAGTGTACTCGTTTGTTACGCTCGGTAACGCTGTGATCAAAGACGGCAAAAAGATGGCTGATCATTCATTGGCTGTCGAAGCAGGATTAGTGAAAGAGAATCCACCAAACGAATGGCGACACGGTGAGTTTGCTGAGGAAGACCCATTCGAAGAGTATTTCTGAAATAGTCGATGAAAGGTAAACCGATTATGGCGAAGCTCGCTGGGGTTGTAATCGACGCAATCAAGAACCGCCACTCTGTAGTTTTAGGAATGACTCGCTCGGGTAAAACATACTTTACCGGCCATGTACTCGAAAGGCTACAAGACAATAACGTACATACAATTTTCGTCGATCCCAAAGCTGACAAAGACTACGAGAAGCTAGGTACGGTTTGTAATGACCCGATTGAAGTGTATGCTCAGTTGATTAAAAAGAATCCAAGAATTGTTTTTCGTACCGAAGGCGATCAGAATGAAAGATGCGAAATGTTAGACCAAGTAGTAGAAATGGTATTTCAATTACAACGCACTGATGGCTTCAAAAGAATACGCAGAGTAATAGCAATTGACGAAATTCAATTGTATGTGAAAAAGGGTGGCTCAAGAGCCATTGAGTTAATTTGGACAGTAGGAGCAGGTATAGGAATTACAGGAATTGCACTTACCCAAAGAATGGCATTATTAAACGATACAGCATATAGTCAATCAGAGAATAAATTCATCTTTAAGATAGACGATAGACCAGACTATCTAAAGAGTAAGAATCTAGAACACTACCCTAGAGATTTCTTTTTTGACGACATGAATGCTTACTGGTTTTACTACACCACTGGTGGTGGCACTTGGAAGAAACACGAACCTGTCACAGTAGATAAGCCTAAAGTAAACGGCTCTCTACGCATGAAACGATGGTAGTAATTATCACCGTTACTGATGCAGTCGATTCTGCTACGTCTGTAGCATTTTCTAAGCTACTTACAACCTCACTGAAGTACAGAAGAGTAGAGTCAGAAACACTCGTGGCGACACAATCACAAGCGATACAAGACTTGTCTACAAGTGAAGCAAATAATACCGAGTACGCCAAAGAAATGACAGAAGCTGCTGCCAATG